>Ga0114932_10001146_pt1 | contig 30963 bp, 27 predicted proteins | sample 2SBtaG_2_FD_87286 | JGI IMG/M metagenome (GOLD analysis project Ga0114932, IMG submission 87286) | Deep subsurface microbial communities from Kolumbo volcano to uncover new lineages of life (NeLLi) - 2SBTROV12_ACTIVE470 metaG | ecosystem: Environmental > Aquatic > Marine > Volcanic ...
CAGTCATAACTAGCTACCACGCCTCCATATGGTTCCGTCAGGACCATCTTCCAGTATAATTTTTCTTAGTAAGAGCTCATCGCGTATACGATCTGCCTCAGCAAAATCTCTTTGTTCACGGGCGATCATTCTTTTTTTTATCATTTGATCTATATTCGTCTGCTCAGCTTCTGTTGTGTCACGCTTATGCCAATAAGCCGAACCATTACAGAGTAAACCAAGTAAATTAGCATTTTGTATGAAAGCTTGTCCTAATTGGGCTCTGTTGTCTCTGGAAGAATCATTTATTATAGCAGACGACTGTTTATCTAGAACCGTCAAAGCAGCTGGGGTATTCAAATCATCCAGTAGACTAGAACCAAAATCATCTGCAATATTAGAACTAATCAATTCTTTTTGATCTAAATCATCCTCTAAAACTTTTAGGGCTAAATAGTACCTATCCAGTCGAGAAATAGCTTCTTTTGTTCCATCCTTAGAAAAATCTAGTGGTTGTCGATAATGTGTTGCTAAAAGAGCTAAGCGTAAGGCTTCACCAGGAAATTCTTTGAGTAAATCACTAACGGTATAAAAATTACCCAGCGACTTAGACATTTTCTCACCCTCACTCATTACATATCCATTATGTATCCATGTTTTTACAAACGGAATATTGGGATGAAAGCATTCTGATTGTGCAATTTCATTTTCATGATGAGGAAAAACTAAATCAACTCCACCTCCATGAATATCAAAATTTGGCCCAAGATATTCCTCACTCATAGCAGAACACTCAACATGCCAACCGGGCCGTCCTCTGCCCCAGACACTATCCCATCCAGGCTGATTAGGTGTTGAAGGTTTCCAAAGAATAAAGTCTGCTGGATCTCGTTTATTTGACGAAACCTCGATTCGTGCCCCTAAAATCATTTCATCACGATTACGACCAGATAATCGTCCGTAATTTGGCATTGATAGAACACTAAATAATACCTCACCGTCGTCAGTAACGTAAGCATGACCTTTTTCTATCAAGACTTTTATCAAATTAATCATTTGGCTTATGTGGTCAGTTGCTCGTGGCTCAATAGTTGGCTTTAAACAACATAATTCTAAAGCAGCTTCTTGGAATCTTAGAATATTACGGTTTGTTAAGTCACTTATTGACTCATTATTTTCTTCTGCTCTTTGAATAATTTTATCATCAACGTCAGTTATATTGCGAACATATGTTATGTCAGATTCTCTATTTGTGTTTTTTAACAGTCGAAAAAGCACATCAAAAATAACTAATGGTCTAGCATTGCCAATATGTATATCATCATAAACTGTAGGACCGCAGACATACATGCGTATATGTTCATTATTTATAGGAACAAATAACTCTTTTTTTCTTGTAAGCGTATTATATAGCTGGAGTGTCATGTATGGGTACTCAAATTTAGAGAACGCAGCCATCGATAACAAAAATTCATTTAAAACCCACCTCTTAGAAAGCTTATAAGACATCAATAAAAACTTATTAAGTCACCTCTCTATAAAGGAGCTATATAGCGTCGAAAACTAATTGTGGCAATTCAATAGGAGTAATAAGGTTTATGAGAATAGATGGCTAAATATATAATAAACAACTCTTTTAATTAAAAATTAGCATTAATATTTTTTATGCTTTTCCTCTGAAAGCATTCGTGATTGGGTATCGCCGATCGCGACCAAAGGCTCGGCTTGTTAGCTTCACACCTGGTGGCGCTTGTCTTCGCTTATACTCAGACATCTCTAATAAACGCCATATGCGATGAACCACCTCCCCATCGTGGCCCCGTTCAACTAAATCATTAGCTCCTAAATCTTCTTCGATTAAAGCGTGTAAAATTGCATCTAACTCATCATATGATGGCAATGAATCTGCATCTTTTTGATCAGGTCGCAATTCAGCGGAAGGAGGCTTACTAATCATTCGTTCTGGTATTACTATACCGCTTGGACCAAGGGCATCAGTAGGACAATTTTGGTTTCTCCAATTTGAAAGATGGAAAACGTCAGTTTTATAAACATCTTTTAAAATTGAATACCCCCCAGCCATATCACCATATATTGTTGCATAACCTACTGACATCTCAGACTTATTACCAGTAGTCAAAAGCATGTATCCTGTTGTGTTACTAATGGCCATAAGTGTTAAACCCCGAGACCTACTTTGAATGTTTTCCTTAGTAACACCCTTGGATATTTCATTTGTTCCCTGCAACAACATACTATCAAAAGCTTTCATTGCGGGGGCTATATCAATATTATCAAGTCTAACCTTCAAACATGTAGCTAACTCTTGGGCGTCTATTAAACTCTCCTCACTAGTGTATATTGATGGCATCATAACACAGCGAACGCGATCAGCCCCTAATGCATCAACAGCTACAACTGCCGTAATTCCAGAATCGATACCACCTGACAAACCAATAACAACTCCTGGAAAACCATTCTTGTTTACATAGTCTCTCAAACCTAAAACCATTGCCTGATAAATACGTTCATTACCCTGTATCTGCTTTGTTAAATCACCATTAGTACAATGCCACGGGTTGTGCCCCTTCCCTCGCTGCCATTCAGTTATAGAAAGACTTTCAGTAAATTGTGGGGAAGCAGACATCATCTTAAGATCAGCATTTAAAACAAAGGAACCACCGTCAAAAACTAGCTCATCTTGCCCTCCAACTTGATTAACATAAATCAGGGGTAATTTGGTTTCATTTACCCGCTCTACAGCAAGGTTAAGCCTTAAATCAACTTTATCACGCTCATAAGGACTACCATTAATAAATATCAAAATTTCAGCGCCAGTTTCTTGAAGAGTTTCAGATAAATCAGAGGTCCACATATCCTCACAAACACCTAAGCCTAGCCGTACACCGCGGAAATTTACAGGACCTGTAAGAACCCCAGGAGCAAAAACTCTTTTTTCGTCAAACACTCCATAATTAGGTAAGTCGCACTTATCTCTACGAGTAACAATCTCACCGGCATCAAGAACAAGTGCTGAATTATAACGTTCTCCATTATTGCATAGCCAAGGCGCTCCAACTATTAAGCCCGGACCACCATCGACGGTTTTTTTAGCTAAAGCCGTAACTCCTGCTCGAACCGACTCTAGAAATGCATTCTTTAACACTAAATCTTCAGGAGGATATCCGGACACACAAAGTTCACTGCAAACTACTAAATCTGCTCCTTTTTTTCCTGCCTCTTCGCGAGCAGATAAAATTCTAGACACATTTCCTTCTATGTCTCCAACAATTGGATTTAGCTGCGCTGATGCTATCTTCAATGTATCAGTCATTTTAATTTTTCCAGTAGAAAGAAAACTTTATGTTTCTTTAACACATTCAAGAACTTTTAGAGTTATTATCCCGATGCCGTTTCAACCTTTCAGCAATTTGAAAAGATAATTCAAGTGACTGGTTAGCATTAAGACGTGGATCACAAAACGTATGATATCGATCAGATAAATTTTCTTCGGTTATGGCCTGAGCACCTCCGGTACATTCTGTAACGTCTTGGCCTGTCATTTCAAAATGCACTCCACCGGCATAAGTTCCCTCTGATCTATGAATATCAAAGAAAGCGTCAACTTCTTTTAAAATCATATCAAATGGTCTTGTTTTATATCCATTTGATGCTTTAATTGTATTCCCATGCATAGGATCGCAAGACCAAACAACAGTGCGACCTTCTTTTTCAACAGCCTTAATTAATGGCGGTAAGTGTTCAGCAACACCATCGGCACCCATACGACAAATCAGAGTTAAACGGCCAGCATCATTTTCTGGGTTCAAAATATCAATTAACTTTATTAATTCATCCGGCTCGAGTGAAGGGCCACATTTCAACCCTAATGGATTTTCTACACCCCTTAGAAATTCAACATGAGCACTATCTAGTTGACGAGTTCTATCACCAATCCAAAGCATATGGGCCGAACAGTCATACCATCGTCCAGTTAAACTATCCTGTCGAGTTAGAGCTTGTTCATAAACTAATAGAAGTGCCTCATGACTAGTATAGAAATCGGTTTCACGTAATTGTGGTATAGTCTCACTAGTTAGACCACAAGCCGCCATAAAGCCTAATGTCTCATCAATTCTAGTTGCTATCTCTTCATAGTACTCACCCTGTTGACTTTCTTTAACAAAATCTAAATTCCAGCGGTGAAGTTGATGTAAATTGGCAAAACCACCCTGTGCAAAAGCACGCAGCAAATTTAGAGTGGAAGCGGCTTGATTATAAGCGCGCAACATTCTGTCAGGATCAGGCTCACGACTCTTAGATGTAAACGCCATATCATTTACGATATCACCTCTATAACTAGGTAGTTCTTTTCCATCAATTGTTTCGGTAGGGGCCGATCGAGGTTTGGCGAATTGACCTGCTAAACGTCCTACTTTTACAACAGGACAGGAGGCACCAAAAGTTAGGGCAACTGCCATCTGTAATAACACCTTAAAGGTATCACGTATATTATCAGCCCGAAATTCGCTAAAGCTCTCAGCACAATCACCACCTTGCAGTAGAAAAGCCTCTCCTTGCGCAACTCTAGCTAGATGGTCACGCAGCGTTCTAGCTTCACCGGCAAAAACTAATGGTGGAGACAAACGTAATTGATCTTCAACTGTATCTAGGTGATCTTTATTATTATATTTCGGTACTTGACGTATTTCATGTTCTCGCCAACTGTCTAAGTTCCAAGTCACAGACATTTTTTTTACCTCCGGTGACCATTAAATGGGGCACCCTATTCTCAAATTTTAACTCTAATAGGTACGAGTTACTTCCTCGCGGGCTGCATATACCCCCGATTGCACATAAGTTCTAGTAAAAATCAATCACTCAGTAACCATTATAGTTTATCAAAGCCCTGTTTTAGCTTTAATTACTCTAACTATTAACTGGTTCACGCATAGTAACAAACTCTTCTGCCAAAGTAGGATGTATACCAACCGTTGCATCAAAAACAGATTTTGTAGCTCCCGCTTTTAATGCTACAGCTATTCCTTGAATTATTTCACCTGCATCACTCCCAACCATATGAACTCCTAGCACTCGATCGGACTTTTTATCTACTATTATTTTCATCAAAACCCGCTCGTCTCTTTTAGTTAGCGTATGCTTTAATGCACGAAAATCACTTTTATAAATGACAACATCTTCATGCCGTTTACGGGCCTCTTCTTCAGTAAGCCCTACGGTACCAATTGGGGGCTGACTAAATACAGCAGTAGCAATATCATTATAATCAACTTTTGATGGCACATTACAAAATAACGTTTTTGCCACTGCCATTCCCTCTGCTAATGCCACGGGAGTTAATTGGATTCTATCAATTACGTCTCCTATCGCATAAATGGATTCTATAGATGACTGAAAATAATCATCAACAATTATTGCTCCATTTTCGCGTAACTCAACGCCTACAGATTCCAAACCAAGTCCCTTAATTTTTGGAGCACGACCAGTGGCATACATAATCATGTCAGTCTCTAAAGTTAAGCCATCCTCGCATATAGCAACAAAACCTTGATCAAGTTTTTGTATCTTTGATATATTAGTAGATAGTTTAAAAGTTATTCCTTTCTTTTCCATTTCCACAGCTAAATGTTCACGAACATCCCCATCAAAACCTCTCATAAATTTAGGACCGCGATACATCAAAGTTGTATCCACCCCCAAGCCATTGAATATACCGGCAAATTCAACAGCAATATAACCACCACCCACAATAATTATTTTATTAGGTATCTTTTCCAAATAAAAAGCCTCCGTAGAAGTAATAATATGTTGTTTGCCTGGTATATCTGGAACTGAAGGCCAACCACCCGTTGCAACAAGTATATTTTTTGCTGTGTATTCTTTACCACCAACTGAAACCTTATGGGCATCTATAATCGATGCGCGCCCATGGATGATTTCTACGCCCGCGTTACCTAATAATTGCTCATAAATACCGTTAAGACGTTTAATTTCATTATTTTTATTTTCTAAAAGTGTCTTCCAATTAAACTGCTCTGAGTTAACAGACCAGCCATAGGATTCTGCATCAACAAAATCTTCATGAAAATGTGAGGCATAGACAAATAATTTTTTTGGAATACAGCCTACATTAACGCACGTTCCTCCCATAAACATATCTTCAGCAATTGCCACTCTAGCTCCATAATTAGCAGAGAAACGAGCAGCTCTCACTCCCCCGGAACCGGCTCCAATAACAAATAGATCGTAATCATAATCGGACATGGTCATGCGCCTCATTTATTATTAAAAACTAAAGCTTATAATTTGATTACTTAGCTTCTGAGCTACATAAGTCAAACACCGAACTTTTATTATTAATATTTTTACCCTAAAAGTTATTAAACATACTAAGAATCATATTGTAACCCACGCTATCTAAACATTTTTATTATTAGCAATTAATTAGGATAATTTAGCAGTTGGTTGAAATACTTATAATTTATCTCCTAACAGGAATGCTAGCAGGGTTCGTTTCTGGTCTGTTTGGAGTTGGCGGAGCGTTTACAATGGCGCCAGCTCTTATAATTACAATGACGCTTCAAGGGATTCATGATTCGCATATAATGCATCTTACCATTGGAACATCCTTAGCCGTGATGACCATAACATCAGCATATATATCTGTACTACGTTATCGGGCTGGAGATCTAAATCTTAAGTTGATGATACGTTTTACCCCATTCATTATAGCCGGAGCATTAGGGGGCTCACTAATTGGAGATGCTCTGCCTGGACTTGTCTTAAGATATGTTTTCATAGGGTTTCTTATACTCAGTATTATTCATGGTCTCGCTAAAAAATCTTCTAGTAATAAATTACATAACGGTAATATAGCTTTAATAAAAGGTTTTTGGCTTTGGGTATATGGTACTACCGCTGGTTTGACTGGTTCACTATTAGGCCCTGGCCCTGCAATTGTAATTGCCCCTTTTCTAAGAAATGCTAATTTTCCTATGCACCAGATTGCAGCCATATCCTCATCCTTAGCGGGTATAATAGGGCTTGCTGCAACACTTGGTTATGTTTATGGAGGTTCTAACGAATCTGGTCTACCTACTCTGTCATTAGGTTATTTGTATCTGCCCGCTTTTGCCGGATTGATAACAGGCGCACTAATAGGCTCTCCAATTGGTGTAAGTACTTCCCATAAAATTCAAGATGGACTGTTACACAAACTTTTTATTAGCTATCTTTCTTTTATTTTATTAGTAATGTTGATCCAAAGTCACTAAAGAAGACGCATTAAATAAGAGCCATACTCATTCTGTGGTATAGCTTCAGCGAGTGATTTTAACTCTTCAGCATTTATAAAGCCTTTGCGAAAAGCAACCTCTTCTGGACAAGATATTTTTAGTCCTTGGCGCCTCTCTATTGTTTGTACAAATTGAGCAGAATCCATCAAACTATCTTGGGTGCCGGCATCAAACCAAGCCACATCGCGGCTTAGAGTGTTTACAACCAGTTCACCTTCTTCCATATATTCTCGGTTTACATCGGTAATTTCTAATTCACCACGCGCTGAAGGTTTAATTGACTCAGCTATTTCTATAACTCGATTATCATAGAAGTAAAGCCCCGTTACAGCTAAGTTTGACCTTGGCCTTACAGGCTTTTCTTCAATATTTATTGCCCGTCCATTACCATCGACCTCTATAACCCCATATCTTTCAGGATCACTAACTGGATAGCCAAATACGACTGCACCATTAATAAGCTTTGATGCCTCAACTAATTGATTTTCAAGTCCATGACCGTAAAAAATGTTATCACCAAGAATCAAGGCACAATTACCGTCGCCAATAAATTTTTTACCTATAATAAATGCCTGCGCAAGCCCTTCTGGCTTTGGTTGCACTTCATAGGAAATATTAATCCCCCATTGATTACCACTGCCTAATAGTCGTTTGAATACAAAAGCGTCTTCAGGTGTGGTTATTAGTAAAATATCTCTTATACCTGCGCTCATTAAAGTTGCTAACGGATAGTATATTAATGGTTTATCATAAACTGGCAGTAGTTGTTTACTCACCGCATGCGTTAGCGGATAAAGTCTTGAACCTGCACCTCCTGCGAGAATTATACCCTTCATGTCTAATTTTACCTTTTTTCTGGGGCATCAATTGTTATAAGTTCTTTTAGAACTTGTGATAAATTAAAAATAAAGGGCTTTTGTTGAATCCTATATACCTGATTTATACGCAAACAATTAAGCACCGAATTTTGCGGTCGCCTTGCTGCAGTTGGATATTGATTAGTAGTGATGGGAATAATTTTAGGAACGGAGCACCCATTTAGTTTACTTACAACATTAAATATTTCACAAGCAAACCCATACCAAGTCATTTTGGTATCACCACAATAATGATATGTTCCCCATTTATCTTTTTTACCATTAAAAATAATCTGACATGCCATTTCTATAATAACTTGCGCAATTTCGTGGGCCGATGTTGGACAACCATACTGATCGTCAACAACACTTATCTCTTCACGCTCATTACCCAGCCTTAGAATCGTTTTTACAAAGTTTTTTCCTGTTGAACTATATACCCAAGATGTTCTTAATATAATATGTTCCTTTAAAACTTCACGAAGAGCAAACTCACCAGCATTTTTACTAGCACCATATGCGCCTAAAGGATTCACTAAATCGTCTTCAATAAACCCAGTTTTTTTATTTCCATCAAAAACATAGTCTGTTGAAATATGTATTAGTGGTATGCCGGCATTACGACATGCTTCACCGACATTATAAGTACCTTTTTCATTAATTTTATAAGCAAGATTTCTTTTCTTTTCTGCTATATCAACTTCGGTAAAGGCCGCAGCATTTATAACTAATGAACATCCAGAGTTCTTAATAATATTAGAAATATCATTTTTTTTTGTTATGTCAGCATCAGCATGTGAAAGACCTATTATTATAAAATCCCCAGGACAAATAAACCTAACAAGTTCATTTCCCACTTGACCAGAACAACCTAAAACGAGAATTTTTTCCGTCATAAATAATACCTAAAATCAATTTACTTTAGTTTTAGGACCAAGACCAAGACGCCCACCATCATAGGTACCCTCTTGAACTAACTGCCACCATTTCTCGTTTTCTATAAACCAACTGACAGTTTTTCTTAGGCCTGTTTGAAAGCTTTCTTGAGGAAACCACTCAGTTTGACCACAAATTTTAGTAGAATCAATTGCATATCTAAAATCATGTCCAGGCCTGTCTTTTACGAAAGTAATTAGTTCTCTTCTAGAACGGTTTTTTGGATCGGGTAAGAGATCATCTAGGATGTCACAAATCATATTTACAACCGTTAAATTACTCATTTCTGCTCCCCCGCCTACATTATAAGTTTCTCCAATAGTACCTTGATTAATAATTGACCAAATAGCTCGCGCATGGTCATCAACATAAAGCCAATCACGAATATTCTCACCCTTGCCATAAATTGGTAGTGGTTTCCATAAAATTCCATTTATAATCATTAATGGAATAAGTTTTTCTGGAAATTGATAAATTCCATAATTATTGGAACAATTACTTATAGTTATAGGTAAACCATAAGTTGTATTCCAAGCCCTTACGAAATGATCAGAAGATGCCTTACTTGCAGAGTATGGAGAATTAGGATTGTATGAAGTATCTTCAGTAAATGCTCCGTAGGAATCAAGAGAACCGTATACCTCATCAGTAGATACGTGATGAAATTTAAATTTATCTCGTGAATTAGAGCTAAGACTTTGCCAATACGAAAGTGCAACTTCCAATAATGTGCAAGTGCCCATAACATTTGTTTCAACAAATGCCGCTGGGTTATCTATAGAACGATCAACATGAGATTCTGCTGCAAGATGAATAACTATATCTGGAGAATGTTTAGCAAATATAGCGCCAAGAGAAATTCCATCACAGATGTTTACTTTTTCAAATTTATAGCGACTGTCATTTTCTACAATATCTAGTGCACCAGGCACTGCAGCATAAGTTAATGCGTCTACATTAACGACAGAAGCATTAGTTTCACTAATGAGAAACCTAACAAGTGCTGAGCCAATAAACCCTGATCCACCGGTAACTAGAATTTTCATATATTTCCCTTTATTTGATATATCTCAAGGAAATTAATAATTTGTGCAATAAGGAGGAGTTTCTATATCTCACACTTCGTGAAAACTCCATCATTAATAAGTAAAGCCCTATGCCTCTTCAGTTATAATACTTTAATATTACATAAAGCTTAATTTTCAATGTATAACTATTTATAAACATACCAAATGATAAGAAAAATATTAAGTAAAACCGCTCTGGGCTGATAGCTATTAAATATTTATATTGAATTTATGCTAATTATATTAGAATAAGATCTAATTATCGAAAATTATGTAATTAAAGTATAAAAATATAACCTTATGGGCTGGTTTTTAACAATTTGCATAGGTACGTTTGAAATCTTTATCAAAAGCAATAATATCGGGATAATTAAAAATGGCTAAAGTCACACTTGAACAGGCAAACACCATTATTTCAGCTGGGCAATTAAAAGGCCGAGAGATGGGCATTGGTCCACTAACAATAGTTGTACTCGACGATGGTGGACATCTTGTTTCAATGCAACGCGAGGATAAAAGTGGAATATTACGTTTCGAAATTGCTTTTGGAAAGGCATGGGGAGGGCTCGCTATTGGGAGGTCATCTCGTGCTAATGAAACTGATATATTAACCCGGGAACATTTTGGCGTAGCGCTTGCTGCAGCATCAGGTGGCCGTATAATTCCAGTAGCTGGCGGGGTGTTGATATTGGATGAAAATAGTAATGTTATTGGGGCGGTTGGAGTTACAGGAGACTCATCGGATAATGACGAATCATGTGCTATTGCGGGTATTGAAGCTGCGGGACTAATATCGAAAGTATAATTCATAGTAATTTATTGTCAGTGTTAGGTTATATTTTCCTGAATTATAGCGACCATTGTTCGCTTTAGAAAAATACCGCTATGAAAAATAAACAGGAAAACATGCATCCCTCTATGATAAACGCAAAAATAGATGAAAATCCTGATATAAGAGAAGATTCTATCAAAAATAATGCATTTTTAAATAATCCAAGTATACAAATTCTAGCTATAAATGATTTGTTCGAAGGCCTGATTAGTTGGCGCCTATGGGGATTGCTTGGATGGCAAGATATAAAACAACGCTATCGTCGATCTTTACTAGGTCCATTTTGGCTGACATTAAGTATGGCTGTGTTGGTTGGGACTCTTAGTTTATTGTACGGTACTTTATTTGGCCTAGATATCGATGATTACCTTCCGTTCCTTTGTCTTGGCTTTATTGCATGGGGATTAATTGCCGGTATCGTAACAGATGGCTGTGTAGCTTTTATTGGATCAGAGTCCTTCATTCGTCAGATTAGTTTACCCTTCTCAGTATATATATTCCGTCTTATATGGAGAAATTTAATAATATTTGGCCATAATATAGTAGTTTTTATTATTGTTGCTCTAATATTTAATATCTGGCCTAGTTGGACAGGATTGTTGCTTTTACCCGGACTTGTGATAATTTGTGCAACTGGTGGATGGGTAAGTATTTTACTGGGTATGATATGTGCAAGATTTAGAGACGTACCACAAATAGTGGCAAGTTTTATCCAAGTAGCTTTCTTTTTAACACCAATTATATGGAAACCAGAGCTCTTAGTAGACAGAATAGGTTTTGTTCAATTTAATCCTTTTTTTCATTTTGTTGAGTTAATAAGAGCCCCTTTACTCGGCAATGCACCCAACACAATATCTTGGATTGTAACGATAGGAATAACTTTAGCCGGATGGCTAATAACTTTTATTATCTTCCGCCGTTTTCGTAATAGAATAGCTTACTGGATTTAAGACATAATAATGGCACACATTTATCTCGAAGATGTTGCAGTTGATTTTCCACTATATAGTGGCGCTAGTCGATCGCTTAAAACAAGCCTACTCCATCTGGGAAGTGGCGGACGTATTGGACGTGATCTAAGCGATAGGATGTGTGTACAAGCTCTACATAATATTTCTTTTGAGCTAAATAATGGAGACAGAGTGGGTATAGTCGGTCCTAATGGTGCCGGAAAAACAACACTTTTACGAGTCCTGTCCGGTGTTTACGAACCATCCAGTGGAAAAATTATTAGGAGTGGAAAAGTTGCAGCCTTATTTGATGTAGCCTTGGGTATGGATACAGAAGCTACGGGCTATGAAAATATAACAATGAGGGGAATGTTATTAGGTCTTAGTCGTTCTGAGATTAATAGTAAAGTCGATGAAATAGCCGATTTTACCGAACTGGGGGACTATCTAAAAATTCCTGTAAGGACTTACTCAAGCGGGATGTTATTGCGCCTAGCATTCGCTGTATGCACATCGGTTGAACCTGAAATACTATTAATGGATGAATGGATTGGCGTTGGCGACGCAAAATTTTTAGAAAAAGCAAAATCTCGTCTCGATGATTTTGTTAGCAGATCACAAATATTAGCTCTAGCATCACATTCAAATGATCTTATAAGACAAGTATGTAATAAGGCGGTTTTAATAGATAAAGGGGGTATAATATCATATGGCGAGGTAACTGAAGTCCTCGAGATGTATGAAGAAACACTCTAACGATTGGCTTTTAGAAGGTTTTAATTTTACTGTTTCTAAGAATGGAAATGATTGATGTACCTCTCTGCAAATAAACTTTCCCAATAAATGAGAGAGCATAAGGGAAATGGCTAATAAAACTAGAAAAAATAATAATGTTAAAAACGTATCTGAACTTGGTAGTTTATATGATGATGAATACTATCGAACTGGATGCGGTATTCCTTATGAACGTAATGAACATTGGATACAATTCTTTGGCAGTATAGCGGATGAAATTATTCGCAGTTTGCGACCACAAAAAGTTCTGGATGCTGGCTGTGCTTGGGCATTCTTAGTTGAATCTCTATGGGATCGCGGGGTAGAATCGTGGGGAATTGATATTTCTCCATATGCAATATCTAAAATCAGACCAGATATGGAGAATTACTGTAAAGTTAGCTCTCTAACCGATCCTATTGAGGATAGATATGACCTAATTACCTGCATTGAAGTTCTTGAACATATGCCAGAAAAACAAGCGCGAGATGCTATAAAAAATCTGACTTCAGCTTCAAATACGATTTTATTTTCTTCTACACCAAAAGATTTTGATGAACCAACGCATTGTAATGTGAAACCTACTATCTACTGGCTAAAACTTTTTGCCGAATATAATTTTTCCCCTGATCTAACTTACGATGCCTCATTTTTAACTAAACACGCGATCCTCTTTAAAAAGACCTCATCCCCCCCTTCAGAAGAAACTTTAATTTTATTCAGTGAAAAAATTCGTCATGCCATTGAAGTTGAAGAGAAAACAAATAATTTAGAAACTCTTAATAAAAAACTTCGTCAGCAGGAAGGTGAGTGGAATACAAAAATAACCAATAAGAACCAGGAACTAATAAACAAGTCAGAAGAAATTGAAGAACACAAAGCTAGAGTAGTTAAAAGAGATACAATTATTTCTGAATTAGAAATTAAATTACATAAAATTAATAATGATGTGCATTCATTGCAATTGGCCTTATTACAAAAAACTAATCAACTGAATGCTGTATATTCCTCAACCTCCTGGAAAATTACAGCTGCATTACGCCAAATAAGAAAAGTATTAAAGTGGCTAAAATCCTTTATTCTCTGGGGGAAGTTTATTAGTCTAAATATAGAGGCTTCAAAACAGATCCAAGAAATAAATGATATAGAATGTTTTGAATTAAAGACTGGTTTAAAAAACATGCCAGCAGGTTGGGTAATAATAAAATATAAAGCTAGAAGAAAGAAAGACATACCCAGATTAGTTATCTACTCTTTAATTGAGGGCAAGCTAATAAGACAGCCAAGCGTTCCCCTAGAGATAAATAAAGATCAAACATTTCAAAGAATTTTGCGTTTATCTGAAAACTCAAACCAGCTTTTCATTGAAATAATTAATTCATTAGATCCTATTCCAATAACGGATATTTACTATAGAGAAATAGGAAAATTAGAAGCATTATTTAGACTCAGTTGGAAAAAAATTAAACCAAGTATTACCAATCCACGTAATTGTGTCCGTCTTGTCTTACAAGGGGTAAAGATTTTTAGAAAATATGGCCTTACAGGCGTTAAAAGATCTTTACTAGGAGAACAAAATACCGATTTTCATGAAGATCATTACTACAACTGGATCGAACGTAATGAGAAACTTTCAGAATCAGACATAATTAATATCCATAAACGAATAGATGCGATGAGTCATAAACCAATAATTAGCGTTTTGATGCCCGTCTATAATACTCCTATAAATTTTCTTAAGGCGGCTATTAATTCTGTTTCTAACCAACTTTATCCGCATTGGGAGTTGTGTATAGCGGATGATGCATCAACGGATCCTGATATACGAAATATATTAAATGAATTTCAATCAAAAGATAGCCGCATCAAGGTGATTTTCCGGAAAAATAATGGACATATTTCTGCAGCATCAAATAGCGCGCTAGAATTAGCAAAAGGGGATTTTATTGCCCTACTTGATCATGATGACGAATTAGCCATTCATGCCCTTTACCTAATTGCTGAAAAAATCAACCAGAATCCTGATGCCGATTTAATATATACTGACGAAGATAAGATTAACCCTGAAGGTAAGCGCTACGCGCCTTATTTCAAAACAAACTTTAATTCTGATCTAATTTTATCACAAAACATGATTAATCATCTGGGGGTATATAGACGAAAAATCATAGATAAAATTGGTGGATTCAGGTCCGGTTTTGAAGGCAGTCAGGACTATGATTTAGTTTTACGAGTTCTGGAACAAATTGAAATAAATAATATACATCACCTGCCATATATTCTTTATCATTGGAGAGCAATTCCTGGCTCAGTAGCCTTAAATAAGGATGAAAAGTCTTATCCTCATGAAAAAGCTCAAAAAGCTATTGAAGAACATTTATCACGACAAGGAATTAAAGCGGAAGTTGAAGAAAGCCCGAGTGGAGTATACCACAGGGTTCGTTATGCACTTCCGAATGAATTACCCAAAGTTACCCTGGTAATACCAACCCGCGATAAACTTTCGTTACTAAGAGTTTGCGTTGATGGTTTATTAAATAATACTGACTACAGTAATTTAGAGATAATTATTGTTAATAATCAAAGTATAGATCCAGATACCATAAATTATTTTAGAGAAATACAGAAGAATTCAAAGGTTAGGGTTTTAGATTACGAAAAACCTTTTAATTATTCAGCTATAAATAATTATGCTGTGAAACATGCCACCGGTTCTTTAATAGGACTCATTAATAATGACATAGAAGTAATCCAGCCCTCTTGGTTAAAGGAAATGGTGAGTCATGCATTAAGGCCTAAGGTGGGTGTAGTGGGAGCAATGCTTTATTATCCGAATAATACTATTCAACACGCAGGTGTAGCTCTTGGTATTGGTGGTGTTGCTGGCCATCTCCACCTCAACAAGTTAAGAGGCGATTATAGCGATTTTGGCAGGACTGAACTCATACAAAATTATTCAGCTGTAACAGGAGCCTGTATGATAATGAGAACTGAAATATATAATGAAGTGAAAGGACTTGATTCAGAAAACCTATCCGTAGCATTCAATGATATTGATATTTGTATACGAATTAGAGAATGCGGGTACTCGATTGTTTGGACGCCATATGCAGAAATGTTACATCATGAGTCAGCCAGCAGAGGAAGTGATCAAACCTCAGATAAAATTGCCCGCTTCACAAGAGAAGTGAAGTATATGCAAGAAAAGTGGAATGATAAACTAGAAAAAGACCCATATTATAATCCTAACTTTTCACTTAAGGATGGATATTATTCAATTGGTAATAGACCAAGAATAATAAAACCTTGGTTAAACTAAATTAATTAAATTTTCTAATAATTATGGCCATATAGAATCATCGATAGAGAGAACTTTTGATAGAACGCAAAGATAAAATTCTTAAAAATGTTAACCTTAAGGACCATAAGGGCCTTGAGATTGGTGCCCTTGATAGGCCAATAGTAAAGGCTAACCAGGGCAACATAAAATATGCAGATCACCTATCTACCAGTGACTTAGTAGCTAAATATAAAGATGATAAAAACGTCGATACAGCTAAAATTGTAGATGTCGACTTTATTCTAGAAGGAAATTCATTAGCTAAATCAATTGGAAGAGAAAATAAATTTAATTATGTTATTGCCAGCCATGTCATTGAACACGTTCCAGATGTCATAGGGTGGTTAAAAGATATTTCTGAAATCCTATATGACGGCGGAATACTCTCGCTAGCTATACCTGATAAAAGATTTACTTTCGATTATCTGCGTACTCCCACTACATGTGGTGATCTAATAGAAGCTCATATGCAGAATATAAGTAGACCATCACCAAAACAGGTATTTGATTTTTTCTCCAATGCTGTAAGCCTCGATACAGGCCTGCGTTGGAGCGGAAGACTAAATGAATCGAAACTCACTAAACAGCATTCAATTAAGTTTGCTTCTAAAATGGCAAAAAAAGCTTTTCAGAATGAAGAATATACGGACGTCCACTGCACAGTGTTTACTCCACAAACATTTTTTCAACTAATTGAAATGATGTTAGAACTGGAACTGGTTAACTTGCGTGTCATAGACTTTCATGACACCTCCGAAAATGAATTAGAGTTTTTTGTAACATTTGAAAAAGTTTTTATTGGTGCTAATAAAGATCTTAGCAAACATGAAATGCTAAGTAGCGTTCCAAATATAAAAATGGATACATGGGAACAAAAACAGCAAATACGGTTCCTTGATCTTGAAAAAACCGTGGGACTCTTAACCGAACAAAATAAGCAACTTTTTTCTGAAAAAGATGCTCTTAATGATCAACTCTCTATGTCTAATTCCAATCTATTAGTCTCTAACGCAAAACTAGAAGAAATTACCCACAAATTTGAAAATAAAACTCGTCAATTAGAACAAACTTATCAGTCTACTTCATGGAGAATTACTAAGCCTATAAGAAATCTTAAAATAATAATTATAAAACTCTTAAGACGCCACCCAGATAAATAATTAATATTTAGAGTTAGATGCGAATCTATAGCATTAGCTTTAAAAGTATTAGAAAAATGCATCATAATTATATAAAGATTATAAAGGTTAAATAGAAAACATAAATGAGTGATACACAAAGAATAATTTCTTGAGCAATGCCCAAACCAAAAAATGTAATTATTATGGGTGCTACTAGCCTTATAGGGCCTTATGTTTGCTCTAGATTAGCAGATGAAGGATTCATAGTAGAGTGCTTTAGTCGCAAACCAAAAATAATAAAATGTTCATCTAAACTTACGTTTCGTTGGCGTGAATTTGACATTAAAAACCCCGGTGATTGGCATGCACCTGCTGGAGTTATAATTATATCACTCTTACCTTTACAAATTTTATTTCAATTATTACCAAGACTTAAGAAAGCCGACCAAATTATTGCACTTAGTACAACTAGTGTATTCACAAAAATACAAAGTAACGATCGTAAGGAAAGAAATTTAATTAATTGTATGATTAGTTGTGAAAGAGAAATAATAAAGTTCAGTACTAACTTTAAAATAAATTGGACAATAATGCGCCCTACATTAGTTTATGGAGCTGGCCAAGATAATAATATAAGTGCAATCTCATATTTTATTAAAAAATTTGGTTTTTTTATAGTGGCGCGTCCTGCCAGTGGCCTTCGTCAACCAGTCCACGCCGACGATGTTGCACAAGCTATAGTTGCAGCCATTAATAATAAAGACGCAAGTAATACCAGTTTCAACTTAGGAGGAGGGGAAACACTTACTTATTTGAATATGGTAAAACGTATTTTCGAATCCACAGGCCGCAGACCAATTATTATATACTTACCAAGTGGGCTACTTAGTTTCGCACTGTACTGCTTTAATCTAGTTTTCCAATCAACTTATAGCCCAGCTCTTTTTTACCGAATGAATCAAGATTTTGTATTTGATTTCACGCCGGCAAATTCAATCTTAAGGTATAACCCTCGTCCCTTAAATAATAAAAAACCTGATATATAAATTAGAAGGAATAACAAAATATAATTAATATTAAAGATATAAGTTTTTCCATATCAGGAAATAGCACAAAACATTTACGTAATGTTTCGTGGCCGTTTTCTGCTGCGCTAGCGTTAGCATTACCAGTGAGTTTGATGGATTATCATGGGTTAACACTACTAGCTATACTACTCGGTGTTTTTGCTCTGATAATTGAAATAAAAAGAGGTTTCCTTTTTAAAGACATAAAAATTCAACCACTCTATTTATATCTTCTACTTATATTTATAGGCAGCCTATCTCTTATCTGGAGTTATAATTTTGATGTTTCTTTAGAAAGACTACTCCATCTATTGGGAAATTTTCTTATTGGTTGGGTAGTTATCGGCACCGCATGCAGGCAAACTCATTACAAATTGAATATTAAATACTCAGCGATTATTTATCTTTTAGGTCTATTATTAACATTAGCTTTAATTCTGTTCCAAACAGTTTCAAACTATTTAAATATTGAATACTTTGAAATATTTAAACAAACAACAAAAAATAATATATTTCTATCTGTTACAAATCCAACTGCTACAGTCCTTGCAGTTCTTGCGATGCCAGGATGTCTATTAATATGGAGAGGTATAGGTGCTCCTGTTGCTATCGGGGTTCTTTTAGTCACAGCAACAATTATTTTTCTATCTCACAGCCTTGCTGCTATTGCAGGTTTTATTTCTTCTTTTTTATTAACTATAGCTGTACTCTGCGCAGGAAAAAAAATAATACGTTTTATTACACTAGGTATAATGTTTTTTGTTCTTGCACTCCCAACTATTGGATTTTTAAACAATACACCCTTCACGTATATGCGTGATCAATTATCTTCTCTAAACGTTAACCTACCTCTTTCTTCAATTCATCGAACCTATATCTATGACTTTGTAATACAAAATATCTCAGATAAGCCAATATTGGGTTGGGGAATAGGTGTTTCTAGGAGTTTGCCAGGAAGCCAAGAGCAGATAACCGAGTTAAATAGAGAACTTCTCCCACTACACCCGCATAATAGTATCCTTGAGATATGGGTAGAACTAGGATTAGTTGGTGCACTGGCACTAGCTATTTTAATACATTTTATTATGAAACGAATAGTACGCATAGTTAAGGAACAAACGGCAACTGCCGTTTTGTTTGGTGCTACATCAGCATATATAGTAATAGGTCTAACTTCGTATAGTATATGGTCTAGCTGGTGGATAGCTACAGCCATATTGTCAGCCGGCATTTGGACCTCATTACTTACCGAAAGGAAAACTCCTGCGGCTATGAAATAATTTATTTTTCAAAACTCTTAAAATAATAAAAATAGAATGCTTAACTATTTTTAAACAAAAGCGGATAATAATCCCTAAATTAAATAAAAACAAAAATATTTTTGGATAATCATCTGAATAGTTTTTTCTAAAATATCTGATAAAACCAATTGTTTTTTGCCACTCAATAAAAAAAGGTGAAGTGTCGCTAGAACTTAAAATGTGTATAACGCTGATATCAGATGCATAGTAAATTTCACCACCAGCCTTACGAAATCTATGGCAGAAATCAATGTCCTCAACATGCATAAAGTATTGCTCATCCATACCACCAATTGCTCGGTAATCATCAACTGGCATTATCATGCATGCACCGCTGGTTACGGGAATCTTTGTTGTCTGCGTTGGGTTGGGCATACTATTTAGATTAAAACGCCTATATTTTTGTTGAATAAATACTATTCTGTGAAGACAAAGAACTTCCACTATTGCGGTCCAAGGGGTTAATGCCTCCCGTCTGGCGCCAGACTGTTCGGTTCCATCTCGACCAATTAATCGACATCCCATCATCCATGGACGGGGAAAACTTTTGGCCTCCTCCAAAAATTTACGCAAAGCACCTTCTGGTATAAGACAGTCCGGGTTTAACAACATAAGATATGATCCGCTAATCATCTCTGCGCCTAAATTGCATCCCGCCGCAAAACCTATATTTCCATGACCGGAATATATTTTTACTCTTTTATCTTCCTCAGACCGCAGCTTAAGTTCACTAAGAACCGAATGAGGATTACCATTATCAATTATCACTAACTCATTTAATAAATCCTGTGACAAGACACAGTCTATTGCTTCAAATAGCACGGCTCCAGTGTTATAAGTAACCATCACCACACTAACTGAACTAGCTAGCAGATTAGAATCGGTATTTCTGTGCACTGTATACTTTCGTTCATATTTTAGGAAAGGTGAAAATGCTTAATAACCCAAATCTATTCTATTTGTATTATGTCATTCAACTGCTTGTTGTTATACTTCAAACGAAATAACTAGGTAAGTCTGATAGAAGTGGCAATTTAAGGTCCTTCTCTGATACTACAACATCAGCGTCCGCTACTGGCCAATTAATTCCAATTGCCGGGTCATCCCAGACAATACCTTTGTCATGCTGGCGAGAGTAGTAATTATTCACCTTATAAATTACTTCCGTATTCGGCTCTAAAGTACAAAGACCATGAGCAAAACCTGAAGGTACTAATATTTGGTTACACTTTTTAGAATCGATGATAGCAGAGACATATTGCCCAAAGGTAGGCGAATTAAACCTAATATCTACCGCGACATCATAAATTGCTCCCGCAATTACTCTTATCAGCTTGTCTTGATCAAAAGGGGGTATTTGAAAATGAAGCCCTCTGATCGTTCCTTTAGAATAAGAAAGTGCATGATTATCTTGCTTGAAATCTATATTAACACCAAGATCAATTAAGCTTTTCTTATTGTAAGTCTCAGAGAAATAACCGCGCTTATCTTGATGTTTCTCAGGATAGAACAAAATAACTTCGGGTATTGTTAGTCTTTCTATTTCCATTTTGAATAAGCCCCTCTTAATAAAGTTAAGGACACCTAATTAAATATTTTAGCTAGTATCAAAATTATAAGCTAATTAGTTTTTGATAATTACATTTATTTATCGGTGATTTAGTTTTAGACAGTATTTTTATCAGATGTATTAGAAATTATATCAAAAGAACGAAGCATTGGCGCAAAGGGCTTACAGTTAAGCAATCGTAATACCTGCCACCAATATAAAGTACGTTTTTCTTGTATTATTCGCCTTGAATGCCAAATATCGGGCATGCTACGCAAACTATCAACCAAACCACGCATAGCTTCTCCACCAACATTTTTTCGTATAGCCATAAGTATCAAAAGAATAATTACCAACGCATGTAAAGGAATAAGAAAAGGCAATAAAGGTCCAGGTATATTTTTAATAAAGGTCCATATTAAGTTTCGAATGCTATGATATATTGTAAACTTACTATGACGACCAGTAATGACAGAACCGATATGGCGGACAATTGCATCAGGCACTAATAAACAACTCTCACCTCTAAGGCGCATACGAAACCCTAAATCAATATCTTCAAGATAACAAAAAAATCGTTCATCAAATCCACCAATAAGATTAAATAAATCACGATCATACAGAGCAGCAGCAGCACATGCAGAGAATACTTCCCCACCATGGGTTAACTCACTAACATGACGCCTATGCCCTCCTCGCCAAGCTAAACCACTCAAATGATATACATCACCAGCTCCATCCAATCTTTTATCATCACTATCATCTACTAACACTGATGCAAAAGATTTAAATTTTGGATATTGATTAATTGCAACCACAAGTTTTTCTAGCCACTGTGGTTCGGGAAAAGCGTCAGGGTTAAGTAACGCAATCCAACTACTCTGTGATTTTCCCACAGCCAGGTTGTTTGCACTTGCAAATCCCATATTATTTTCATTTTTAATAATTTTAAAGTAAGATGGTAAATTCTTTAATGATTTAATAGAATTATCGGTAGAATTATTATCCACAACTATAACTTCAAAATCGTTATAAGTTTGTAGCTCTAAAGCTGCCAGACATCTAGAAAGACATTCACCGCTATTATAATTAATAATTATTACGCATAGATATGGAATAGACATAATTAATTTATTTGTCACACGTTAAGTCTGCTCACAAGTGCGTGTTGTTGATATCTATAGTAATATTATAGTCATAGGGTATTTATTTTAATAGCGCGTGTATTGGTTAGAAAAAAATGGGGAGATGTAATAAATCACCTCCCCACAAGACTTAGTCTTCTATCCAAACTCCCCGCCAATCAGTATTTAAGACCAATGAAGGAGCAATTTTATAGCCTTTGACTTTTTTATCCAGGGCTATTGTACGATTCATAAAGGATAAGGGTAATGTCCAAGATAAGTCGGTACTGTGCTTAATAAACTCATGTATTAATGCTTTTCTCTTTTGAGGATCAGGTTGTTTCTTTTGAGCTTCATATAGATCATCCAGCTTCCGGTCTGTATACCCAGAATAGTTCTGTGGGTTCCGGTCCTTCGAAATATGTTTTGCCAAAAGAATTGTTGGATCAGGGAGAAATCCACTAACGAAATCAATAGTAACATCAAAAGTCCCTGACCTTCTCATTTTGACCCATTTAGGTGTTGGACTAGATATCTGTTCTACACTAACACCACATTTTTTCCATTGATCAATCAACCATATAGCAATTTGTTCATAAGGATGCGCCACAGCACGATTACTATACTTAAACGTTAAGTTTTGATGACCAGCTTCTTTCAAAAGAGCCCTTGCTTTTGCCCTATTAGCAGCCATGTCCCGACCAAATCCTGGCAACTTTTCTAACTCATTACTTGGTAGAGCAAACTCACTTCCAGGCATCACGCCAGCAGCCGGCTGAGGAGCTGTCCAGGTTAACTTTGCGAGTGTAGGTAAACCTTTGTGTCTGTCCATACAAAGTGTCAGAGCATGTCTTACTCTTTTATCCTTAAAAGGCTCAAATTCTGCATTCAAAGTTATCATCATAAGAGAGAGCATTGGCATGGTCTGAAAGGCAACCTTATCTCCCATCTTTTCTTTAAGCACTTTAACTACAGGTGGAACAGCTGCTCTCCATTCGGCCATTATCTGACCTCCCAACATAGGGTTAACTATTTTTTTAATCGCAAAGCCCACTGTTCCATCAAGATAGTTATCATCAAAGTGATAATCTTCATATCTCTTGGCTACCCACTTGCTTCCTTTGACATGCTCAACAAAACGAAAGGGGCCTGTTCCATTAATATTATCAGCATGCCATCTTGGTCCTTTAGCAATATCTTTAGCTGAATATATAGAATTCCAGGGTGATCCAAACCCCGTTAATAGAGCTCCATCAGGGCTCTTAAGTTTGAATACAACTGTAAAATCATCTGGAGTTTCTATGCTTTTAATACTGCTGAAAAGGTTTTTACGAGCAGACCGAACACCTTCTGGAGGGTTATATAAACGATCATAAGTTGCCTTCACATCTTTTGCTGTAAGGGGCGTTCCATCGTGAAATTTGATACCTTTCCTAATATTAAATACATAAGTTAGACCATCAGTAGAGACATTCCAACTTTCTGCTACATCACCCTCTAGTTCAGGAAAATTATCCCAGTTAAAAGTCACCAATGTTGAATAGTGTTGGGGAATATAATGCATTACACCATAGGCGTTAGCACCATGTGCATCATATGTCTCAATTTTAGATTTTACACCATATTTTAGAGTTCCACCTTTCTCGCCAGCAGAAATATCATTATTGGAAAAAAAACAAGTTATTAAAAAAACAGAAACAAAGCTAAAAATAAATGACTTAAATATTTTTTTGTTAATAAACACTTTATCCTCCCTATTTTATTATCTTATTTTAGATTTTAAACCACTTACATACATAACCATTAAGCATATAAGTCTTTCGATAAAAACATTATTAATTAAGAACAAATTTAAATGCTTTTCTTAACTGGAAACCATTTCCTTTACTAACTCAAACGTTTCAGGACCTGGAGATAATTCACCAGAATGAATACGTTTACTTACTTCTATTATTGTAGAGTTTACTTCTGTTGGTAGGCCAAGTTTAGCACCATATTCAACTACTAAGCCGTTAATTTCTTCAGCTTCACTCCTTCTACCTTTTAAATGATCTTGTAAAATACAATCACGCGCAGCGGGTCCTACATCTGCCATCATTTTTTCAAATAGAGTTTCTATAAATCTATTTGTGTCTTTAATATCTTCCTCATTTAAACCAAAAATTGGCACTAATTTGTTACCCATTCCTTGAGATACATTTAAAGCTTCGGTAGTAACTCTCATGAGTACTTCTCTCATACCGTTAGCACGCAGCCCTTCAACTCCATTAAGGCCTGATGTCGCAACAACGGCCATTGTGGTATTTATCACCAGTTTGATCCATTTTGCAGACATTATATCTGAAGAAATAGAAACATTACCGACATTACTAAGTATTTCAGCAACCTCTTCGCTACCACCCTCCCTTGATCCTTCTAGATCACCAACTCCAAACCATGTTTTTTCTGGAGGTGTATTTCTTTGAACTACTCCTGGTGTAAAAATTTCTGAGGAACATTCCACTACCACTCCTACTGTTCGGTCTGCTCCTATAATTTCAACTATGTCATTAACTGTCATTGCATTCTGCATGCCTACAAGAAGTCCATTTTCATGCAAATATGGTTTAATTAGTTCACAAGACCAACGGGTATCATAGGCTTTTGTATAAAGTAGAACCAAATCGTATTTAGGTGACATAGCAGCCAGTTCACACAAATGATATGCAGATACGGTTACCTCTAATTTTCCATTTGGCATACATATTCGTAGGCCATCTCTTCGCATTGCCTCAACATGCTCTGGCCATTGATCTAAAAGATCAACTTCGTATCCATTACTTGTCAGATCGGCTGCAGCGCAACTGCCATTAGCACCAGTACCTAGTATAGCAATCTTTTTAATCAAAGCTTTTCCCGCTTTTATTATTTAAATAAGATTAATTATAATAAAACATGGAATACTAATTTTACGTGATTATCGTCGCTGTTCTTTTCAGTGATTACAAGCATTTTATCTGATATAGCGGTTATATAACTTAATATAAATTATATTTTAGTTATCTTCATAATTAGAAAATTTGTTAATAACCAAAGGGAGATTCAGGTTTTGACTAATATTATAGAAGAAAAATTACAAAAATCAGGAATCAAACAGGGAGCCCTAAATGGAATTAGAGTTATTGACCTAAGTCAGTTTGAAGCAGGGCCATCATGTACTGAAACTCTGGCGTGGTTAGGAGCAGAAGTAATAAAAGTAGAAAACCCTAATGGAGGTGAACAGGGAAGAACCCCTCCTACGAAAGGCGGGGATTCATATTATTTCTTATTGTTTAATGCTAATAAACGAAGTGTTACTTGTAACCTTAAAAGTGTTAAGGGAAGAAAGATTCTTGATGAGTTAATCAAAACTGGTGATGTGTTTATAGAAAATTTTGGGCCAGGAGTAATAGAACGTCTGGGCTATAGTTACGAAGCAGTTAAATCTAAAAACTCTGCAATTATATATGCAAGTATTAAAGGTTTTGGCAGAGGCAGTCCCTACGAAAATTTTTTAGCCTTTGATATGATTGCGCAGGCGACTGGTGGAGTTATGAGTATAACTGGAGAAACCGACGGCCGCCCATTAAAGCCTGGAACAACAATTGGAGATACAGGAACTGGCCTTCATTGCGCCATAGGAATACTTGCAGCTTTATTTCAAAGACATACTACTGGTGAAGGTCAATTAGTAGAAGTTGCGATGCAAGAAGCAATGACAAATTTTTGTCGGGTGGCTTATGCAACTCAAGCTAATACAGGCAAAGCAGCAGTGAGAAGGGGCAATCAGGTTATTCTTGGTTCTTCAGCACCAAGTGAGGCCTATTTATGTAAGGGCGGGGGACCAAATGACTATTGTTATATTTACTCAACACGAGCTCATAACCAGCACTGGGAAAGAATTGTAAAAGTTATAGGTCGTGAAGACATGCTAAATAATCCCAAATTTAAAACTGCCGAAAGCCGTGCAGAAAATATTAAAGAGGTCGATGATGCTATAGGAAAATGGGTTATCCGGTATGATAAAATGGAAGTAATGAAAATTATGGGTGAAGCTGGCGTTGCTGCCGGTGCGGTTTTTGATACAATGGAATTACAAAATGATTCCAACCTTATTGATAGAGGGGTTTTCACCGAAATTGAGCATCCTGTTCATGGAAAGTTTACTATGCCTACATTTCCCGTGAAACTATCCAAGTCACAGGTATCAATAGAACCTGCCCCATTACTCGGAGCAGATAATAAACATGTATACGGAAATATCCTTGGCTACACTGACGATGAAATTGAAACACTCTCCGATGATGGAATAATTTAGGAGCCACCATTATTTATCTCTAATGCTTATTAAGTTCTTTTGCTAAGAATAATTATAATAAAAATTTATGATTATTTATTACTTCTATAATTACTGCCAACCACAGAGGCCTTAGCTTTATGATCCACTTTGCTCCAAATTTTTATCATATGTTTCTTGAAATTCCTATTGAGCAAAGATTTGTTGCCGCAGCTAAAATAGGAATCACCAACATAGAATGGCATTTTCCTTACGAGCTACCCAAAGAGGAACTAAAATGTTTACTTGATGATAATGGTATTGAATTTACATATTGCGTAGTGCCTCCAGAAAAAAATAATGGAGAGTATGTAACAGTTCGCGGTCTAGGCGCTCAGCCTGGTAAACAAGATGATTTCAAACGCTCAGCTGACCAAGTATTAGAATATATTCATCACTGTAATTTTTACTCTATTAACGTTGGAGCTGGCCCAATTCCAGAAGGTGTAGATAGACAAAGATGCGTTGATACATATGTAGAAAATATTGACTATATTTCTAGAAGCGCTGGCGATCATAGATGTAAGTTTTTGCTTGAACCTGTATGTCGTCAAAGAATAGAAAATTGGCCAATGCAGAAAATGTCTGAAGCAAAAGAGATTGTAGACCTGGTGGGAGGTAATAATGTTGGTTTAGTTTACGATACATTCCATATGCGATATGAGGAAACTGGAACCCTAACTGATATTATGGATATGTTTTGGCCATATATAGGTTATGTACAAATTGGTAATCCCCCTAACCGCAATGAACCAGGCGTTGGTGAACTAGATTTATTATGGATAGTTCAGAGGGCTTTAGAAAAAGGATATCAAGGAGCTATAGGTATGGAACTTGACCCTTCTAAAGATACATGGACCAGTCTATTATGGATGAATCAGTTTGGTTATAATGTTGATCCAAATAATAGATAGTTTTTCAATGAAATAATTAAAGTTTATTGACAGTATATTACCGGAACTAGAGGAGTTATTTATGCAAACTCGAGTGGCACGAATATACGAGTATGGAAATCCAGATGTTATTAAAATAGAAACTGAATCTGTTCCCTCTCCAGGGCCAGGAGAAGTTTTAATTGAACAGACTGCCTGTGCCATCCATTTAGCCGATTCCTATATGCGTCAGGGCCGATATTTTTTAAAACCCCCATTGCCTAATGTTCTAGGCTTAGAGGGAATTGGAACAGTAATATCAATAGGAGCTAACGTTGAGGACTACAAAACTGGTGACAGAGTGGCTTATCTATTTAATCTCGGTGCTTATGCTGACATAAGAATAATTCCAGCCAATCAGCTTTATAAACCTCCGGCAGAACTAGATTCGGAAACAATAGTCGCGACTTTTGTAAGAGCTCTAACAGCACAATATTTATTGAGACGTCTTTACCCCATTAAACCTGGAGAAACGATTCTTATTCATTCGGCTGCTGGCGGCATGGGTAGTATTCTATCTCAGTGGGCTAATAATATTGGAGCAAAAGTTATTGGTACGGTTAGTTCTCCTGATAAATTCATCACAGCTGAGAATAACGGCTGTGAACATGTTATTAATTACATAAAAGAGGACTTTAGTGAGGCAGTTCTAGATATTACTAATGGCAAGGGTGTACCAGTCGTTTTCGATGCCGTCGGAGCTGATACTTATAAAGGGAACATAACCTCTCTATCCCCACGCGGGTGGTATGTAAATTATGGACATGCATCCGGTCCTCCACCCATTGATGCCATAGAATTGAATCAAAAATCTCTAATTTTTACAAAAGCATCTCTAAAAGATTACATGATTAACCCAGATGAAAAAGAGATGATGATGGAAGAGGTCGTAAAAGTGATTAAAGAAGGAAATGTAGAATTAAGTATAACAGGTAGATATGAGCTAGCAGATATTACTCAAGCTCATACAGATCTAGAATCACGGCTAACAACTGGCGCTCTAGTCGTCGTTTTTAATAGTAAATTATAGATTTATTAATGAATACATTTAAATTATAAGTGTATTTTTTATAAATTCATATTTTATTTTCTAAAAACTTTAATATATTCTCTGGCTTACTAATATCGTATGGATCGTCAGGGCAATTGTCTGAAAATCCAGATTCTTCAAATAATTCTTCTATTGAGCAGTCGTTAACTATTGCAGCATATCTCCACGACCTCATACCAAAGCCGAGATTATCTTTGTTTACCAGCATACCCATCTTCCTAGTGAACTCTCCAGATCCATCTGGAAGAACAGATATATTTTTTATATTTAAACTAGATTTCCAAGCATTCATGACAAATGTATCATTAACCGATACACAGAATATTTTTTCGATACCATGAGAATTAAAATTAGAATACATATTGTCAAATCCAGGTAATTGATAACTAGAACAAATTGGTGTGAAAGCGCCTGGTAGTGAGAATATAATCGCACGAATACCACTAAATATTTCTTCAGTGGTTACATGTTTCCATATATATGGTGAATTAATATCAGATAAATCTTCTACTACGCGTGTTTTAAAAATAATATTCGGTAAAGTTTTTTTTATCATAATATAACTCTTTAATTAACAATTCTTGTAGTGGATATAGCTTCTTGATTTAAGTCCGGTATACGGGCAGCTAAGTCCAAATAATGACAACGTATAGGTAACCACATATCTTTTGATAGGAATGCCGACGATAATTTATCCAGGAGAGCAATAACAGCCTCTGCAGGAACCTCACTCATAATATTATGAATTATTTTTTGTGCCATAAATGCTTCATCAGCCTGCTGAAAAGCTAGACAAGCTAGGGTAATTTGCTCAAGAAGACCATGGGTTCCGCAGCCGTGGCAACCGACACTTAGCGTCTTATTTGAATAGCTTATAGTTAGATCTAAACAAAATATAAAGGCAACACTGAGTATCTTCCTTATTGTCACCTATCAGGCCTAAATCATAAAAAGCCTGATTTATTAGTGGCTGGGGATCGATGTTCTGTCTTGTATTTCGAATCCAATGTTGGCTCGCCCAAGCCCAAAATAACTCAGGCGGTGATTGATCAGAAACAAATAATTGTCCATTTTTATTAACAAACGAACTATTGCAAATATGATCGCATGCTTCATTGTTAATTGTTTGCATATAGTAGTCCAAATATATTAGTTACGTCTTCCATTTAATAATGATAATGCGAATCACTATCATTATCAAGTGAAGTTTGTAAAAAACCCTATTATTAGGAAATATATTTTTGAAAATGTTAAATCTAAAAGTAAATCGGACTACTTTTTTAGTTTTATACAGTGTTTGATAAATTATTTTATGATTAATAAAGATCCAACAGTCTCATTTCCACGTACATAAAAGTACAAAGCAATTTATACAGAAATGAGATAGATATTATGAAACAGTTTATAGTTGAAAGCTACAATAGTGTAATGAATGCGAAATATAATCCTATTCGACATATTCAGGATGAGAACACAAGACATGTAATTATGCTAAGTCTAATGTGGATGTGGTGTGGAATATTTTCAGTTTGGACCGGAGCCATATTCTACTTTGGTGTCTCTGTGTTTCTACATACACTTTTATTCTTTGGTTTATTGGTAACAATAGGCACATTTGAAATAGCTAAACGCTGTGAGATAGTTCTAAGGAAACAAACATAAGATAAGATTAGTAAATAAATTTTCACCAATAACTTATATTATTACCTCTTATTCTAAATGTAATTTCTTATTGGGGTAACTTGCTACTGTCCAGTTACCCCAATAAAGAAAATTATACTTTATTTACTCCCAATATGTAATCTACGAAAATTTATAATGGCTTAATTCTGTTTTATAACAGAATTAAGCCATTATAGATTCATATTGTATTGCTCAAAATACAAATTCAAAGGTATAACTACCTTTATTTCAATTAAAAAAAATAGTTATATTAAAATGATTAAATTGATTATAGGTATATGTATTGGACTGTGGTTGGGCGTAGAATTTAACGACGAGATTATGTATCTTATAGAAACTTTTCAAAATAATTAGGGGCCATAATGAAAATAGGATTTAGCGTAGCAACATCTGATGTAAGCACTGAAAAACTTCCTGCTCAGCAAGGTGAATTTGCTGCCAACCTCGATGTACTTTCAGAACTTGGTTATGATGGAGTCGAAGTATCTATTCGCCAACCTAAAAATCTTGATCTTGATGAACTTCAAAGAGACGTAGAAAAAAGAAATTTAGAAGTAGCCTCTATTCATACAGCTGCAATAGGTTTCCAAGATAAAATTTGGCTTTGTCATCCAGATAAATCCATAAGAGACGAAGCTTTAATCCGACTTAAAGGCTCTTTGGATGCAGCTGCCTTTTTTGGGGTAGACGTTATAATTGGTTCTTTTCGGGGACAATTGCTAGATGGAGA
>Ga0114932_10001147_pt1 | contig 30961 bp, 29 predicted proteins | sample 2SBtaG_2_FD_87286 | JGI IMG/M metagenome (GOLD analysis project Ga0114932, IMG submission 87286) | Deep subsurface microbial communities from Kolumbo volcano to uncover new lineages of life (NeLLi) - 2SBTROV12_ACTIVE470 metaG | ecosystem: Environmental > Aquatic > Marine > Volcanic ...
TAAAGATTTAGCTAAGAAGATTCCAATTAGTGCACTCAAATCTCAAACTGGTCATATGTTAGGAGGATCTGGTGCAACGGAAACAATAGCAGCTGTACAAACAATCCTAACAAATCAAATTGCACCTACATTAAATCTTGAAACTCCGGACCCAAAGTGCGATCTTGACTATGTACCATTAACTTCACGTTCAGCTAATGTTGAAACTGTTCTTAAGAACTCTTTTGGTTTTGGTGGGCAAAATGCAGTTTTAATAATCCAACAATATAAGGAACCTAAATGATTTCAACTGAAAAACATGACGAAAATAATTATTCTGCACTAATAGAAGCTATATTATTCGTAGCTGAAGAACCCATAACAATCTTAAATCTCGCCAAAGTGTTAGAAATAAAACCTTCACAAATCAATAAAATACTAGACATTATGATTGAAGATTACAATTCAGAGAGAAAAGGGATAAATCTACAAGTTGGTCCAGACGGTGTACAATTTGTGACTTCACCAAATACAGCAAGTATCATCGAATATTTTTTAGGATTAGAAGCGAATCGTCGTCTTTCAACTGCAGCATTAGAAACATTAGCGATCATAGCTTATAGGCAACCTGTAACTCGCCACATAATTGATACGATCAGAGGCGTGGATAGCGGGGGTTCAATAGCTACCTTACGAAATCGAAATTTAATTGAAATTAAAGGACGTGCCCCAGGGCCTGGCAGGCCAGCATTATTTGCAACTACGCAAAGATTTTTAGAGCATTTTGGTTTAACAAACCCAAATGAACTGCCTACATTACCTCAAACAGTAGAAAATGTGCTAAAAGAAAGTGAATCACAAGGAACACTAGAACTCATTAAAGAAGACTCCATCGAAATTAGTAGTAATGTAAGTGACTTAAGTGAAGTGGTAGAAAGTTTTGTTACAACACAGCCTAAAGCGAATTTAGATTAACCACTATGATAATTAACTAAAGCATTGTACCTTCAGTTAATTATCATTATTTATATTCTCCATGCACGATCTCTCAAATCACGAACTCTGCGTAAATCCAATCTTGCCTCACGAATAGTAGGTGAAGAAGATCGTCGTGAGTTAATGATTAAAGAGTTGTAATAATCACGAATTCTCATGTTTTTTCCTTTCTATAGAATCATTTGATAATATTTTCACAAATGAACACGCTTCAAGCAAGTGATTGTGAACACAATCACATAAATATTTAGTTAAATCTAAATTACCAAAGTATTAATTGAGAAAATCTAGCTATCTATCGGTGTACATAACAGGTCATACGGTAAAGCACCATCCACATTAGCCTTCACTAAAGAACCTTTCCGAAATTCGCCTTTAACAAAAGCAAGACCATCAACCTCAGGAGCATCCCTATAAGTTCGGCCAACCACGACTAAATCACCACCAGAAGATCTAGTGGGCTCTTCTGACTCAATCAAAATATCGACAGTCTCACCAATAACTGACTGATTAGCAGAAAGAGAAATTTCCTGTGCAAGCTCCATCACACGAGCATATCGTTCAGTTTTCAATTCATCATCGACCTGATCTTGCATTAAAGCAGCGGGTGTTCCAGATTGTGCTGAGTATGTAAATACTCCAATATGTTCAAATTGCTCTGTTCTAATGAACTGCAGTAGTTCATCAAATTCCTGCTCTGTTTCCCCCGGGAAACCAACAATAAAAGTAGTTCGAATAACCGCATCATTCATAGCATTACGAATATAAGAGATACTTTCGCGAGCCTTACGTGATGAAGGCCTTTTCATTCTTCTTAACATAGAATCAGAGCCATGCTGTAGTGGCATATCGACATAAGGCAAAATATTAGGCATATCATTCATTACACGAGCTAGGTTACTTGTAACTCTTCCAGGGTAAGCGTACATAAGACGTATCCAGGGTATTTCAGGCACTGCAATAGATAATTTTTCGAGAAATTGAGCCAAACCATCACGCACGCTTATATCTTCACCATATGCAGTAGAATCTTGAGCAACTAAAACTAATTCTTTTATACCCATAGCAGCATGAAATTTCGCCTCAGCTATAAGCAAATCATCTGCAGTAGAATGCATTTTGCCTTTTATTGTAGGAATAATACAAAAAGTACATGGGCGATCGCATCCGTCTGACAACTTTAGATAAGCACTAATCCCTCCAAGATTACTAATCGAAGGTTGAGGAATATCATAATTACTAGCATTACTTCCGAAACTTGCTGCTATATCAGACCATGCCTCAGCACCAAAGATTTGATCAACATTCGGAACAGCTTGTTTAACTTGTTCTTCGGCGATCTCAGTCAAACAGCCCACTACATATAGTGCCTGATTGTCATTTCTCTGATTATCTAAATCTTTTATCACTTCGATGGATTCATCTTTTGCATCATCAATAAATCCACATGTATTAACAATTAAAACATCTGCTTCATCAGGTGCATGTGTAGCCAAATGTCTTCCTGATCTTAGTGATTGTTCAATTTTCATTGAATCCACAGTGTTCTTCGCACATCCTAAAGTTGTTAAAAAGTATTTCACGTCCACCTGACAATTATAGTAATTAGATTACAAATTAAAGTTACTCATACCATTTTCGAAAAGGTAACTACGTACAATAGCTACGCCTAATTTTTGTGTTGCATCCAAATCATCGATACCTGTACCAGATCCAATTTTTGGTGCAAGCCATAATAATAAGATAGCCACTACAGCTACAGTAAGGAATATTGCGACTACACGTAAGTTAAAATCATTTTTGCTAACCTTTACTTGTTGCCGTAACCCCGCTAAAGGTTCTAATCCCGAAGGTTGAGGCATTTCAGATGGCATTGCCATTACAGCTGCAACAGGATCAAGCCCCAAGAATTTCGCATAACTTCTCATAAACCCTCTTGCATAAACTGGAGCAGGTAAAATATCAAATTTTTCATCTTCAAGAGCTTGTAAATAATGCTTACTTATTCGGGTAACAGCTGACGCATCATCAAGAGATAGTTTTCTTATTGAACGAGCTTCTTGGAGGTATTGACCAATAGAAACTGAACTATTATCTACGGAATCATCTTCAGGAAATTTTAGAAGCTCTTGACTCATTAACTACCACACAAATACTCGCCTCAGAATAAGGCAAAATCTATCAGCCGATTAATATAGGATATATGACTAATTTGATTTTAGCTGCTTTGTAAGGCGTGACTTTCTACGAGCAGCTGCATTAGGGTGAATGATACGACGTCGAGCGGCTCTATCAAGTGCTACTTGCGCTTGACGCACCATCTCACTTGCATCATCAGAACCTTCTTCTATAGCCAAACGTGCCTCCCGCACAGCATTAGCTGCCCGTCGCCGAAAAGGCTGATTTCTTTCTGCTTTTCTTACAATTTGTCGAACTCGCTTTCGAGCAGACAGTGAATGTGCCATAAATTCTCCATACTCAATATACGTGGATTAATATCCTAGCGGTTGAATGTACAAGAGTCTATCTTTCAAGTAAGGCTTCGCAAAATTTCATTGCTGAGTTAAGCTTGATAAGCTTATGCAAATTATTCAGAAAATAACATCAATAATTAAAGTTGAAAATTCAACTATTCTAAGTGCTGCTGGAATAGTTGGATTAGGATTTCTTGGGTCACGAATTCTCGGGTTACTAAGATCTATTACATTAGCCGAAGCCTTTGGAACGGACCCTGAATTGGCTGCTTACTGGGTAGCTTTTCGCATCCCCGATCTTGTTTTTCAGCTTATTGCAGGTGCAACACTTTCTGCTGCATTTATACCCGTATTTAGTAGAGTACATTTAAAATCAGGCCCAGCCGATGCCTGGCAACTAGCTTCAAGAGTACTTAATCTAATCGCATTATTTTCATTTGTTTGCGCAACAATAGCGTTCATCTTCGCTCCATTGTTGATACCGCTAATAGCTCCAGGGCTTGGCGAATCAACTGGGAATACAAATGAGATGCAACAAAAAGCAATAAATCTAACAAGATTGATGATGATCTCACCAATATTTTTTGGTATCTCAGGAATGTTGAGTGGCATCCTACAAGCTAAAGAGAAATTTTTGGCAACCGCGATTGCCCCGATGGTATACAATCTTTCGATTATTCTCGGGATTCTATTTTTATCAGAGCCCTTCGGACTTTATGGACCTGCCTGGGGAGTTGCAATCGGATCACTAGGACATGCATTTATACAAATACCAGCAATATATAGATCAGGAATGCATTGGACAGCTTCAATCAACATTAAATCAAAAAATGTTTTAGAGGTTCTAAAGTTAATGGGTCCTCGAGTAATAGGTCTAGGTGCATCACAAATTAATCTAGTCGCCCTTATATTCTTTTCTTCAATGATTTCAGATACAGCAATCAGCGTAATAACATATGCATACTTAATGATGATGCTACCAATCGGGCTAACAGGTATGTCCATATCAACTGCTGTTTTCCCTACACTCGCAAAACAAGCTGCAGCAAAACAATTTACGGAGCTTCAACAAACTATTTGGAACAGTTTGCGAGCAGTATTATTTATCGCTATTCCCAGTTCATTTGCATTAGCCATTCTTGCAAAGCCAATAATCAGATTACTCTTTGAACATGGTGCATTTAATGCACAATCTACAGATTTAGTATCCCAACCATTAATTTTCTTATGCATAGGAATTTTTGCACATGCTGGAATAGAAGTCTTAAGTAGAGGATTTTATGCGATGGAAAATACCAAAACACCAGTGACAATGGCAGTACTGGCTATGATACTGAATATTATTTTATGCAGTGTTCTAATTAGTCCTTTCGAATTAATAGGGATCGCAAGCGCAGTAACAGTGTCCGTAATTTTTGAATTTGTTATTTTATTGTGGTTACTAAATAGAAAAATTGGGGGGTTGTTTAAGCAAAATTTCACAAAGTTTATAAGTAAACTCATATCTTCCACATTACTTGCTGCACTTGCTATGATGTTAGTTCAATATCTCTTATACCATTCCAAAATCAATACAGACAGTGATGTAGGAAGTATATTATTAGTATTACTAACAGGATTAATAGGAGTTTCAGTTTTTTTGGCGATCTCAATTCCTTGGTTTCAAGCAAAAAATTTGACCTCGACAAAATTATAAAACATAGATATAAACGTAATACTAGTCGTCATTAGGAAAATTTGATTGATATCAAAAAAGATCAAGACGATAATTGAATTCAGTAAAAGTCCAACGACTATGATATAGAGGCTCTAAATGGCATTTCAAGATCGCGAACTACCCTGCCGTGATTGTGAGAACACTTTCATCTTCACTGCTGGTGAACAAGAATTTTATTCAACAAAAGGACTAGAACACGATCCTGTTCGATGTCAATCATGTAGATCACAGCGTAAAGCATTACGGCCAGACGAACGTGAAACTATATCAAGCTACGGTGTTTATGTTTCATGGGGAGGTCGTACTCCTCGACAACTACACGTGGCTACATGTGCAGAGTGTGCTAATCAAACAGAAGTTCCATTTAGGCCACGCGATGATAGACCAGTTTATTGTTCTGATTGCTATGGATCTCTTCGAAAAAAACAGGAGGCACAAGCAGCGGCTGAAGCGGCGGCTTCAGCAACACGAATAGCTTCAGCAGCTAGCGCCTTTGAACTTGAAGGACTGTCACCTCAAGAAAAAGAAGAGAATGAAGCTGTCGCAGCTGTAGCTACTATCGATGATCAAGAGAATTCTGAAGAATCCGAAAAGTAATACCCCAGTTGATATGAATAATTTCCAATCCGTTTCTTCACGTGTTTCTTTCTCTGAATTAGAAGAGAAAATATTAGAGATATGGAAAAAAGAGGAGATTTTTCAACGCAGCATAAATGAAAAATCCTTAAACAAAACTTTTTCCTTCTATGAAGGTCCACCCACTGCTAATGGAAATCCAGGAATACACCATGTCTTATCTAGAGCATTTAAGGATGTCATCCCTCGCTTTAAAACAATGCAAGGCTATCGAGTAGCGCGTAAGGGGGGATGGGATACTCATGGCCTCCCGGTAGAACTAGAAGTAGAACGCCAATTAGGACTCAGCTCAAAAAAAGAAATTGAAGAATTTGGAGTCGCAGAATTTAATGCACAATGTCGTGAATCTGTTTTCCGCTACGTCAGCGAATGGGAAAAAATGACTGATCGAATTGGATTCTGGATTGATACAAAAAATGCTTACGTAACTTATTCAAACGATTACATTGAATCAGCTTGGTCGATAATAAAAACTCTGTGGGATAACGATTTAGTCTTTAAGGACTTTCGCGTAACACCTCACTGTCCACGATGTGATACCAGTCTATCCAGCCATGAAGTCGCTCTTGGATATAAAGAAGATACGCCTGACCCAGGTGTGACAGTAAAATTTAAAATTACTGAGAAGTCAAAATCGCATTTTACAAAATATATCGCACACGATTCTATACCTATTTTTTTCTTGGCTTGGACAACAACGCCTTGGACATTATCTGGGAATACTGCATTGGCCATATCAAGACAGTCTAAATATTCATTAGTTGAAATTGACAACCACGAAAATACAGAATATGTAATTCTGGCATCAGCGACAATAGAAAATTTAATTAGCAATTCAACAAAAATATTAGCGGAATTTGAGGGTGAAGAACTATTAAATTTGGAATATGAAGCCCTCTACCCTGATGTAGTAAATTGGGTTGAACCATTACATTTTGTAGAAGGACGTACCCAACCACTCAAACCTGATGATCCTTTCCCCTCAAGGAAAATAATAAATTCTGACGAAGTCTCCATCGATGAAGGAACTGGGATAGTTCACATGGCGCCTGCGTTTGGTGAAGTCGATTACTCAATGGGCCGACAAGAAAGCCTAATGTTCCTACAACCAGTCCGATCAGATGGCACGCTAATCGGAGGCCCTGGTGATGGAATGTTTGCGAAAGAAGCTGATACACATATCATCGGTGATCTCAAAAATCGAGGGTTACTGTTTAAGTCTCAACAAATTAAACATACTTATCCTTTTTGTTGGAGATGCGATCAGCCAATTTTATATTATGCAAAACCTTCTTGGTACATTCGGACGACCTCAGTCGCAGACGAACTGATCAGTAATAACGATCTTATCAACTGGGTTCCTTCACATATAAAACATGGTCGCTTTGGAGGCTGGCTTGAAGGGAATGTTGACTGGGCAATCTCACGAGAACGCTATTGGGGTACACCTTTACCAATTTGGATTTGTGAAAAATGCGGACGTATTGACTGTATAGGATCGTTCGAAGAACTAAAAAAATATGGGACCCCTGAATCTCTAAATGAGTTAGAAAAAGAAACTGAAAAATTCGACCCACATAGACCATTTATAGATCTAATAAGAATACCTTGCGCAGACTGCAATACATTGATGGCAAGAACACCCGAAGTCGCCGATGCATGGTTTGATTCAGGAGCTATGCCATATGCACAATGGCATTATCCCTTTGAAAATAATGACATTTTCTCTGATTCTTTCCCTGCAGACTTTATATGTGAGGCGGTTGACCAAACTAGAGGATGGTTTTACACACTACATGCTCTAGCAACTTTATTACATCATTCAAATTCAATTGACGAAAATATATCTTTTAAAAATGTAATTTGCTTAGGACTCATTCTTGATGGCAATGGCCAAAAAATGTCTAAATCGAAAGGAAACGTAGTTAATCCATGGGATGTAATTGAAAAACATGGTGCAGATGCTATTCGTTGGTACATGTATACCGCCTCACCACCTGGAAATGAACGAAGATTCTCAGACGATCTGGTAGGCGAGACAGCACGCCGTTTTTTATCAACGCTTTGGAATACCTATTCTTTTTTTGTAACCTACGCAAATCTCACTGATTTTGATCCTGCTCACCAATCTGATAAAGATGACCCCAGTGAACTAGATCTATGGATTCGATCAGAACTACAAAATACAGTTTTACAAGTTACAGAGTCCCTAAATGCCTATGAATTGTCAGAGGCAGCAAGACCAATAGAAAACTTTGTCAATGAAATGTCCAATTGGTATGTCCGAAGAAGTAGGAGAAGATTTTGGAAATCTGGAGACGATGCTGATAGCCGTTCAGCTTTTCGAACATTATATGAATGTTTAGTAACACTTTCTAAACTATTAGCACCATTTACTCCGTTTATTTCGGAATCTATCTACCAAAATTTAGTTTCAAAACATACAAAAGATGCTCCAGATTCTGTTCACCTTTCCGATTGGCCTGAATTGAAAAAAGAAGATATAGATCCATTGCTTAATCGTGAAATGCACATAGTGCAACGAATGGTCTCGCTTGGTCGGGCTGCACGTTCAAAAGCAAATGTCCGAGTCCGTCAACCTCTTGCAGCAGTGATAGTAGTTCCACGAACCGAAGAAGAATTACATGCCTTAAGAAGACTTAGTCTTATAATCGCGGAAGAACTTAACGTAAAGAATGTCGAAGTACAATCTAATATTTCTGAAAAAATATCTTATTCAGTACGTCCAAATTTACCTGTATTAGGGCCGAAATTTGGAAAGCAAATTAAGGAAATAAGTAATACGATCGCATCAACTAATCCTGTGGAAATTGTTGATACAATCCGCAAAGGAGAGTCTATAACACTTAATGGGTATGAATTAAGTGGCGGTGACCTAATCGTAGATATTGAACCAATCGAAGGCTGGGCTGCTGCTGAAGACAGTGGGTACTTAACACTGATAGATACATCAATTACACCAGAACTACGCTCTGAAGGACTCTCCCGTGAAGTAGTTCGTCGATTACAAGACTTAAGACGCACTGCCAATTTAGATGTAACCGATAGAATAGATATTTTTTACAACATTACTGAAGATTCTCTTGAGTTAGATGAGGTAATTAAGACACACCTGCAATATATAGCGTCAGAAACTTTAGCTCTGTCCATCCAATCAAATGAACCGCTAGAATCTCCTATACAAATTGATACCACAATTGAAGAAATGGAAATCAGCTTCGCATTAAGAGCTTCAACACAGTAATCACTTAGAAAAAGTAATAGATACCCTAATCATTCTGTTTTTCTGTCTGCGAAGGAGTAGAAGGCCTTCTTGGAATATCACGTGGATCTAACAATAATCCTATCAAGAAATTCCTGGTCAATCTCCATGGAGATGTATTATCTTGCCCCGTTGTAACGATATGATCACGTCTAGGTTGATCATGCAATACTCGTGGTATTTGATTAGCTATTTCGGCTCCTAAAATAAAAATGTTCGCACTCAAAAATACCCAATACAATAAAACAACTACGCCACCCAAAGCTCCATAAACCAAATCATAATTACCGAAATTACTCAAATACACCCCAAAAGCATATTTCATAATTTCAAATGCAATTGCAGCTATCAATGCTGCGGGCCAAATATGCCGCAAAAAAATCCTACGATTAGGAGCAAACCGATAAAAAAGACTAAATGTTATGAAAGTAAGCAGTAAAGAAACCAAAATCGTTGTTAGAGACCATATCCAATTTAAATCATCAGCAAAAGGTAAACTTGCTATGCTTTGCTCAAGAACCTGCCAAAATGCTGAAAGTATAAGACTCCCCATTACAGGAATCCCTAAAATGGGAACCAAAGCATAATCAACTAATTTTCCTCTCAACGCAGGGTGTCTCCTTTCAGTATCAAAAGCTACATTCAGTGACAGCCTGAGTGCTCCTGCCAATGCTCCCGAGGTCCAAATCACTCCAACAAGTGAAATTATGGCTAATTGTGGTGACAACGATGTAGCACCAATAACTACGTCTGCAACATCACCTTCCGAAAGAGGAAGGGCTTCCACGATGGCAGCTATCAGTTTTTCCTGAATAGTTGTATTTCTTAAAACAATACCAAAAATAGCAACTGCCAAAACAATCAATGGCACTAAAGAAAAGAGAGCATAATAAGATATAGATGCGGCCATTTGAGTACCGCGATCTTCGGTATAATTTTTGATTGATCTACCCAGAACAACAGCTATAAAACCTAAAGATTTAATTTTTAAAATAGTACACAATCCTCACAATTGCTTTTTCTAAAAATATATACTTCAATCAGACATAATTTTTCACTTAATTATCCTCGACTGAGTACTATTATTTAGTCATCCTAAGGAGAGAATTGTATCAACAGAGTACATCTGCTGTATCTTAATATTAGGTTGTTAGATCGAAAAATGAAAACTACAGAATCACAACGAATTATAGTAAAAATAGGAACCAACGTTTTAACGAACGGTACTGACTCATTAAACCAAAAAACTATGAGTTCTCTCGCGGCACAAATCGCAACTCTTATACAAAAAGATGTTGAGGTCATTCTTATAACATCGGGAGCAATTGCAGCTGGACGTCACAAAGCTAATTCGAATCATCGAACAGAAAATTTAACAACTAAAGATGTCCATTCACGACAAGTATTAGCCGCAGTTGGACAAGCGCAACTGATGAGAAGTTGGGATGAAATATTCCAAAAACACTCTATCATTGCTGGTCAAGCGCTACTCACACGAAATGATCTTAACGATCGCGCAGGATATTTAAATGCACGAAACACTCTCACTCAAATGCTGTCATTAAAAATATTGCCAATAATTAATGAAAATGACGTTGTCTCTATCGAAGAAATTGACCAATCAACTATCGGAGATAATGACTACCTTTCGGCACAAGTCGCAAATCTTGTAGATGCGGATCTTTTACTTATCCTAACTGACACCGAAGGATTATTTTCAGAAAACCCTCACACAAATAATTCAGCATACTTAATCAAAAAAGTAGAAAAAATTGACGATTCAATAATGAAAATGGCCGGCAAGCCTAGTGCAAGAGGTACTGGGGGGATGTCGAGTAAAATTATAGCCGCACGCCTAGCAACTCAGCATGGTGCGCATGTCATTATCGCCCATGGACATAAAGATTCTGTAATTATAGATGCTTGTAATCACAAAAATGTTGGGACACTTTTTTTACCGACAGGTGATCGAACTGAGAGTAAAAGACGTTATCTTATGTCGGGACTACAAGTTCAAGGTCGCATAATTATAGATGATGGTGCAGTGAAAGCACTCCAACATTCTGGTACATCATTACTACCAGCTGGAGTATTAAGTGCTGAAGGAAATTTTTTACGGGGATCAGTTGTAGAAATTTATTCAGATTCTAACGCACACATTGCTACAGGTATCGTAAACTATGACTTGGACGAAATTGAAAAAATAGCAGGTAAACATTCGGATGATATTTCAAAAACATTAGGGTATGCCCATTCCATTGAAATTATTCATCGCAATAATCTTATTTTAATTTAGTTTAGTAAGATTGTTACTTGATCCCTAAGGAGGTTCCTATGAGTCAGTACTTCTTCGAACGTGAATCTCGCACTTCTCATTCAGAACAATGGACAATAGAAAATAATGATTATTCGTTAGGTCGAGTAGACATTCATTTTACTTCAGGCAAAACACACGCAACATTATCCGTACATTCTTCAATGGATGATAATGCAATCGAAGAATTAATCGGTGAGATCGATGAACGATTAGTATTATCTGCAGATCCTGAAAGAGAAGATCTTATAGTTACTGTTTGGAAAGGGGAAGAATTCGGAATATTTGCTGAAGATTCAATTGAGGAAAGTGAGGAAAATGATTAGTCATTACTATCACTATCCTACTGTTTGGAGGAAAAATGATACGTGTCGTAATTAGCGGAACAGGTAGAATGGGCTCTACCGTTTATAATGCCATTACTTCTACTGATGATATGGAAGTAGTTGGTGTACTTGATCCAATAGATATTAATTTTAATGTTCCTGAAGAGATAGCTTCCCACAATGATGCTGAACAACTTTTTGAATTAGTGAAACCTGACGTAGTAGTAGACTTCACAAACACTGAAGCAATGCCGAAATTAATTGAAGCTGTCTTGAATCATAATGTACGCCCAGTAATAGGTACTAGTGGTATCACACCAAAAACACTTGAATACCTTCAAGATGGATTATCGAAAAAAAACCTAGGTGGTGTCGTTGCATCAAATTTTGCAATTGGAGCTGTGATGCTTATGCATTTTTCACAATTAGCCTCAAAATATTTTGATTCTGCAGAAATTATTGAATTGCATCATGATAAAAAAGTAGATGCACCTAGTGGGACAGCGTTAACCACTGCTGAAAAAATGCGAGATTCTCGAGACAGTGATTTCATCAACAACACTCCTGAGATCACTCATATCGAAAATACTCGAGGGGGCCTTTTGAATGGTATATCGATCCATTCGATAAGACTACCTGGACTCGTTGCACATCAAGAAGTGATTTTTGGAAGTGAAGGGCAAACTTTTAGTTTGCGACATGACTCAACAGGCCTCGATTCCTTCATGCCTGGAGTTATCATGTCAGTTCGAGAAGTCATGAAACATGACGTGTTTTTTAATGGTCTTGAATCTTTATTCGGACTAGAATAAGCGTTGTTTCTAATTGACCAGTAAAAGGGGAATACCTTGCCAAATATAGCTATTATAGGAGCCACTGGAGCAGTAGGAGATGTTTTTCTTCGTGTTGCAGAAGAAAGAAACTTCCCTGTAGGAGATTTAAAACTACTTGCAACTGCAAGATCTGCTGGTAAAACATTAAAATTTAAGAGTAAAAACATTATCGTCGAAGAGGTAAGCAAGGCATCTCTTGAGAATTCAGATATTGTTTTTTGCTCTGCAACATCAGAAGCTTCAAAAGAATGGGGACCACTTATCAGGGAAATGGGATCCGTAATGATCGATGATGGTTCTGCATTCCGTATGGACAGGACTGTACCCCTTGTAGTACCAGAAGTAAATGCTGCTGACTTAAGTTGGCACGAAGGCATAATATCAATTCCTAACTGTACAACTACTCCACTCGCACTCGCGTTACACTCTATGCGATCGATATCAGAGCCCATCAAAGTAACCGCCTCGACGTATCAAGCTGTTACAGGGAGTGGTACTGCAGCTGTGTTGGAATTAACAGGTCAACTTGAAGCACTAACACAAGAAAAGATTATTCCTCAGCCCACCGTTTATCCTCAACAAATAGCTATGAATGTACTACCACAAGTAGATGAATTTGATGAAGGTAATTACACTAAAGAAGAACTCAAGATGAGGAATGAAACTCGTAAAATTCTACACTTACCCGATCTGCCAATCACGGCAACATGTGTTCGTGTGCCTACAATGATAGGGCATGCAGAAACTATACATGTCGAATTTCAGGAATCCGTCGATCTTCAAGAAATTTTTTCTACACTTTCAAAACAAGAAGGAATCTCTATAAGTGAATCACCTCACGAATACCCTACACCTCTAACTGCAGAAGGTAATGATCTCACACACATCGGTAGACTTCGCAGAGATGAAACAGTAGAAGATAATAAAGGTATCGTATTTTGGTGTGTGAGTGATAATCTGCGTAAAGGTGCGGCAACTAACGCTCTTCAAATTGCTGAAGAGTTGTTAAAGCGCAACTTGTTACGGGGTAGCAATGCATAATTTTGGACGCTTGATAACAGCAATGGCCTCACCTATGAAACCTGACGGCGACATAGACCTTGACATGACCAAAAATTTGGCGCAAAAGTTAGTTCAGTCTGGAACAGAATCAATTGTTTCTACAGGTACAACAGGAGAAAGCCCAACTCTTAGCTCAGCTGAGCAAATAGCAATTTGGAAAACCACAAAAAATGCCGTTGGTAAATCAATACCAGTTATCGCCGGTGCGACCAATAACAATACTGTAGAGTCAATCAAACTATGCCAAGAAGCAGAGAATGCAGGCTTAGATGGATTGTTACTGACTGTGCCTGCTTACAATAAACCCACACAGCAAGGCTTAATTGAACATTTTACTACTATTGCAAAATCAACATCTTTACCTTGCCTTCTATATAACGTTCCTTCAAGAACTGCACTTAATATGGAATCTACAACTACATTAGAGTTAGCAAAAATACCAAATGTTATCGGAATTAAAGAGGCAAGTGGAGACTTAAATCAAATCAAAAAAATCATCGACCAAGCACCAACTAATTTTTATGTCTGGTCGGGTAATGATTCAGACACTCTACCTATCATGAGAATTGGAGGTGTCGGTATTGTTTCAGTAGCATCACATTTGATCGGATCTCAAATTAGTCAAATGATAGATTTACAAATAACTGGAGCGACAAGTGAAGCAGAAAAAGTTAATGACAGAATTATGCCTCTATGTAATGTTCTTTTTTCAGAAACCAGCCCTACACCTCTGAAATACGCACTAGATAAAATCGGTTTTTCTATAGGTCCTACTCGTATGCCCCTAATACAAATTTCAAATGAGAATGCCATTCTAGTTGAAAATGAATTACATAAACAAAAAATTGATTTACCCGTGTAAATTTTCTCTCATCGCTATTTTGAGCTCTTCCCAAGACTGAACCGTTTTTTTGCGAGCACGACTGTACCCTATGTTGTCACCAAAATATCCACCTAGAACACCCGCAAAAATTCTAACACCCACCAGTAAAATCAATGCATATACAATAGTGGCTGGTATCAAGTGATCACGTAAATAAGGAATCCCTAATACAACTGCCAAACCTCCCAAAACAGCAAGTAACACTCCCAAATAAGCAAAGCCATTCACAAATCTAGCTTCAATTTTTCTTTGTTCTCTAAGAATTTCAGTTATTACCAATGGAACAATTTCTACTGTTTTTTTACTCAAACGAAAATCACTCTGGCAATGTGCACACACTTCGCTTTCAGGACCAGTAGGAGTAAAACAAAATCCACAAAATCTACCTGTTGATGGTGACTCGCCACGGCTAACAGCAACCAAATGCTCTTCGAGTCTTTCACTAAATAAAGGACATCCATCAATTGAGAAATTATGGATATATTTTTTCTCACCAGAATTTGTTTCAAGGGGGATTCGATTTTGCTTTTTATCCATAAAACTATATTCCAAAAACAATTTACTTAGCTGAGAACATATGAAAATTGAGGATTACCCAACAAGACTCCAAGAGCAAGAATACAAAAAGAAACAAACAATAGTACTGCTGACCAAATAAAAGATTTTCGCCTTGCATCAGCCAATTCAAAACTATTATCTTCGCCTTCAACTAAGGCATCAACCAACTTACCAATCTTTTTACCTAAAATTATATGAAAAAGTACTAAACCAAGAACCACTACAAATAGTGTCATCTTCAACATGAATATACGACCAAAATTATAATTTCCTATATCACTCGATACTGTTTCAGGCACTATAAAATAAAATTGATATAACCCCGTTATCAACAAAATTAATAAAGAAAATGCAGCTATTTTCCCAAAACGTTTTGAAATTATTAGAGTAACGTCACGGCGCAATCGCTCATCATCGATCAACCATGTTGCTGGCATCACTGCAAAAAATAAAACTAGCTGCGGTCCTACAAAAACAGCTGCAGCCGCAACATGCAAAAACAGCACCACATTTTCCATTTAATTCTCCTAGTTATTTAAAGATTGCCACCAAATATATCTCTAGTAACTATTGCTTGATCGCGCTCTGGTCCGACAGAAATCATGTCTATTGGTGCACCAATCAATTGCTCTATTCTTCGGACATACTGTAGAGCTTCTTTTGGCAGATCATTTATATTTCTTACCCCTGAAACATCTTCCGACCAACCTGGCATTTCTTCATAAATGGGAATTAAATTTGATGCCTCGTTTATCGCTGCAGGCAAAGTAGTAACACGTTTACCATTTAGTTCATATGCGACACATATCTTTACGCTAGAAAATCCTGTCAAGGAATCCAAACGAGTTAATGCAACAGATGTAACACCATTTAATCTTGAGGTGTAGCCAGCAAGCACACCATCAAACCAACCACATCTCCGAGCGCGACCAGTTGTAGTACCATATTCACTCGTTCCAGGTACTCCACCTCCACCTTCACGTAATTTCTCAGCATTTTCATCAAATAATTCTGTCGGCATAGCTCCATGGCCAACTCTAGTTTGATACGCTTTGTAAACCCCAACAACACGTTCTATTGCTGTAGGACCTAATCCAATACCAATAGCTGCACCTGCAGCAACAGAAGCTGGAACCGAAGAAGTTACGTATGGATATGTGCCTGAATCCAGATCTAATAATGATCCCTGTGCGCCCTCAAGTAAAATCATTTCATCGCGTTCATGAGATTCTTGAACAATAGCGGTAGTATCTGCTACATACGGCTCCAGCCTATCAGCAAGCTCAGAGTACTGTTCTAAGATAGATGTAAAATCTAGACTTTCACGATCGTAAAGTTTTTCAATAACTTTATTTTTATAGTTAAGCACTTCTTCAAGTCGTTCCGGAAATTTATCTTTATTAATAAGATCAGCTACTCGAATACCAATCCTTGAAACTTTGTCATGGAATGCAGGGCCAGTCCCTGTCCCAGTAGTTCCAATAGCTTGCGAGCCCCTTAATTCTTCATCAGCACTATCTATCACTTGATGCCATGGCATAATTACATGAGCACGATCGCTAATCAATAAGTTCGAAGTATCTACGCCGCGTTCACTTAACATTGCAATTTCATTCAAAAGTTTATCAGGATCAATCACAACACCATTACCTATCAAACAAGTTTTATCACCGTAAAATATCCCAGCTGGAACAAGATGCAAGGCAAACTTACCTAGATCATTGATAACTGTATGGCCAGCATTTGTGCCTGCAGAATACCGAGCAATTAAAGAGCAATAACGTGCATGGAAATCAACAACTCTTCCCTTACCTTCATCGCCCCATTGTCCACCTATTATAACTACTGCTGGCATATTCATTCCTTAAAGTGTATTAGTCTAATACAAACTACATTTTCTTTTTTTCGGTACCGATCGTGCCTGTTCAGAAAACCAACAAGCTCTTCCTCATGCTATCTTGCCTAAGTTAAAATTTACATACAGCATGGAACCTTGCTGATTTTGCAAGTTTTCAGACTTATTTACAATCTTTTTGCTTGCTCCACTTCAGAGCTACTAGGTGAAAAAAGCGAGTTAATTCCTAAAACTTGTGCTTCAGAAGTTACAACTACACCCAAAGCATCTGCATTATAGGAAATTGAAATTAGTTCCGATTGAATGTTCTTATCATACTCTGCCAACACCCAAGGAATTCGTTTAGCACGTGTTTCAACTGCTGCACGAGATAAAATATATTCATTCAGAACTGAATAATTTTGCTTACGGCCCAAATCAGACGTTATCTGTTTACAATTAATAAACATTGCTCCGATACGATCAACAGAATCTAAGATACCCCCTAAGGCAGTAAGCCCTTCAACTGAACTAATCTCAGGGAATAAAATTATTACTCCTGGCTGTAAATTCAGCGCCCCTTCATATTTTCTCAAGGCAACATCTACGTCACGAACATCTTGAGGAACTTCAACACCTTCTACAACTAACCCCGCAAAATAATCGAAACAAACAGTCGTTAAATTATCAGTTAAATAAGCCAGCCTATTAACATTTATTCTTAACAATAAAGGTCGATTTGAATCAAAAATAGATTTTAGAGCAGCACTTAAATCATTGCTGAGATGTCCATCCAGTACGTCATCATTTAAGTCAACTAATATTACATCAGCATTAGAATGAATTGCTTTATTCATACTTTCATCATTAGAACCCAAAATTGACAAAACACTACGAAATGAAAACATAAATTTTAACCGCCTTAGACAAATTATATCGTGAATCGAAAAATCACAAATATTTATAAAAAAGCTTTATAATCCATCACAATTGTGCTGAAAATGTTAGTATTGGAAAACAATATCTCAAAGGAATTTTTTATGGAAAATATAGCTTTCAATGGTCGAATCCTCAATGTAAACCTTACAACCAAAGAAATAGAGACAGAAATAATAGAAGAACATACTTACAGGGAACTACTTGGGGGAAGTGGCCTTGGGGCACGTCTGCTTTTTGAACGGATTCCTGCTGATGCAGATCCACTTGGTCCAGATAATATTCTCGGATTCTTTCCTGGCTTAATGACTGGAACACCTTTATTTGGCCAACGATTCCAAGTAGTCACAAAATCACCAAAAAATGGTGGTTGGGGTGATGCGAATTGTGGAGGGGATTTTGGTCCCATGCTTAAATTTGTAGGTTACGACGGCATTCTTTTTAGTGGGCAATCCGAGAGCCCCGTATATCTATATATTGACGATGACACTATTGAATTAAGAGATGCAACAAGTTATTGGGGCGGACTAGCCATTGAAGTTGAAGACCAATTCAAGGAAGAACTAGGGAAAAAAATTAGTGTCGCATTGATAGGTCCTGCTGGTGAAAATCTTAGCACCATGGCCGGAGTAGCTAATGAGCGCGGTAGGCTTGCTGCACGATCTGGAGTTGGTGCAGTAATGGGTTCAAAGAAACTTAAAGCCGTTGTGGTGAAACCCACTAAAAAAATTATGGCACAAAATAAAGAAGTTATACTTGCAGTTAAAGAAAGTCTTGGTGAATTCAACAAAAAATCAAAAGAGTTTTTTACAACTTTTGGCACTACAGGAATAACTGCTAATTCAGCAATCAATGGAGACGCACCTGTACTTAATTGGGGAGGCGTTGGGATAATCAACCTTGTCGACACAATGGACATGTCAGGAATGAATGGTCCAAATTTCAATGAAAGTATGGAGAAAAAATATGCATGTTGGCATTGCCCCGTAGCTTGTGGTGCAGAGTCAGTAGATGGTAGCGATCGAGGAGAATTTGCATTTCCTCAACATACACACAGACCAGAGTATGAGACTTTAGGTGCTTTTGGTGTAATGAATGGAGTTAATAATACTGATGCAATGATTGCCATTAATCATTGGTGTAATGAGTATGGATTAGACACTATTTCTGCTGGAGCCACCATCTCTTTTGCAACAGAATGTTACGAAAATGGCCTTCTGACAAAAGAAGATACTGACGGAATAGAACTTACTTGGGGAAACGCTACTAGTGTTTTAGACATACTTCACAAAATTGGCAGACGTGAACAAGGGATAGGTGACCTGTTAGCAGATGGTTCTACTATTGCGGCCCAACGTATTGGACCCGCAGCTGAAGAATTCATAACAGCAATAGATGGTGAAGAACCTCCTATGCATGATCCTAAAAAAGAAATTGGATTCGCGGCTTCATATGCTCTAGATCCTACTCCTGCAAGACACACTAATTGGTCACCAGGTAAAAGTTCAAAATTCCCAACTATGCCCGAACCACCAGCTGATAAAAATCAATTTTCTGGTAGAGGACCCCTTCATAAAAAGGCTCACGAACAAGCTCATATTATGAACTCCGCTGGTATGTGTTACTTCGTTTATACAATGGCGCCTACCAATCGAATCCCTGATTGGATAAATTTAGTTACTGGCTGGGATACTACTTTCGAAGAGTTAGATGATGTCGGAGAACGAATAGCTAACTTACGCATGGCCTTCGCGGTAAAACACGGTAATAATCCTGGAGCACGTACTGTACCAGGTAGGTTACTGGGCAACCCCCCACAACAATCAGGCCCCCATGAAGGATTCACAATCGATTTAGAAACAATGAAAAGAGAATGGTGGGATGAAGCAGGATGGGATCAGGAAACCAGTGCACCTAATCGTGACTTACTAATTTCACTTGGACTCATTGATGTGGCTGACGCACTAGGGATTTAAGTAATTGTTCGACATGTGGTTCGCAGATGCGTAGACTGTCAATAAATAACTTGCTCCCCAGATTTCAAGGAGATCAATGGCGAAGTATGTCTTCATCACAGGAGGCGTTGTAAGCTCTGTTGGTAAGGGCATAGTTAGTGCCTCTTTAGCTCGTATTCTTAAATCTCGGGGCCTCGAAGTTTCGATACTTAAATTAGATCCCTACATAAATGTCGATCCTGGAACGATGTCACCTTATCAACATGGTGAGGTTTTTGTAACCGATGATGGTGCAGAAACAGACCTCGACTTAGGACATTACGAGAGATTCTTAGATCAAGACCTAACTCAAGCAAATTCTTCTTCAAGCGGTCAAGTGTATGAAGAGGTTATTCGCAAAGAGCGACGTGGTGATTACCTTGGTGGAACAATTCAAGCAATTCCTCATGTAACAAATGAAATTAAACGACGCATTCGAAATGCAGGTTTATCTTCTCAAGCAGAAATTATTCTGGTAGAAGTAGGTGGAACTGTAGGTGATATGGAAAGCCAGCCATTCCTAGAGGCGATTAGTCAAATGCGCTATGAAGGTAATCCAAATGATACACTTTCTATTCACGTTACACTTCTTCCCCGAATTGGTTCAACAGATGAAATCAAAACTAAACCCACACAGCACTCTGTACGTGAATTAAGATCATTTGGAATTCAACCTAATGTAATTGTAGCTAGAGCAGATCAAGCTGTACCCGAAGCGTTGCGTGAAAAAATGTCATTGTTTTGCAACGTCCAACGCAATGCTGTAATACCACTACAAACAGCTGATTCAATATATGAAGTTCCCTTAATTCTAGAAAATTTAGGACTAGGTAAAATAGTTTCAAAACATCTGAATGTTAACGAAAAAATACCTGACCTGAATGTTTGGCGTGCTTTTGTCGAGCGTCTTAATAATCCGTCAAGTGAAATAGAAATAGCCATTGTTGGTAAATATGTTGAATTACATGACGCTTACTTATCTATTAAGGAAGCACTCGTCCATGCAGCGGTTCATCAAGGTATCGCACTTAATCTTAAGTGGATCCATTCAGAAGAGTTGGAAAATGACAGTGCTGATAATCTCATTGGACAAGTAGATGGCATCCTTCTGTGCCCAGGTTTTGGTGACCGTGGCTTAGAAGGAAAAATTGAAGCCGTGCGTTATGCCCGAGAAAATTCAATACCTTATCTTGGGGATTGTCTTGGACTGCAAATGCTAGTAATTGAATTCGCACGTAATGTTGCAGGCATGCCAGAAGCTAACACTACAGAAGCAGATACAAAAACACCGTTCCCTGTTATTTCTTTATTATCTGAACAACAAGGCATTCATGATATGGGTGGTACCATGCGTTTAGGTGGATATAATTGCAGGATAGTACCTAATACCAAAGCTGCAAAAGCTTACTCAGAGAAGTTAATTCGCGAAAGGCATCGACATCGCTATGAAGTAAATAACACTTTCCTTCCACAGCTTGAACGACATGGATTGATTGTTTCTGGGTGGTTAGAAGATGGCAAATTAGTAGAAATAGTAGAATTAAAGGACCACCCATGGATGGTCGCAGCACAATTTCATCCTGAATTTACAAGTAGGCCAAATCAACCTAATCCGCTATTTCTTGGATTTGTAGATGCTGCGATAAAATACCAAAAGAATAGTAACCCTGACTCTAAAAAGTTAGATACAAAGCAAACAAGCCCTAGATCGAAAAATTATTGAGAATACTTTGAGCTTCATACGATTAATACATTTTTTAGCCATCTTCTGGATGATAGCAGGAATCGGGAACACGATAATTCCAATCTATGGGGCGTGGGCTCAAGATAATCTAAAACTTCGATCTATCACCCTATCGACATCTAGCAAAAATTACTCATACTGGTTATTGCCTGGAGTAATAGCATCTGGCCTTACCGGGTATTTATATGCAGGAATAGATGGCGTAAATGTTATAACTTCGGGCTGGTTATTAGTGACTGGGTTGATTTGGATTATACAAATTTTCATACTTTTGCCTCTGTTTGGGATTGGATTACGAAAAGTCCACTACCTAGCGCTTCAAGCAGATAAAAAAGGAACTCCAACACCTGAATTAGATGATGCCCTAGCTGACAATGCACCACTTGTATTTGGTACATTGATTATTATTAGCACACTATTAGTTACCGTAATTCCAATTTTTAAACCCTTTTAGTTAGGAGACACATGAAAATTTTTTTGGACACTGCCAACATCGACGACATCAAGCGTGGTGCCGCAATGGGAGTACTAGATGGCATCACCACTAATCCATCACTTTTAGCTAAAGAAGGCGTTGAATATAAAGATCGTGTCCTTGAAATTGCAAAAATAGTTGATGGGCCTATTTCAGCAGAATGTATCTCAGAAACTACAGAGGAATTAATCGCCGAAGCATTCAGAATTGCAGAATGGCATGAAAATATTGTTGTAAAAATTCCACTTACCGAGGCAGGACTAGCTGCAACTAACCAAATAACATCAGAAGGAATCAAAGTAAATACAACCTTAATTTTTTCACCAAACCAAGCACTATTAGCTGCAAAAGCAGGTTCAACTTATGTATCACCTTTTATAGGTCGATTAAACGATGCAGGCCATGATGGAATGGAGGTAATCCGAGAAATTGCAGATATCTTCAACCAATCTGAATTAGAGACTGAAGTATTAACTGCCAGCATCCGTAATCCCAGAGATGTAATTGATGCTGCATTATCAGGATCTCATATCGCAACAATACCTCCAAATGTTCTGTTTAACATGATAAACCACCCTCTAACAGATAAAGGAATTGACTTATTTTTGGCCGATGCTAAAAAATATTCACCAGTGTAATAGAAAAAAATTAAGAATATTTGTAATAATACTTGAAGAATTACAAAACCCTAGTTAGAATTACGCCGTTGCTAACCGGTGACAGTTCTCATAAAAATATTCATAAAGGTACGTATGACAAGTACTCAGCGTGGGCGTGAAACCCCTACGGAACAACGACCCGATGGAAGACGAAGACGTCGAGGCAGACCAACACGCCCACCTAGAGATTGGGATCGTGAAGAAGAGCAACTGCCTCCAACAGATCCTGATGTTCCCTCGGTAAATATCTCTGAACTTGATGCGACACCGCGAGATGAGCTCATAGATGTCGCAAATGATTTCGAGGTAGAAAATGCTGATGGACTTCCTAGGCAAGAGTTGATTTATCGAATATTACAAAAACAAGCTCTTAAAAATGGAAGCATCTTTTCAGGAGGAATACTCAATGTTGTTGATGACGGTTTTGGCTTCCTAAGAGGTGAACGACTCCGACCTGGGCCGAATGATGTTTATGTTTCTCAATCACAGGTTCGTAGATTCGGACTACGTTCTGGCGACTATGTAAGTGGACAGGTACGTCAACCCAAAGATTCTGAAAAATATTATGGACTTCGGAGAGTGGAAACAGTTAATGGCCTCGACCCAGAAACTGCTAAACGTAGAGCAGAATTCGATTCTTTAACAGCGGTTTTCCCCAATGAAATGTTACGCTTATTTGGCTCAGGTACGCCAAACACACAAAAAGAGGGAACATTTGTAATAGAAGAAGAATTAAGCCAAAGAATGGTTGACCTTGTTTCTCCTATTGGTCGTGGACAACGCGGGCTAATTGTTTCACCGCCTAAGGCTGGTAAAACACTCCTTCTTAAATCAATAGCACATGGAATTACGAATAATTATCCAGATATTCATCTCATGATTCTTCTTATAGGTGAAAGGCCCGAGGAAGTAACAGATATGAAAAGATCCGTTACTGGAGAGGTAATTGCTTCTACTTTTGATGATCCTGCTGAAGATCACACTCGAGTAACTGAAGCTGCCCTTGAACGCGCGAAACGTTTAGTTGAAGGCGGTACCGATGTTGTAATATTAATGGACTCTATTACTAGATTAACACGTGCATACAACACCGCGATGCCTACCAGTGGACGAACTCTCTCAGGGGGTGTCGATCCAATAGCTCTTTATCCATCAAAAAGATTTTTTGGAGCAGCACGAAATATTGAAGAAGGTGGCTCTCTAACCATTATCGCAACCTGCTTAATAGAAACTGGCTCCCGTATGGATGATGTGATCTTTGAAGAATTCAAAGGAACTGGAAATATGGAATTACGCCTTGTTCGAAAGCTAGCAGAAAAAAGAATGTACCCAGCTATCGATGTCGTAGGATCAAGCACACGAAGAGACGACTTACTTTATGAAGAAGAGGAATTACAACAGGTCTGGCTGATGCGGCGAATGGCGGCTTGGATAGAAGGTGATGGAGGAAGTATGGCAGAAATAATGATCAACCAACTTCCAAAAACAGCATCCAATGAAGAATTTTTAGCTTCAATGAAATCAATGGCACAAGCACAAATTCAAGATTAATTTTCCCAAACCAATTAACCTAATAAAATTAGACTATCCACACATATACTATACATATCTACGCTCAAAAGAATTTTGCTGTTTTTTTCATTCTTTGCATCGTATGATCATAAGGCATTTTATTACTTAGGATTTTGACAGCGGGGTGCACAATCCGAGGAACGATTCAACCGAGAAATCCTTTTTCTCCTTGGGAAAAACAACGGCAGTCTAATTATTCTGTCGCAAATAATAGCTTGTCTAATTTTCTAGTTATTCATGCTTCGATAATGACCTTTTTTCTAATTTTTTTAGCAATTAGTGGAATATTCCCAATTATGAGCCCCAGCAACATTAATTCACCTTCAATAGTTGTGAATCCACTTGGATTCACAAGTGTAATAAGTAGTGCTCCTGCATCCATAAACCCTATCAACAAAACTTCTGATATCACGATGAATTTAGAAATCAACCCTCTAAGTAATGCCAATGCTTCAATTAGTCATAGTCATAATCATAATGAACAAGCACTATCCTCTCAAAGCGAGACACCTCCTAATGAAATCGCCAAACCTCCTGATTCACGTATAGCAATGTATCTGAATTATTCAGTTAAAGACGGAGATACTATCAGTTCAATAGCACAAAAACAAAATATAGGAAGTAAATATATTGTATGGAATAACATACACGTACACGATCCAGATGAATTAACACCAGGCGACAAACTTCTTGTCCCTTGGGTGGAAGGTATCATTCACGCCGTTCGTTCTGATGATACTGTTTCCGAGATAGCTCAAAGATACGATGCAACAGTTGAAGATATCCTAACTTTCCCTGCTAACAAACTATCAGATCCTGACTCATTATTACGAGACACAATGATTTTTGTGCCTGGAGGTAGAAAAATAACACCAGCCTCAACTATTAGACCTGTCCCCGGAGTAATACCAGAGCAAAGTGGCCTTTGGTTTTGGCCTGCTATGGGCCCAATCACTTCTTATTTTAGCGCATGGCATCCATTAGGTATGGACATTGGATTGCTTCAAAACACTCCTATCGTTGCGACTAAGCCAGGTGTCGTACAGTTTGTCGGTGGAGATCCTTGGGTTTCTTACGGGTATTATGTAATCGTAGATCATGGCGATGGTTACGAGTCGTATTATGCACATCTAAGTAGTTGGCCTGAACGAATACAAAGCGGGGCTTGGGTAGAGCAAGGTGAAGTGATCGGTTATTCAGGCAATACTGGTCGATCCACAGGGCCACATCTTCATTTTGAAATACGCCATAATAACCAAGTTATAGATCCTCTTGCCTTCTTAAATCAATAAGGTAATTATCCCCTCGAGTTCAATAAAACAATCCGCGTTTTATCACCAATACTGCGACGTTGCAAACTCAAACGCTGTACTGCATCTTCAACTTCTACTCCCATTTCATTAATAAAAGAATTCAATGCATTTTCTTTCTTCTTTTCCTCAACCTGATAAGCAGTAGGAATTACCATTCTAGGTTCAAGAGATCTTACAAGTCGTGCCATATTTTGAGGGCTTAGACCCTCAGGAACTTCAATGGGGACAATCACAATATCTGCATTCGAACAAACTTGAATTTGCTTAGGATCTGGGATTTCATTCAAACCTCCCAAATAGACGACTTTCATATCTTCCGCTTGCAATATATAAAATGTAGTTGGTTCAAAAACATCTTCTTGCGATATAGACCACCGAGAACGAACACCTTGAATTTGTACTCCTCCAACTTCATATTCACCAGGGCCATCAATAACAAATGGTGTACCTTTGACTCCATTTACAAAATTATGGTGTATATGATCACGACTAATAAGAACTATATCCCCTGTCGGACGCGCCATATCAACTCCAGAAGATTTATCTGTAGGATCTATAACTACAGTCGCATTACGAGTTCGTAACCGCATAGCTGAATAACCTAGCCAAGTAATATCCAAAACCAACTCCAAACTTTATTTAAAACACATCATTTCTTAAAAACACAATCAAAAATCTCGCATTACTCTCGGATGAGAAATAACTAATGTTGCATTATTAGGTCCACCTATTGCATTTACTATACACACAGAAATTATATCGTCTTTCACAGAAATTTTATTGGCATCCAAATCAATCTCCGGATCATCATCAACAAGATTTAAAGTCGATGGTATTTTCCCTCTTTGCATTGCTTCAGTTAATACAATAACTCCTAATGGCCCTGAAGCGCTAAACATGTTCCCCGTATGTCCTTTAAGTGCAGGGGTGTACATATGATGCCTGGTAGCTGCACCAAAGACACTCTGTATCCCTTTCGCTTCCAAAGCATCTTCTTCTATGCTTCCGGAGGCATTCATATACACCACATCAATCTCTGAACGAATCCGACCACTTTTATCAACAGCTGACAAGATTGACTTCGCAATCTGTGAAGTTGATATGTTGGGGATACCACTCATTCCTGGTGAAAAGACATAACTGCTACCTTCTAATTCTGCAAGAATGTTTGCACCTCGCACTTGTGCAACTTCTAAATCTTCCAACACAACAATTGCAGCACCTTCAGCAATGACAAAACCATCTCTATTTAAATCTAATGGCCGAGATGCTTTGGTTGGTGAAACATTATTTACTGATAAATCATCTCTTTCCTCATAAAAAGAAAGAGTTTCGGGGGTAATTGGATTTTCTACCCCGCCAGCTAATGCTACTAAAGCATCCCCTCGCCTGATCATTTCAGCTGCTTCACTAATAGCAACAATTCCACCTGCAGAATGAGGATTAACTTGTAATACTTTCCCAGTTACTCCCAGTAAACCAGCTAAAGTTTCTGCGGGTTGATATGTAGAATTTCTTTCTTGCCATTGTGAAGCAATGACAACGGCAACTTCACTAGAATTTTGTGGTGTGAAATTTAATGAAGCATCTTCAAAGGCACTTAGTCCAGCACTTACGGCAAATTGTGCAGTTTTATCTAATCCATCCCAGTATTCTTGCTTGAATCTATGCCCCAAGGATTCAATATCATCGATCTCTGCAGCAATTTTTGTCTTATATTTTGAAGTGTCAAACTGCGAAATCAACTTAACACCGGAAAGATTATTTTCAATTGCCTCCCACACTTCTGATGGGGTTCGACCCAATGAGCAAACAACTCCACAACCTGTAATAACAACTCGACGACTTAAGGCACCCTCTGTATCAACTAAGTTTGTCATAAAAAGTTTTATCCATTAATTTGATCAACTGGCACAATAATCACTCCATTGAACAACCATTGCACCCCACGCTAAACCACCACCAATCACAGCCATAAGAACATAATCACCTGGTTTGATAAGACCTGCAGTATTGGCCTCGTGCAAAGCAATTGGAATAGTTGCACTTGAAGTATTACCGTATTTCTCAACATTCATAAAAACTTTTTCCATCGGAAAATTAAGATTTCTGGCAAGGGCACGAATTATTCTTTCATTGGCCTGATGGGGCACCAATAATGAAATATCATCTAATGAAAGCCCTGCATCACGTATTGCACTTAATGAAGCTTTACTCATTTCTTCAACTGCTGCTCGGAATACTGCGCGCCCATCCATCATAATATGTGCTTCTTTTTTAATCGGATGATCCATAGGTGCACCAGGGCCACCGGCAAACAAGGAATCGGCCTGCGCACCATCCGATCGTAAAACAAAAGATCGAATTGAACCTAAATTTTCTTCTGAAGAAGCTTCTAAGAGAGTGGCCCCCGCACCATCACCAAACAATACACAGGTAGTTCGATCTGACCAATCAACGATCCTAGATAAAGTTTCCGCTCCGACAACCAAAGCTTTTTTTACCGATCCATTTTCAATAAATTGAGTCGCAGTCGAAAGTGCTGACAAATATCCAGTACATGCCGCATTCACATCAAACGCTCCAGCGTTGATCGCACCCACGGCATTTTGAATATGACTAGCGACAGAAGGGAACATCCCATCAGGAGTACAGGTTCCTACCAAAACCAAATCAATTTCTTTCCCATTTACTCCAGCTGCATCAAGTGCACGTGTAGCAGCATGAATACCTAATGAACTTGAACTTTCATTTGGTGCAGCTATGTGACGCGTATGAATACCAGTTCTTTCTCGGATCCATTCATCATTAGTCTCAACCAATTGCTCTAAATCAAAATTAGTCAATACCTTCTCTGGAAGATACGCGCCGGTTGCAGAAATTTTTGCAAAAAATGTCATTCGAACTCACTAAGATAGGACTGACCCATTGTCCTCGAACAAATATAGTTAAATCAAGCTAATTAATATACCAACTAAGAATTTAAGTAACAGTAACTATTAATTTCAATTTTACAAATTATACCTCAAACTACCATCTCTATTAGCAGTCAATGTATGAGAGTGCTAAAATCCATAAATCCACTCAATTGACCCTAAAAATCATGGGATTACAATATACATTATAATTGGCACTCTAACGCGTAGAGTGCTAATAGAGGGAAATGTGTTAACACAAAGACAAGAATCGATTTTGGAATTAGTCGTAGACGAATACATCGAGTCTGCGACTCCTGTCAGCTCTAGACTGCTTGCCAGTCGGCAAGAGCTCCCTTTATCTAGTGCAACTATACGTAATGAGTTAGCACAATTAGAAGAAAATGGATATATTACTCACCCTTATACTTCAGCAGGTCGCATTCCCTCCGATCAAGGATACAGACATTATGTTGAATCATTGATGGATGAAAAACCTCTTAGTTTTGATGAAATGCGAACTATTGAGCATCAATTGCACCAAGTCAATGGTGGTTTAGATGAGTGGTTAAGTCTAACTGCAACTATTCTTTCCACAACTGTCGGTGGAATTGCAATGGTAATAAGGCCCTCTGCGGAAACAACATCTCTCAAGCACGTTCAACTCGTAGAACTAAACGGTACATCGGTAATGCTTGTAGTTGTAATGAATAATGGATTTATAGGGCAAAAAATTCTTAACCTATCGCAACCTTATCTACAAAATGAACTCAACATATACGCAGAAACACTAAATCAAAAGTTGAAAGAACCTTCCACTCAATCAGATCGGCAATCTATCAATATAAACAGCAAAATTGATGACAATATTATTATCGATGCTATTTTTCAACTTTCCATCAATCAACAAGGACAACATGAAGCCTATTTAGATGGATTAAGTACTGTTTTAAATCAACCAGAATTTACGGATGTCAATCAAATGCGTGAGGCGATTGAAAATCTAGATGCCTATCACCTTCGTATGTTGATTGAGCACTCGCCTAAAGTAGAGCCAGGAACAACACATGTTCTTATTGGTGAAGAGCATGGGGATGAATTAATGCGTGAATGGAGTGTAATTATAAGCTCTTTTGGCGATCGCATTTCAAATGGCACAGTCGCAGTACTGGGCCCTAAGCGCATGGATTATCCTCGATCTATCCCACGTGTTAGATATATAGCTGAATTAATGAGTGCACTGATGTATGAGGTTCGCTAATGGAAGAAATGAATTCAGAAACTAACGAGAATGTTGAAAATGAACTGAATCTAGCACTGGAGCAGGCGTTATTAAGGTGTAAAGAGCTAGAAGATGCTCATACACGTGCAATTGCAGATTATCGTAATTTAGAACGTCGTACCGAAGAAGGTCGTTTAGAATTACGCAGACTGACTGCAGCCTCTGTAATCATTAATATTTTACCTATCTACGATGATTTAACTCGTGCATTTGAGGCTATCGATTTATCAATACAAAATCATGATTGGGTATCAGGTATTTCCCTAATACATGAAAAATTTCGTGGAGTTATAACATCTACTGGTGCTATTGAGATTGAAGCATTAAACCAACCTTTTAATCCTAAATTTCATGAAGCGATTGGTTATGCAGAAGGAGCAGAAGGGGAAGTAGTCCAAGTTATGCAATCTGGATGGATCATTGATGACAACGTAATACGACCGGCGATGGTAATGGTAGGAAATGGAACTAATTAAAAAATCGAATATTAAATTAGACTCTGAATCAAGTTAGCTATGTACCCACCAAAGGAGGGGGAAACATGACTCAAGTATTAGGAATAGACCTCGGAACTACCAACTCTGCTATGGCAGGAATGGAAGCTGGTCAACCACAAGTAATCGCTAATGTTGAAGGAGGTCGCACCACGCCTTCTGTAGTAGCTCATGGTAAAGATGGTGAACGATTAGTTGGAACTGTTGCAAAAAGACAAGCTGTTACAAACCCAGACCAAACCCTCTACTCTGTGAAACGATTAATGGGTCGAAAATATAGTGATGATGAAGTACAACGATTTAAGGATGTTGCAGGGTTTGAAATTGTAGAGCTCTCAAATGGAGATGCTGGTGTCAAAATGGGAGAACGTGAATATAGCCCCCCTGAAATTAGTGCCATGATCTTGCAAAAACTCAAAGCCGACGCTGAAGCATATTTAGGTCAAGAGGTATCTGAGGCTGTCATTACTGTCCCTGCTTACTTTGGTGATTCACAGAGGCAGGCCACCAGGGATGCTGGACGTATCGCTGGTTTGGAAGTACTACGAATTATCAATGAACCAACTGCTGCAGCACTCGCTTACGGACTCGACAAAGAAGGCGATGAAATAATAGCAGTGTACGACTTAGGTGGAGGGACTTTCGATATATCCATTCTTGAACTTGGTGAAGGGACGTTCCA
>Ga0114932_10001148_pt1 | contig 30951 bp, 27 predicted proteins | sample 2SBtaG_2_FD_87286 | JGI IMG/M metagenome (GOLD analysis project Ga0114932, IMG submission 87286) | Deep subsurface microbial communities from Kolumbo volcano to uncover new lineages of life (NeLLi) - 2SBTROV12_ACTIVE470 metaG | ecosystem: Environmental > Aquatic > Marine > Volcanic ...
CTCAACAGCGCCAGTGCCGGGCCGGTCGGCTGCCCCTGAACCGCGCGGGCGACGGTCTGGGTCCCAAATATCAGGGTCGGGATGAACAGCGGCAGGACCAGCAGCGACAGCAGCAAGCCGCCCCGTTTCAGACCCACGGTCAGCGCGGCACCAAACGCGCCCAGAAAGCTCAGCGCCGGGGTGCCGGCCAGCAGGCTCAGCAGCAGCCAGCCCTGCGCCGACACCGGCAGGTTCAGCAACAATCCATAGACCGGCGCGGCCAGCGCCAGGGGCAATCCGGTGGTCAGCCAGTGCGCGATGGCTTTCATGGCGACCACGCCCCCCAGCGGGACCGGCGCGGTGGCCAGAAGGTCCAGCGTGCCGTCCTCGAAATCAAGCTGAAACATCCGGTCAAGCGACAACAGGCTGGCAAGCAGCGCGCCGATCCACAGAATGCCCGGCGCGATGGCCGACAATGCCACCCGGTCCGGGCCAAGGCCGAATGGCACGAACATGACAACGATCAGGTAAAACGCCAGCGCCAGACCAAAGCCCCCGCCGGCGCGAAACGCCAGCACCAGATCGCGCGACAGGACCGCGATCACGAGGCGAACGCCTGCAAAAAGGCATCCGTGCGGGCCGTGGCGACCGCGCGAAAACGACCGACATCCAACCGGTCCGCGCGTTCCGGGCCCAGCGCATCGTGGCTGACGATGACGGCGATCCCGCCCATGCCTGTGTGCCGGTCGATCACGGCCGTCAACATGGTGCGGCTTGCCGCGTCCAACGAGACGGCGGGTTCATCCAGCAACCAGATCGACCGGTTGCACAAGAATACGCGGGCAAGCCCCAGCCGGCGTTTCTGCCCGGCCGACAGATGTTGCGCCCGCCGGTTCGAAAGGTCGGAAAGTTCAAAGGTTTCAAGGGTTTCGTCGACGTCACCGCATTGGAAAATCTTTTGCCAGAAACGCAGGTTTTCGGCCACCGACAGTTGGGATTTCAACCCGTTTTCATGCCCGACATAGACCATGCTTTCCGGCGGCGCGACAATCTCGCCGCTTGCCGCAGGGATCAGACCGGCGATGGTTTTCAGCAACGTGGTCTTGCCGGCACCATTCGGCCCCGTCAGAACCAGTACCCGCCCGTCCGGTACGGAAAAATCCACGCCGCTCAGCAGGCGGCGTTGCCCGCGCGCGCAGTCCAGATTGCGGATTTCAAGGCCCATCCGGCTGGCTATAGCGAAGAATATCGCAGGCGGAAAGCCTTGGATCGGGCGGGACGGCATGGCCGCGTTCCCAACCGCTTTGGCCCGGGCGTTTGGACCTAATCTTGTGAACAACTGGACCTATCGCCCCGCGGACAACTGCGCCATTTTCCGGGGATGCAGAATAAATTGCACAAAAGGTTGATTGCGCCGCGAAATTGAGGCGTACTCTAACCCTCGACAATCAGGGAGAACCAACATGAAATTCAAAAAACTCGGAGTGGCGACAGTTGCCGGCATGGCGGCTGCGCTCACGCTCGGTGTTTCGGCGGCCAGGGCGGCCGACGATATCACGATCGCCTATTTCCTCGAATGGCCGATGCCGTTTGAATACGCCAAGCAAATGGGCCTTTACGAAGAGGCACTGGGCGTCGGCATCAACTGGGTCAGCTTTGAAAGTGGCGTGAAAATGTCGGCGGCAATGGCGTCGGGCGACGTGCAGCTTTCGGTCAGCCAGGGCCTGCCGCCTTTCGTGGTCGCCACCTCGGCGGGGCAGGACCTGCAAATTCTGGATGTTGCCGTTTCATATGCCGACAACGATAACTGCATCGTGCGTGCGGACCTCGAAATCGACAAGACCAACACCGGCGAACTGGCAGGCAAGAAAGTCGCGGTTCCGCTGGGCACGGCGGCGCATTACGGGTTTCTCAAACAGATGAGCCATTTTGGCGTTGATGTCGCCAGCATGGACGTGGTCGACATGGATCCGCCCGACGGCGCGGCCGCGATCGCGCAGGGCGCGGTCGACATGTTCTGCGGTTGGGGCGGCTCGTTGCGCCGCGCAGCCGAGCATGGCAACGTGCTGCTGACCGGCGACGAGAAAACCGCGCTGGGCATTCTGGTGTTTGACGTAACCTCGGGCCCGTCGGGCTGGATCGCTGAAAACAGCGGCATGGTTGCCAAGTTCCTGAAGGTTACGGCGGATGCAAACGCGATGTGGGCGGATGCGGCGAACCACGCCGAAATGCTGCCCCTGATCGCCAAGGATGCGGGTATGGACGAAGAATCCACCGCGGCCACGATGGCGACCTTCACCTTCCCGACCGTCGGCGATCAGCTTGGCGGCGGCTGGCTGGGCGGCAACGCGCAGAACTTCATGAAGGGTGTCGCGGACGTGTTCGTGACGGCCGGCAGCATCGACGGCGCGCTCGACTCTTATGACGCGGCGGTGAACACCGGTCCGCTGACCGACGCTTCGGGCATGTAAGCCAAAAATCCGAAACGGCCCGGCGCGACCGGGCCGTTTCACCTTGCGGACAAACGGGGGGCGACATGTCCGGACTTATCCTTGACGACATTTCCATGCGATTCGATCTGCCTGACGGCTCGGCTGTACAGGCGCTCAAGAACGTTTCGATGAACATCAAAGAAGGCGAGTTATTGTCGGTTCTGGGCCCGTCGGGCTGCGGCAAGACCACATTGCTGAACATCATCGCCGGATTTCTGGCCCCGACCGAGGGACAGGTAAGACTGGGCGACGACGTCGTGACCGGCCCGGCGCAAGAGCGCGGCATGGTCTTTCAGCAGGGCGCGTTGTTCGAATGGATGGACGTGCGCGAAAACGTGGCCTTCGGGCCCAAGATGAACGGCGTCCCGCGTGCCCGGATGAACGAAAACGTCGATCATTTGCTGGATGTCGTCGGATTGCAGGATTTCAAGAAAAAGGCGATTTACGAACTTTCCGGCGGCATGCAGCAACGGGTCGCGCTGGCGCGATGCCTGGCCAACGATCCCGAGGTGATCCTGATGGACGAGCCGCTGGGGGCGCTGGACGCCTTGACCCGCGAAAAGATGCAGGGCCTGGTTCTGAAGCTGTGGAAAGAGACCGGCAAGACCATCATCCTGATCACCCACTCGGTCGAAGAGGCGCTTCTGCTGGGCGAACGTCTGATCGTGATGGCGCCGCGCCCCGGGCGCATTCACAAGGAATACAACCTGCCTTTCGCCGAATTGGGCGTCGGCGCGGACCTGCGTGAAATCAAGAAACACAAGGATTACGGGCCAACGCGCGAGGAAATCCTGACCATGATCTGGGACATGGAAGAGGAAATCATGGGCCGCACGGAGGCAGCACAATGACCGGGATCATCATTCTTCTGGTCTATGTGGCCATATTCGTCGGCGCTTTTCTTGCGGTTAAAAAACTGGTGCAGCGTGCCAGCAACGATTTCACCTCGCTCAAGACCGTGACTTTCGGCGACGAAAGCGCGGTCACACCGGACCGGACGGCCTCGGTCGTTTCGGTGCTGACGCTGTTCCTGATCTGGGGGTCATTCACCGGTTCGAACTGGTTGCCGGGCTTTCTGCACGCTCCGGCGCCATTCGTCGGGACGACGTCGTTTGTCTACACGCTGGAAAATGCCGACGGCGTGCGGGACGACGCGCGCGTGACGGTACAGGTCGCCGGTTTCGGCGTGAAGACCGAGAAATTCGACGTGCCGCCGGGGGACGGTTTCGCCAAGGATGACGCGATTTCGATGACGGCATCGCGGTCCACCACGATCATTTTCGACAAGAACGACGAAGCCAAGCGCCGCGATGGCGCACGGATCGTTGCAATCGACGGTTCGCCGATCGTCAAGGGTACGGCCATTCAGACCAGATCGGGGCGTTTCGCGCTGACCGACAAGGGTGCGATCAGCTTCCGACCGCCCTCGGGCCTGCAAATGGAGCCGATCTGGCTGCCGCCGCCCGAGGCCGTGGTCAGCCGGCTGATCGAAATCGCCAACGAGGGGTATCGGGACAGCACGCTGGCCGAGCATCTGGGCTATTCGCTGTTTCGCGTGATTGCCGGGTTCGTTCTGGGTTCGCTGGCGGGGATCCCGCTGGGGTATGCGATGGGCCTTTCCAACTGGTTCCGCGGCTGGTTCGATCCGATCGTTGAATTCATGCGCCCGGTGCCGCCGCTGGCGTTGATACCACTTGTCATCATCTGGGCGGGCATCGGCGAGACCGGCAAGATCATCCTGCTGTTCCTGGCGGCGCTCTGGATCATGACGATTGCGGCCAGAGCCGGGGTTTCGGGCGTGAAAATCTCGAAGATTCATGCGGCCTATTCACTGGGCGCGTCGAAATGGCAGATCATGCGGCACGTGATCGTGCCAAATTCCCTGCCCGAGATTTTCACCGGCGCACGGGTCGCGATGGGGGTCTGCTGGGGCACGGTGGTTGCCGCCGAACTGGTGGCCGCCGAAAAGGGCGCGGGCATGATGATCATGGTCGCCTCGAAATTCCAGCTTACCGATATCGTTCTGATGGGGATTATCCTGATCGGCATCGTCGGCTATGGCATCGACATCCTGATGCGCATGGCCGAACGTTGGCTGATCCCGTGGAAGGGTCGCGGCTGAGGGGCGTCCGGCACGCGCCCGGTCCTTGGACCGGGCGTGCGGGTGCGCGGCGATTGAATTGTACACAATTGCATACTAAGTGTGTTGCACGCCGTTGACAGCGCGTTTATGACGGCGGCGTATCCCTGTGCCACATCGAGGAAATGCCATGCCCATCAACGTCGGACACGATACCGCCCAGGCCCGCAGGTCGCTTGCCGTGGGCGCGCGCAAGGTTGATTTCTATTCGATTGCCGCCGCACAGGCAGCAGGGCTGGGCGATTTTTCGCGTTTGCCGGCGGTCCTCAGGGTCGTCCTGGAAAACCTGCTCAGGTTCGAAGACGCCAAGACCGTTCATTCCGAAGATATCCGCGCCTTTGCCGACTGGGCCGCAAATGGCGGTCGCAATCCGCGCGAGATTGCCTATCGCCCGGCACGGGTACTGATGCAGGATTTCACCGGCGTTCCGGCGGTGGTGGACCTTGCGGCGATGCGCGACGGCATTGTCGCGCTGGGCGGGAATGCGACGCAGATCAACCCCCTGAACCCGGTCGATCTGGTGATCGACCATTCGGTGATGATCGACAATTTCGGCAATCCGCGCGCGTTCCAGTTGAATGTCGATCGCGAATACGAACGCAATCTTGAACGCTATACCTTCCTGAAATGGGGCCAGTCGGCGTTTGACAATTTCCGCGTCGTACCACCGGGCACCGGCATCTGCCATCAGGTCAACCTGGAATACCTGGCCCAGACGGTATGGACCGACACCGACCAGAACGGGGTCGAAATTGCCTATCCCGACACGCTGGTCGGCACCGACAGCCATACCACCATGATCAACGGACTGGCCGTACTTGGCTGGGGCGTCGGCGGGATCGAGGCCGAGGCGGCGATGCTGGGGCAGCCGATCTCGATGCTGATCCCCGAGGTAGTGGGTTTCCGGCTGACCGGCGAAATGGTCGAAGGCACCACCGCCACCGATCTGGTGCTGAAGGTCGTTCAGATGCTGCGCGCCCACGGCGTGGTTGGCAAATTCGTTGAATTCTTCGGCCCCGGACTGGACCGTCTGCCGCTGGCCGACCGCGCCACCATCGCCAACATGGCCCCGGAATACGGCGCAACCTGCGGCTATTTCCCCATCGATTCCGAGACGCTGCGTTACATGCGTGTGTCCGGGCGCGACGAAGATCGGATCGCGCTGGTCGAGGCCTATGCGCGCGAAAACGGCCTGTGGCGCGACGCGGATTATGCGCCCGTCTATACCGACACGCTGGAACTGGATATGGGCAGCATCGTCCCGGCAATTTCGGGACCCAAACGCCCGCAGGATTTCGTGGCGCTGTCGGACGCAAAAACCGCGTTTGCGCGCGAAATGGCCGAAACCTTCAAGCGCCCGATGGACAAGACGGTCGCGGTCCGGGGCGAAGACTATGCGATGATGTCCGGCAAGGTTGTAATCGCGTCGATCACGTCCTGCACCAACACGTCGAACCCTTATGTGATGATCGGTGCCGGGCTGGTGGCGCGCAAGGCCCGCGCGCTGGGGCTGAACCGGCAACCGTGGGTCAAGACCTCGCTCGCGCCGGGCTCCAAGGTGGTCAGCGAATATCTGGAGGCGGCGGGGCTACAGGCCGATCTGGATGCCATCGGCTTCAATCTGGTCGGGTATGGCTGCACCACATGCATCGGCAATTCCGGCCCGCTTCAGCCCGAAATCAGCGAGGCGATCCACGCGGGCGATCTGGTCGCGACCAGCGTTCTGAGCGGCAACCGCAATTTCGAGGGGCGGATTTCCCCCGATGTTCGCGCCAACTACCTGGCCAGTCCGCCGCTGGTGGTGGCCTATGCGTTGGCCGGGACGATGGATATCGATCTGAGTTCACAGCCGCTGGGGCAGGGCAGCGACGGGGGCGATGTCTATCTGCGCGACATCTGGCCAACCCAGGCGGAAATCGCCGAACTGGTCGACAGGACGGTCACGCGCGAGGCGTTTCAGGCGAAATACGCCGACGTGTTCGCGGGCGATGAAAAATGGCAGGCGGTGGAAACCACCGACAGCCTGACCTATGACTGGCCCACCGCCAGCACCTATGTGCAGAACCCGCCCTATTTTCAGAACATGGCGAAGGCCGCCGGCAGAATCGAAAATATCGAAAGCGCGCGCATTTTGGCGCTGCTGGGCGACATGGTCACGACCGATCACATCTCGCCCGCCGGTTCGTTCAGCGAAACATCGGCTGCGGGCCAGTATCTGACCGACCATCAGGTCGCGGTGCGCGAATTCAACTCCTATGGCTCACGGCGGGGCAATCATCAGGTGATGATGCGCGGCACATTCGCCAATATCCGCATCCGAAACGAGATGCTCGACGGCGTCGAAGGCGGTTATACCACCGGGCCCGATGGCGACGAAATGTCGATTTTCGACGCCGCGATGGCCTGGCAGGCACAGGACACGCCGCTGGTGGTGTTCGGCGGGGCGCAATACGGGGCCGGCTCCAGCCGGGACTGGGCGGCCAAGGGCACGTCGCTTTTGGGCGTGAAGGCGGTGATTGCCGAAAGCTTCGAACGTATCCACCGCTCCAATCTGGTTGGCATGGGCGTCATTCCGTTTGAATTCACCGGCGGTGCCACGCGCAAGACGCTGGGGCTGACGGGACGGGAAAGCGTCTCGATCAACGGTCTGGCGGCCGGCCTTGCACCGCAGGCCGAGGTGCCCTGCACCATCACGAGTGACGACGGAACCATTCAGGAAATCACCCTGCGATGCCGCATCGATACCGAGGTCGAGATCGAATATATCGAGAACGGCGGTGTGTTGCAGTATGTGCTGAGGGATCTGGCGGGTGCGGGGTAGGAACGGCACGTGATCCCCGCCTGCGCGGGGATGACCGCAACAGGCGGTTGCGGCGCGTGCGGACATGGCCGTACGCTCTTTCAATGAAAACCTACATGATCATCGAGCATTTCAAACCGGGCGCGAGCGACGCGGTTTACGCGCGGTTTCACGACAAGGGGCGGATGCTGCCCTCGGGGCTTTCCTACGTCCAGAGCTGGCTCAGCGCGGATCGGTGCCGGTGTTTTCAACTGATGCAGACCGACGATCCGGCCCTGTTCGCGGCATGGTTCGCGCGGTGGGACGATCTGGTGACGTTCGATGTCTATGAGATCGGTGCGCCGCCTTTGCCGGAACCACCCCTTGCCGGTTTGTAACACTCCCCTCGCAAAGGCTTGATTGGTCTTGGCAGGCGATGCTGCCTATGAATAAGTGATGCGCAGCAACCGGGCAAGAAATTCAAACATGCGAATGATCTCAATTCTGCTGACCCTGTCTCTGCTGGCCTTTTCGACCCCAACCGTGGCCCAGGATCAGCCGGTCGTGGTCGAGCTTTTTACGTCACAGGGTTGTTCGTCCTGCCCACCGGCCGACGCGATCATCTCGCGTCTTGCGACGCGCGATGATGTCATCCCACTGGCGCTGCATGTGGATTACTGGGATTATCTCGGCTGGCCCGACCGGTTCGCCAGTGCGGCGTTCTCCGGCCGCCAGCGCGCCTATGCCAAGGCCGCGAACAAGCGCACCGTCTATACGCCGCAAGTGGTGGTTCAGGGGGTCAGCCACGCCATCGGAAACCGTGCGCATCAGGTGCAGAACCTGATCGCGTTTCACGCCAATCGCCCCGACATGGTCGAAATCGACCTTCACCGCAGCAACGGGATGCTGGTGGTGGGCCTGCGCGCGATCAACGGGCCGGTCGGGCGGTCGGTCGTTCAGCTCGTGCGGTTCGTTCCGGAAAAAACCGTGCAGATCCGCGCCGGTGAAAACGCCGGACGGCAAATCGTCTATTCCAACATCGTGACCTACTGGAAACCGATCCTGTCCTGGAATGGCCGCAGCAGCGTCGCCACCCGCGCCAAGATCACCGGGCCGGAACCCGTGGTGGTGCTGGTGCAGTCCGAAGGGTTCGGCCCGATCATCGCGGCCAAGGTGCTGCGCTGAACCGGATCGGTCGGCCGCCCGGTGGCCGGAATGTTGATTTATGGATCAAATAATACCCACGGCCCCAAAGGCCGACCTTTCCCCATCGAACGGTCCTGGCTTCCCGGCGCAGCTTTTTCCTGACGCGCCCAGAGCCATGTGCCGACGGGCGGTGGTGCGGTAAGCGGGGGCGCAGGTGACCGTCACATTATCCCGGCCAAAACCTGTGCGACCCCGCTGGGATGTGCCTTCCCGGCCAATCGCCGTGGTAATGCACGGCCGGAAGTGCGGGATTGCGCCCGATCGGCGGGGCTAGAGCGCTGGATTCAAGGCCGAACCCGTCACGCGTGTTGGTTGGGTCACCCGGGCCGGCGGCATGCTCGCGATATCCGCGTTGCCTGTGCGAAATGTGTGACGGCTGTCAGCGGAAGCCAATGTCGTGTTCGATCCACTATTTCAGGTACTGATCCAGAAATTCAACCGTGCGCACGATGCTGTCGGCATGTGCCGCCGCGTCATAGTGGTGCTGATCGAACCACAGCGGTTTCTTCCAGTCGGCACCGCGCAGATCCGCGTCCTGCGCATAGTCACGGCTGTCAAAGAAATGCGAGACCCCCTCGTACACGAACAGGCTGACCCCTTCCTCGCCCCCGCGTTCGCCGGCCAGCAACTGGCACTGGCCAAGCGAGGACAACGTGTCGTTGGTGCCAAAAAGAACCAGAACCGGAATGTCATAGTCATACCCCAGATTGCAGGTCGGGTAGAAAGCCACCGCCGCGCGATAGGCAACATCGTCCGGGCGCTGGCGGTTTTCGCTGCGGATGATCGGAAAGACAAAGCTGCCGCCCATCGAAAACCCCATGATCCCGATCCGTTCACCGTCAACATCCGCCAATCCGGCAAGATAGGTGAAGGCGGCAAAGCCTTCGACGGTCATGTCGATCGCCTTGGTGTCCAGAAAATTGGTCCCGCCCCGGGCGCCGAAGCTGTCGACCAACAGGGTCACATAGCCCGATTCCGCCAACATTTCCGCCCAGTCCACATGCGATGCCAACCGCCCGCCCGAACTGGTCAGGATGACGACCGCCGGATTGGGACCAGCGGTCTGGGGTCGCGTCAGCAGCCCCGAAAACGTGATGCCAGGCGAAGGTTCAAGCGTAACGCCCTTGGCTTTCGCCCGCTTCTGCGCGAACGGCGTCGGCTGGATATCGGGCGAGGTGAACTGAACCGTTTCCCCGGCCATCGCCGGTTGCGCGGCGAACAGGGAAAACCCAAGCAAGCCGCCAGCAAGAACGAGATTTAACACGAAATTCATGGTCTTTCCCCCGAATTTTTGCGGTGCAGGTCAAACGGACCGATTGCCGCGCCGCAGGTGAATATGCGCGACCAAACATGAATTTTCGGTTCCGCACCGAGGCTTTTTATTATGCGCGCCGTCGCGCGACGAGTCAAACCGGGGCGCTATTTCTCGGGGATCAGCCCGCGCGGCGAGAACCGCAGCACCAGCAACAGGATTACGCCCATGGTCAGCAGGCGCATATGTGCCGCCGAACCCAGCAGGTGGTCCCGCAGAAAGCTGTCCTCGGCCATGCCGGATGTGATCAGGTCCATCAGCCACAGGCCGATGGGTTCGACTTCGATCCATAGGAACCAGATCAGGAATCCCCCCAGCACCGACCCCCAATTGTTCCCCGAACCGCCGACAATCACCATCACCCAGATCAGAAAGGTGAATCGCAACGGCTGGTAGGTGCCCGGCGTCAACAGCCCGTCAAGCGAGGTCAGCATCGCGCCGGCGATGCCAACGACGGCCGAGCCCAGCACGAAGACCTGCAAATGGCGGCGGGTGACGTCTTTGCCCATCGCCTCGGCGGCTTCTTCGTTGTCGCGGATCGCGCGCATCATCCGGCCCCAGGGCGATTTCAACGCCTTTTCCGACATCCACAGGATGATCGCCAGCACGATCGCGAACAGGATCGCATAGGAAAACTTGACGTATAGCGACGAGGCCGAAACCAGATCGAGCCCCAGCCAGTCGACATTGGCGATAAAACGCTCGCTGGCCTGCAGGTCCACCTCATAGGCCGTCGGGCGCGGAATGCCGTTCACGTTCTTGACGCCGCGCGTCAGCCAATCCTCGTTCTTGATCACCGCAATGATGATTTCGGAAATGCCCAGCGTGGCAATGGCCAGATAATCCGACCGCAACCCCAGCGAAATCTTGCCGATGACCCAGGCGGCACCGGCGGCAAAAATGCCGCCCACGATCCAACTGAACAGGATCGGCAGGCCCAGCCCGCCAAGATAGCCGGTGCCTGCGGGGTTCACTGCCTCGATCCGCGCCACGGCGGGATCGAAAATGAACCGGTACAGGAAAAAGCCGCCGATCAGTATGGCCGTCATGGCCAGCGTGCGGTTGCGCCCGGCCGCCATGCGCCGCCAGACCCTTGCCGCAATCAGGACGGTGGCGACCGCAACAATCATCGCCGCCAGAATGCCCAGCCCCCCGGCCCGGATCGCATCGTGCACCGGTGGCATGGATGTCACGACCGTGGCCACCCCGCCCAGCGCGACAAACCCCATCGTGCCGACCGAAAACAGCCCGGCATATCCCCATTGGATGTTCACCCCCAACGCCATGACCGACGAGATCAGGCACAGGTTCAATAGCGCAAAGGCCACCGACCAGCTTTGCACCAGACCGACGCCGGCCAGCAGCAGGAAAACGATGGTGAAATAGACGATGTTGCGCGTGTTCATATCGTCTGCCCCCTGAATATGCCGGTCGGCCGGAACAGGAGCACCAGCACCAGAATCGAAAACGAGACCGCGAATTTGTAGTCGGTCGACAAGAGTTGAAACAAGGTGTTCGGCTCAAGCGATTCCGGCAACAGATAGATCAGCACCTTCTTGAAGGCATAGGTCACCGTCACCTCGGAAAACGCGATCACGAAACCGCCGGCAATGGCGCCCAGCGGATTGCCCAGCCCGCCGACAATCGCCGCCGCGAACATCGGCAGCAGCAACTGAAAATAGATGAATGGTTTGAACGTCTTGTCGATCCCGTAAAGCGTACCGGCGATGGTGGCCAGCGCGGCGACGATGATCCAGGTGATCATGACCACGCGTTCGGGATTGATGCCCGAAAGCAGCGCCAGATCCTCGTTGTCGGAAAAGGCCCGCATGGATTTGCCGGTGCGGGTCCGGTTCAGGAACCAGAACAGGGCCGCCACGACCGCGACCGCGGTGATTACGGTGATGCCCTGGGAAACCTTGATCGTCAGCCCTTCGTCAAGGCCGGTCATCACCTTGAAATCCCTTGCCCGGATGATGAAACGGGCGCCGTCGGCAAACTGCTGATTGTTGGGGCCGATGATGAACCGCACCAGCCCGTTCATGATGAACATCACCCCCAGCGAGGCCATTACCAGAATGATCGGCGCCGCCTTGGCCTTTCGATAGAACCGATAGACGATCCGGTCGGTTCCCAGCAACAGGATACAGGTCACCAGAATGCCCACAGGCAACGCCAGCAGTGCCGTCGGCAGGGGGTGGATGGACACGCCCAGCGATTGCAGCCACCAGGTGACCAGGATCACCACCATCGCGCCAAAGGCCATCGAATCGCCATGCGCAAAGTTCGAGAACCGCAGAATGCCGTAGATCAGCGTGATCCCCAACGCGCCCAGCGCCAGTTGGCTGCCATAGGCAATGCCGGGGATGATGACGAAATTGGCAAGTACGACCAGCGCATTCAGGATATCCGCCATGCTTCAGCCCCCCAGGAAACTTTTTCGAACCTCGGGATCGGCCAGCAATGCCTCGCCCGTGTCGGTGAACCGGTTGCGTCCCTGCACCAGCACATAGCCCTTGTCGGCAATCGCCAGCGCCTGTCGCGCGTTCTGCTCGACCATCAGAATGGAAATCCCGGTACGGGCCACCTCGATGATGCGATCGAACAGCTCATCCATCACGATCGGGGATACGCCCGCGGTCGGTTCGTCCAGCATCAGCACGCGGGGCTGGGTCATCAACGACCGGCCCACGGCCACCTGTTGGCGCTGTCCGCCCGAAAGCTCGCCCGCGGCCTGGCCGCGTTTATCGCGCAGGATCGGGAACAGGTCGAACACCTGCTCCATGGTGCCGCTGATGTCGTCGCGGCGCAGGAACGCGCCCATCTCGAGGTTTTCCTCGACCGTCATCGACGTGAAAATGTTGCTGGTCTGGGGCACGAAGGCCATGCCCTTGGCCACCCGATCCTGCGGCGACAACGCCGTGATATCCTCGCCATCCAGCCGCACCGCGCCCTCGCGCACATCCAGCATCCCGAACACCGCCTTCATCGCGGTCGATTTCCCGGCGCCGTTCGGGCCGACGATCACCGCAATCTCGCCCGGGTTCACCGCCACCGTGCAGTCATGCAGGATGTTCGGCCCTTTGCCATAGCCGCCGCTCATGGCGTCGCCGATCAGGAACGGTTCGCTCAACTTGCCGCCCTCCGGATTTGTGCGAAATGCGCATTCCGGCCGGAACCCGCCCGCCTGTTTGCCGGGGGAGTGCGTGGCCCGGTACCTGCCGATGGCCTGTTCGAAGTCCGAATCTGGCAGGCGCGCGTCGCACCGCGCTGTTTCTTTTTGGCAAAAATACTCGTGCCGGAGGCGTCCCGTACCTTCATACCGCACCCTCCTTGACCTTGTTCTTCAGCCCGGTGCCCAGATAGGCCTCGATCACCTGTTCATTGCTCTTGATCTCGTCAATCGTGCCTTCGGCAAGCACCTTGCCCTCGGCCATGCAGATCACCGGTTCACATAGTCTGGCGATGAAATCCATGTCGTGCTCGATCACGCAGAACGTATAGCCGCGTTCCTTGTTCAGCCGGACAATCGCGTCGCCAATCGTGTTCAGCAGCGTGCGGTTCACGCCCGCGCCCACCTCGTCCAGAAACACCATCCTGGCGTCCACCATCATCGTGCGGCCCAGTTCCAGCAGCTTTTTCTGACCGCCCGACAGGTTGCCTGCGCGCTCGTCCGCCAGATGGTCGATGGTCAGAAAGGCCAGCACTTCGTCGGCCTTGTCGGCCAGGGCCCGTTCCTCGGCCATGATCTTCTTTCGGGCGAACCAGGTGTTCCAGATCGCCTCGCCGGACTGGTTGCCGGGAACCATCATCAGGTTTTCCCGCACGCTCATCGATGTGAATTCGTGTGCGATCTGAAAAGTTCTGAGCAGGTTCCGGTGAAACAATTCGTGTGGCGGCAGCCCGGTCACGTCCTGGCCTTCCATCGTCACCCGCCCGGAAGTCGGTTTAAGAACACCGGCAATCACGTTGAAAAGCGTCGTTTTTCCGGCACCATTTGGGCCGATCAATCCGGTGATGGAGCCCTTCCTGATCGCCAGACTTGCGCCGTCGACTGCGCGAAATCCGCCGAAATGCTTGTGAATGTCCTCAACGACAATCATGAAAACCACCCCCCGCTATGCGGACAGCCCGGGCGATGCCGGGCTGTCCAGTTTTTTCAGGGTCGCGCCCTAGCGGTATTTGACCGTGGTGATCTTGCCGCCTTCCATCTTGTACTCGCGGTAGTTCCCGGCGGATTCGCCCGGTCCGATCAGCTCAACGGCCGAGCCGCCGACATAGTCGACTTCCCCGCCAGCAGCCAGGATATCAAGCGCCTTGGCCAGATCGCCGGGGAAGATTTTTTCGCCCGGTGCGTTGGCAACATCCATGATCTTGCCCTTGTAATCCGCAGGATCCGCCGATCCGGCCGCTTGCATGGCCAGAATGATCAGGGACGCCGCATCATACGATTCGGGCACGAACGGCGAGGTGCCGTCAAAGCCGCCAGCCGTGCCGATTTCGACGATCATTGCCGCGCCGGGGCTGTCGGTGCCCGGGTTCTGGCCGGTCGAACCGTCAATTTCCGAACCGAAGTTGGATTCAAGCAATGCACCGGTCATCCCGTCGGGGAAGTGGAACATATCGAACGCCCCCGAATCAAGCGACGCGCGAACAATGCCGGAGCCGCCCTGATCAAGGTAACCCGCAACCACCAGACGTTCGCCGCCTGCCGCCGCAAGTGCGCCGACCTCGGCCGAGTAATCGGCCTTGCCGTCTTCGTGCGCGGTGTTGATGGTCACGGTGCCGCCCGCAGCTTCATAGGCTGCCTGGAATGCATCGGCCAGACCCTTGCCGTAGTCGTTGTTGGTATAGGTCAGCGCGACGGATTTGACGCCCTGTTCCATCAGCACATCGGTCATGACCTGACCCTGGCGCGCGTCGGAAGGCGAGGTGCGGAAAAACAGGCCGTCATCCTCTGCCGTCGAAAGCGCCGGCGAAGTCGCCGAAGGTGAAATCATCACCATACCGTTGGTACGCGCGACGTTTTGCAGGATCGCGCCGGTAACGCCCGAGCAATCCGCACCCACGATACCGGAAACACCTTCCGCCGTGATCAGGCGTTCGGCGTTCGCCGTGGCAGCGGCGGAATCGATACAGGTCGAGTCGGCGCGAACCGGTGCGATGGTCGAGCCGCCAAGGAATTTGCCCGAAGCGCTGGCTTCGGCCATTGCGGCCTCGGCACCATCCGCCATCGGCGGTGTCAGCGATTCGATCGGTCCGGTAAACCCGAAGATAATGCCGAGCTTGACCTCTCCGGCATAAGCGCCGGAAGCAACCAGCGCCGTTGCCGCCGTGGCAAGTAGAAGTTTTTTCATTTTTCGTCTCCCGTTGGTTATTCAGTTCACGCAGTCTAGTTGCTGATTTCGCAAATGAAAAGCCTGACGGGCCGATTGCGCACTCGCGCCATCGGGATCAGACAAGCCGCGACCGTTTGTCGGAAAGGGTGCGGCTTGCCGCCGGGCGTGATCCGTTGGGAAGATCGCGCGCGGGGCGGCAGCGGAATCCGTTCAATCCGGTTTGCGCGGTTTACGGGATTTCGCGCCGGCTTACGGCTTCAGCGTTTTTCCACGTCCACGTAATCGCGGTTCGCGGCACCGGTATAAAGTTGCCGCGGACGGCCGATTTTCTGGGTCGGGTCGCCGATCATCTCTTTCCACTGCGCGATCCAGCCGACGGTGCGCGAAACGGCGAAAATCGGCGTGAACATCGAGGTTGGGAAACCCATCGCATCCAGAATGATGCCGGAATAGAAATCCACGTTCGGATAGAGCTTTTTCTCGATGAAATAATCATCTTCCAGCGCGATCCTCTCCAATTCCTTTGCCACCTGCAGCGTCGGATTGTTGTCGATGCCCAGAAGGCTCAGAACCTCGTCCGCGCTTTCCTTCATCACCTTGGCGCGGGGGTCGAAATTCTTGTACACACGATGGCCGAATCCCATCAGGCGAAACGGGTCGTCCTTGTCTTTCGCGCGCTCGATATATTCGGGGATGTTGTCGACGCTGCCGATTTCGCGCAGCATTTCCAGGCACGCCTCGTTCGCGCCGCCATGCGCCGGCCCCCAAAGGCAGGCAATCCCGGCGGAAATGCAGGCGAACGGGTTGGCGCCCGAAGAACCGGCCAGCCGGACCGTGCTGGTGGATGCGTTCTGTTCGTGGTCGGCGTGCAGCGTGAAAATCCGGTCCATCGCGCGCGAGAGGATCGGGTTCACCTCGTATTCTTCGGCCGGGACGGCAAAGCACATGCGCTGAAAATTGGCGGCATAGTCGAGGTCGCTCAGCGGATAGACAAACGGCTGTCGCACCGAGTATTTATACGCCGACGCCTCGCTGGTCGGCATTTTGGCGATCATCCGGATCGAGGCGATTTCGCGCTGCTCCGGGTCGTTGATATCGGTACTGTCGTGATAAAACGCCGACATCGCGCCGACCACGGCGACGATGATCGCCATCGGATGCGCATCACGGCGGAATCCGCGAAAGAAATTCAGCATCTGCTCGTGCACCATCGTGTGAATGGTCACGCGGTTTTCGAAATCGTCCAGTTCCAGCGCCGACGGCAATTCGCCGTAAAGCAGCAGATAGCACACTTCGGTGAAATGCGATTTTTCCGCGAGCTGGTCGATCGGATATCCGCGGTAAAGCAATTCGCCCTTGTCACCGTCGATGAAGGTGATGTTGCTTTCGCAGGACGCGGTGGACGTGAAGCCGGGATCAAATGTGAACACCCCGGCATGCCCATAAAGTGTCCTGATATCAATGACATCGGGTCCGACCGACGGCGAGATTACCGGCAGGTTCAGGGTCGTCCCATTAAGTTCGACCGTGGCTGTTTTGTTGGTTGCTGCCATGTTTGCTGACCCTCTTGTCCTGTTGGTCCCTGCGCGATGGTGGCGCGAGGTACGGTTTTTGGCCGCACTCTAGGCGCGACATGTTAACCCTTTGTCAAATCGTCCCGACCGCACATGGCGGCCCGTGGCCCGGCTCAATCGGAGATATCTTCGAGCCGCGCAATCGTCTGTTCCCGGCCCAGCAGAAGCATGACATCGAACACGCCGGGCGATTTGCCTTGCCCGGTCAACGCCGCCCTGAGCGGCTGCGCCACCTTGCCGAAACCCAATCCCTCGCGGTCGGCGAATTCCCGCAAACAGGTGTTCAGATTGCCGTCATCCCAGCTAGCATTTCGCAGTCTGGTCGTCAATCGCGCTAGTATACCACGGGATACCGTATCGAGGTGTTTTCGGGCATCCTCGTCGGGAACAATCGGGCGCAGAGAAAGAATAAATTGTGCGTTATCAATCAGTTCAGAAAGGCTCTTTGCGCGCCCCTTCAAGACTGGCATCGCGCGTAACAACGTCGCGAGCGGCGCAGGTTCGAGCCGTGGCCGATCGGTCGCGCGCAGGAATTGCTGGACCTGATCCACAAGGTACGCGTCGTCAGCGGCGCGGAAATGCTGTCCCGAAAGGTTGTCCAGTTTCTTGAAGTCCAGCCGCGCCGGGGATTTTCCGATAGCCGCCAGCGAGAACCATTCGATGGCCTGCCCGGTCGTGAAAAACTCGTCATTGCCGTGGCTCCAGCCAAGGCGCGCCAGATAGTTGCGCATGGTTTCCGGCAGATAGCCCATTTTCCGGTATTCCATCACCCCCAACGCCCCGTGGCGTTTGCTGAGCTTCTTGCCGTCCGGGCCGTGGATCAGCGGAATATGGGCGAAGACCGGAACCTTCCAGCCGAGCGCGATGTAGATGAATGTCTGCCGCGCCGCATTCGACAGGTGATCGTCGCCGCGAATGACATGTGTGACCGCCATGTCGTGATCATCCACCACCACGGCCAGCATATAGGTCGGGGATCCGTCGGCGCGCAGCAGCACCAGATCATCCAGCGTGTCGCGTCGCCAGGTCACCTTGCCCTGAACCTTGTCCCGGATGGTGATTTCGCCGTCTTTCGGCGCTTTCAGCCGGATCACGAACGGAGCGTCGGGGTGGTCGGCCGGATCGGTATCGCGCCACGGGCTTTGAAACAGGGTCGCGCGGCCTTCGGCGCGGGCGGTTTCGCGGGCGATCTCGATCTCTTCCTTTGTCGAAAAACATTTGTAGGCGTTGCCGGTTGCCAGCATTTCCTGCGCAATCGCGGCATGGCGGTCGGCGCGCGCGGCCTGAAATGTGGCGGGGTCGTCCCAGTCAAGGCCAAGCCAGGTCAGCCCGTCGAGAATCGCCTGCGTCGCCTCGGGCGTGGATCGGGCGCGATCCGTATCCTCGATCCTGAGCAGGAACCTGCCGCCGTTTGCCCGCGCGAACAGCCAGTTGAACAACGCCGTACGAGCGCCGCCGATATGCAGGTATCCGGTCGGCGAGGGCGCAAACCGCGTCACCACCGGCGCGCCGGTTTCGGGGGAATTCATTGCTTGTTAACCATTCGGCAACCGGATCAGGGCACAATCTGAGGGCTGTTTATGCAATCAATTCTGCGAGAACAAGGGTGCGGATAGACACAGGTCCGGTCGGATTTGCCGAAGCACAGCGCGGCACGCTGCTGTTGTGGATGCCGCTGGCGCTGGGATGCGGAACCGGCATCTATTTCGCGCTGCGCATCGAGCCCGGGCTTGCATTCATGGCCGGGGTCGCCGTCGTTGCGCTGGCTGGACTGGCGCTCGGCCGCATTTTGCCGCGAGGCCCGGCACAGGTGGCGCTGGCGCTGGCGCTGATGGCGCTTGGGTTCATGAACGCCGGGCGCAGCGCCCATCTCGCGGGGGAACCGGTGCTGGGGTTTCGCTATTATGGCCCGGTACAGGGGCGGATCGTTCATGTGGACCGTTCGGCGGGCGACCGGCCACGACTGACATTGGATCAAGTGGTGCTGCGTCGCGTGGCATCGGACAGAACCCCGGCGAAGGTGCGGGTCTCGTTGGGATATCCGCGCCAGTATCTGGCGCTGGAGCCGGGGCGCAGGATCGTGTTGACCGCGCACCTTTCGCCGCCTTCGGGACCTGTGGAGCCGGGCGGTTTTGATTTTCAGCGTTACGCGTGGTTTCGCGGCCTCGGGGCCATCGGCTATACCCGCACGCCGGTCTTGGAAATCGCGCCGCCCGATCCGGGCGCGGCAGGCGTGCGTCTGGGATTGCTGCGCCTGAAACTGGCGCGCGGCATTCGCGCCCGCATTCCGGGTCAGACCGGGGCCTTTGCCGCCGCCATTCTGACCGGGGACCGCTCGGCAATCTCGCCGCGTCTGCTGCAGAACCTGCGCGATTCCAATCTGGCGCATCTGCTGGCGATATCCGGGCTGCATATGGGGTTGCTGACCGGGTTCGTTTTTGCCGTGATCCGTTACGGGCTGGCGCTGGTGCCGTATCTGGCGCTGCGCTGGCCGGTGCGCAAGATCGCCGCCGCCGGTGCCTTTGCCGCCGCCGTCGCCTATCTGCTGTTGTCGGGCGGCAACGTGGCGACGCAGCGCGCCTTTGTCATGGCGGCGGTCATGCTGTTGGCGGTGGTGCTGGATCGCCGGGCGCTGACGATGCGCGCCGTGGCGTTGGCCGCCGTGATCGTGTTGGCGCTGCGGCCCGAAAGCCTGATCGAGGCCGGGTTTCAGATGTCTTTTGCCGCGACCACGGCGCTGGTGGCGGTGTTCGCCCTGTTGCGCGATCGCGAATGGCTGACCGGGGGGCGGGGATTTTTTGGCAGGGCGGCGCGATACGTGCTGGCGCTGATCCTGTCTTCGGCGGTGGCGGGGGCCGCGACGGCACCGGTTTCCGCCTATCATTTCAACCAGATCGCCCAGTTCGGGCTGTTGGCAAATCTGGCTTCGGTGCCGGTCATGGGGATGCTGGTGATGCCCGCCGCCGTGCTGGCGGTATTGGCAACCCCTCTCGGGTTGGCGGCACCTTTCTGGGCGGCGATGGCGGGTGGCATCGGCTGGATTCTGTTCGTCGCCGGTCAGGTCGCCGCCCTCGACGGCGCGGTTTTCCACGTCGTCAAGCCGCCGGTCGGGGTGCTGGTCGCCATCGCCGGTGGCATGCTGGGCCTCATTCTGGTGCGTGGACGGGTGCGCCTTGTCGGGCTGATCCCGGTTCTGGCCGGGTTCCTGATCTGGAGCCAGACCCAACGCCCGGCCCTTCTGTTGTCGTCAAATGGCGGATTGGTCGGCGTGATGACCGGGCAGGGCCGCTGGCTAAACCGGGCCAAGGGCAACGGATTTGTCGCACGAAGCTGGCTGGAAAACGACGGCGACGCGGCGCCGCAACAGGCCGCCGCCGCGCGCACCGGCCCCGAGATCGCCGGAAAGAAATTCAGGTTCATGCTGGGCGACCGCCCGGTGGTGTTCAGCCGTACCAAGACGCCGGGCGATGCCGCCGAGCTGTGCGTCGGCGCGGCGCTGGTAATCGTACCGAGGCTAAGCGGGTTTTCCGGTACGTGCGCGGCCATCACCGCCGATGAATTGCGCGCATCGGGTGCCTTTGCCATCGATCCGGGCCCCGATGGTCTGCTGCTGACCAGCGCCAGGCAGATCACCGGTGCGCGATTGTGGTCGCGGTGAACCGGACGGGCATGCCGGAAAATCGCCCGGGCGCCGGTGACAGCAGTACGGCAACTGCAAGCCAGGGGATCGAACGACACATTTGATGCCTTCAGCAAGCGCTGTGGATTTCACCCAAGGCCCGCAAAGGTCGTGATCACTTGATCCATAAGGCAAATTCCGGTGGGCCGAACCGCAGGATTCGAACCACCAGCGGACAACGTCAGGTCAATAGGTGCGGATCAGCCCGACCAGACGGCCCTGAATTCGCACCTGATCGCCCCGGTAGACCCGCGTCTCGTAGGCCGGATTTGCCGCCTCAAGCGCGATGGCCCCGCCGCGTTTTCGCAAGCGTTTGAGCGTGGCCTCCTGATCCTCGACCAGCGCCACGACGATATCGCCGGTATTGGCGTCGGGCTGTTCGCGAATGACCACCACATCGCCCGAGTTTATGCCTGCGTCGCGCATGGAATCGCCCTTGACCTCCAGTGCGTAATGCAGCCCCTTTTTCTCCATCATGGTGCCGGGCACCGCGACGGAGTGGGTTTTGTGGCTGATCGCCTCGATCGGGGTGCCGGCGGCGATGCGGCCCATCACCGGAATGTCCAGCGTCGCCGAGCGTTCCACCATCTGCGCCGCGCGCGGCAGTGGCGTGGCCGATCCTTCGATCACGGTGGGCCGGAAGCCCTGTTTTTCCAGCGCTTCGGGCAGGCGCACGATTTCGATGGCGCGGGCGCGGTGGGCAAGCCGGCGGATGAAACCACGTTCCTCGAGCGCGGTGATCAACCGGTGGATGCCGGATTTCGATCGGAGATCCAATGCGTCCTTCATCTCGTCAAACGACGGCGGTACACCGTCCCGCTGCACCCGTTTGTGAATAAATCCCAGCAAATCCAATTGCTTGCGCGTCAGCATCCTGTATCTCCTCTGCCCGGATCAGGCGCGGTTTCGCCCGCGTCGCTGAAATGAGTATCACCATTCGTTCGGGCAAAGTTCTACAATCGTTCCCGTTTTGTGTCAACAAGTTCGCTCAGAGACGCAATATCTGGACCGGTTCACCGGTTTCGCGCACAGGATCTAGAGGCGGACGCACGAGCAAGGCGTGTGCGTCGGCCAATACCGACAACAGCGCGCTGTCCTGACGTGGCGCGGGCCACACGGTCAGGGCGCCGTTCTCGATGCCAAGGCGCGCCCGCATATAATGTTCGCGCCCGCCATTGGCAGCCAGCGGTGACCCCAGAACCGCGGTTTCACGCGCAGGCGCGCGCGCGCCAAGCCCCAGCATTTTGGTCAGACACGGCAGCAGGAATACCTGCCCGCATATCATCGCCGAAACCGGATTTCCCGGCAGCCCGATCAGCGGAACGCCGTCCAGCACGCCCGCCATCAGAGGTTTGCCGGGGCGCATCGCCACCTTGTGGAACGCGGTTTTCAGCCCGGCATCGCTGGCGACACGATGCACGATGTCATGGTCGCCCACCGACGCGCCGCCGATGGTCACGATCATATCGGCCCCCTCGGCCAGCCTGAGCGCGAATTCCAGCGCCGCCCGGTTGTCGCGTGCGATCGGCAGCAGGCGCGCCTCGGCCCCGGCGGCTTGCAGCATGGCCGCCAGCCCGAAACCGTTGGAGGCGATGATCTGATCCGGCCCCGGCTCATCGCCCGGCATGACCAGTTCGTCGCCGGTCGCAATCAGCGCGACGACGGGGCGACGGGTGACCGGAACTTCGGCGATGTTCATCGCCGCTAGCAGCGCCACATGCGCAGGCGTCAGCAAACGCGGGGCCGAGACCTTGCTCCCCGCCTTGAAATCAGTGCCCGCCGCACGAATATTCTGTTGCAAATCAAAGTCTTCGGATAAAATCACGTTATCGCCGTCGCGGTGCGTGTTTTCCTGCATCATCACCAGATCGGCACCCTTTGGAACCGGTGCACCGGTGAAAATGCGCACGGCCTCGCCGTTGCCGACGTTGCCCGCGAACCGGTTGCCTGCCGCGGATTCGCCGATCACACGAAAGACCGCGCCCGGTTTCGTCCGGGCCGCCGCGATGGCATAGCCGTCCATGGATGCCGCCGCAAAGGGGGGCTGGTCGCGGTTTGTGATCACATCCCGGCCCAGCACCCGCCCCGCGGCGTCGCGCAAGGGTACGGTTTCACAGGGCAGAACGGGGCAAAGCTCGACGAGCGTTTCCAGGGCTTGGGTGACGCTGATCATGTTCAATCCGCCTCGTGGCGTCCCGATTTTCCGCCGTCCTTCAGGATGACCCGGATGCCGGATATCGACATGGCCCGGTCCACGGCCTTGAGCATGTCAAAAACCGTCAGGGCGGCGATGGAAACGGCGGTCAGGGCCTCCATCTCGACGCCGGTCTGACCCGTGGTGCGGATTTCGGATGTGATCACAATTTCGGACGCGGCCGGGTCCAGGTCGAATTCCACGGCGGCATGGGTCACGGGCAGCGGGTGGCACAGCGGGATCAACGCCGCCGTCTGCTTGGCCGCCATGATTCCGGCCAATCGCGCGACGCCCAGGACATCGCCCTTTTTTCCGGTATTTTGTTTTACAGTTTCAAGCGTTTCCGGCGACATCTTAATGCGACCGCTGGCGCGGGCGATGCGGGCGGTCGCCGGTTTTTCGGAAACATCGACCATGTGGGCGTCGCCCTTGGCATTGAAATGGCTGAGCTTTGGCATCACACGCCTGCCAACAGGTTGCTTGTCGCCGCCGCGACATCGTCCGCCCGCATCAGGCTTTCCCCGATCAGGAAATTGCGCGCACCATTTCGCGCCATGTCGGCAAGATCACCGGGCGTGAACAGGCCGGATTCCGCGACAATCAGGCGGTCGCCGGGAACACGGGGTGCCAGATCGCGGGTAGTTTGCAAATCCACGTCAAAGGTTTTCAGGTTGCGGTTGTTGATGCCGATCATCGGCGAATTCAACGCAGCCGCACGGTCCAGTTCGGCACCATCATGCACTTCGAGCAACGCGTCCATGCCCCATTCCATCGCCGCCGCTTCCAGTTCGTGCGCCTGGGCATCGCTGACCGAGGCGAGAATGATCAGGATGCAGTCGGCCCCCAGCGCCCGGGATTCGGCCACCTGATAGGGGTCATAAAGAAAATCCTTGCGCAGCACCGGCAAGCTTGCGGCCGCCCTCGCCGCCGTAAGATACGCATCGTCGCCCTGAAACGAGGGCCCGTCCGTCAGAATGCTGAGGCACGTCGCCCCCCCATCGCGGTATGCCCGCGCTAGCGCCGGGGGGTCGAAATCCGCCCGGATCAGCCCCCGCGACGGGCTGGCCTTCTTGATCTCGGCGATCAGGCCATAGCCCTTGGCCGAGGCACCCTGAAGCGCTGCGCGAAAACCGCGCACCGCCGGGGCCGCGCGGGCCCGCGACTCGAGATCCGCAAGCGGCATGGTTGATTTTCGCCGCGCCACCTCGTCCAGCTTATAGGCCTTGATGCGCGCCAGAATGTCGCTCATGCCGCCTCCGACGTCAGCTTGGCGAGCGCCCTGATCTTGGCCGCCGCCGCGCCGCTGTCGATGCTTTCGCGGGCGATTTCAACGCCTTCCGTCAGGTTCGGCGCTTTGTCCGCCACCACGAGCGCCGCCGAAGCATTCAACAGCACGGCGTCGCGATAGGCCGATTTCTCGCCCGCCAGCAGGGCGCGGAAGGCCGCACCGTTTTCGGCCGGCGTGCCGCCCAGGATATCGTCGAACGGATGCACCGGCAGGCCGGCATCTTCGGGGGAAATCTCGTGTTCGGTGACGTTGCCGCCTTCCAGCGCCGCCACCCACGTGGCCCCGGCGATCGAGATTTCGTCGGTGCCATCGCTGCCATGTACCAGCCACGCCTTTTCCGACCCCAAGGCCCCCAGCGTCTCGGCCATCGGGCGGATCACGTCGCGCGAAAACGCCCCCGTAAGCTGGCGTTTGACCCCCGCCGGGTTGGTCAGCGGGCCAAGGATGTTGAAGATCGTGCGTGTGCCCAATTCCTGGCGCGACGGCATGACATGGCGCGTGGCGGGATGGTGCATCGGGGCCATCATGAAGCCGATGCCGACTTCGCCAATGGCGCGGCTGACCACGTCGGCCCCGACCATTACGTTGACGCCCAGTTCGCCCAGCGCGTCGGCCGCGCCGGATTTCGACGACAGATTGCGGTTGCCGTGCTTGGCCACGACGACACCCGCGCCCGCCACCACGAAGGCCGTTGCCGTGGATATGTTGAGCGTGCCCTTGCCGTCGCCCCCGGTGCCGACGATATCCATCGCGCCTGCAGGTGCGGTGACCGCGTTGCACTTGGCGCGCATCACGGCGGCGGCGGCGGAATATTCCTCGACCGTTTCACCGCGGGTGCGCAAGGCCATCAGAAAGCCACCGATCTGGCTGGGGGTTGCGGCGCCTTCCATGATCGCGCCAAAGGCGGTTTCGGCCTCCTGGCGGGAAAGCGGACGTTCCGCGGCGATGCCGATCAGAGGCTTCAGGATATCGCTCATGCCGGTTCCAGTACGTTGCTCAGAAAGTTTTTCAGCATCGCGTGGCCGTGCTCGCTGGCGATACTCTCGGGATGAAACTGTACGCCTGAAATCGGCAAATCCCGGTGGGCCAGACCCATGATCGTCCCGTCTTTCAGCCACGCGGTCACGCCAAGGCAATCGGGCAGCCCGTCTCGTTCCACCACCAGTGAATGATACCGCGTCGCCGTCAGGGGCGACGGGATTCCGGCAAACAGGCCGGTGCCGTCATGGTGCATGGCGCTGACCTTGCCATGCATGATTTCGTGGCAGCGCACCACGCGCCCGCCAAAGGCCTGCCCGATGCTCTGGTGGCCCAGACATACGCCCAGCAACGGCACGCGCGCGGCAGCGGCCGCCGCGGTCAGGTCCAGACATATCCCCGCCTGATCCGGGTCGCACGGTCCCGGCGAAAGCACGATCCCCGAAGGTTTCAACGCCATCGCATCGGCCACCGCAATCTCGTCGTTGCGCACCACTTTGACGTCGGCGCCCAGCTCGCCCAGATAATGCACCAGATTCCAGGTGAAGCTGTCGTAATTGTCGATCAGTAAAAGCATGTTCGCCTTTGTCGCCTGCTTGCGCCGGATTGGGGGTGAACCCCGGATGAAACCGCGCTATAAATGCCCGCAGCCAACCAAGATGGTCAAGAGCAGGCAGTGGTTATTTAACGCGGAGGCACAATATGCGTGGCGGGTTTGGCGCAGGATTTGTCAAAGGAGCGCTGCTTTCGCTGGCCGGGGCAGGGGCCCTGTCGCTGGCCGTCCCGTTTGATGCGACCGATCCGGGCACCAAAACCCAGGTCGAACTGCCAACCCCGGCGGGCTCGGGTTTCAACGCCGAACGCACCGACACGAACCCGGTGCTGCCCGATACAGATCAATCCGTGGTGACCGAGGAACTCCGGCAACCCACAGCTGCGGCCGGGGACCCGATCGATCCGGTGGCCGACACGGCGTCGGCGGCGCAGCCCGATGCGGTGGGCGGCGTGGAAATGCCCATGGTCGAACCCGGCTCTGACGAACTGGCGATGGTGACCCCGGGCGAGGACGTCGCCCCGCTGACCGACACCCCGGTTCTGGGCGTACCGATGCCCGCGATCGAAAACCCGGTGGCGGAAATACCGGTCAACCAACTGCCGGTCATCGAACCGCCGACCACTGAAATCACTGAACCGCCCGCGGTTGAGGGCGCCGACGACGGTGCGGTCGAGCGGACACCCGCCGAACCGCTGATCCCTGCGGCTTCGGCAAATCCGGGCGGCGAGAATGCCGCGCTGATGCGCAACCGCATCGTGTTCGAGAACCCGGACGCCAAGCCCCTGATGTCGATCATTCTGGTCGATGCGGGCGACGAGGGGTTGGACCGCGAGGTTCTCCTGACCTTCACCTTCCCGGTGACCTTCGCCGTTGCCGCCGACAAGGACGACGCCACCGCCACGGCGATGGCGCTGTCGCATGGCGGGTTCGAGATCGTGGCGATGGCCCCTGCGGGTGAAACTGCACTGGAAGCGGCGGAAAACGCTGCCGATATCGAGACCGCGCTGGCCGGGGTGTTTGCCGACATTCCGCAGGCGGTCGGGCTGATCGACCAGACCAGCGCCGGTTTGCAGAAATCGACCGCTTTGGCCGATCAGGTCATAACGGCGCTGGGCCAGTCCGGCCACGGGTTGCTGACATATGATATCGGTCTGAACAGCACCGATATCCGCGCGCGGCGCGAAGGGGTGGCGGCGGGCGTGGTATACCGCGTGCTGGACAGCGAGCGGGAATCGGGCACGGTCATCAAGCGCTATCTGGACCGCGCGGTTCTGGAGGCCGGCAAGAACGGGCAGGTCATCGTTCTGGGGCGCACCTATCCGGAAACGGTGACGGCGCTGTTCAGTTGGGCGCTCAGCGCCAAGTCCGCGACCGTGGCACTGGCCCCGGTGTCGGCAACGCTATTGGCGCGGTAGATTGCGGCCAAATATCGCCCGCCAGCTTTCGGCGAACGGCAGGAACAACGCACGCAGGAACGTGGTGTGCGGTTGCGGAATTCGCGTGCCGCGATCGTCGGAAATGCCGAACCGCAGTTTCTCGGGTCCCGGCGGGACATAAAGCGTGCCGAACATCCAGTCCCAGATCGCCAGAACCTCGCCGAAATTACGGTTGCGGTGTCTGGGCTCAAGGCTGTGGTGGATCTGATGCTGGGCGGGCGAAATCAAGAGATGTTCCAGCACGCGCCCATAGCTTAGCCAGACATGGCTGTGGCGCAGGTTGGAACCGGTCAGATGGAAGACGACGTAAACGACGTTCACCCCGGCGATGGTCGCGAAATCAACGCTGCCGACAAGGGCCGCAAGCACCACCCCCTGCAGCAGACCCACCGCAATCCCGCGCGCGAAGTTGATGATCAGCCGGTTCACGGGATGGGTGCGATAACTGGTGACGGGTGTCAGAACCTCGGCGCTGTGATGGACCGCATGAAACGGCCATAACGCGCTGGTTTCATGAAATTTTCGGTGAACCCAATAACTGACGAAATCCGAAACGAACAGGATCACAAGCGAGACGATCACCAGGTTGCCGGGCGTGTCATCGGCCGCGCCGGCTGCAAGGCCGCCGGAAACTCCCGCCGCCGTGAAAGACGTCGTCCACAGCGACCCCAGCACCGCGAAAATCGAAACAAAACTGGTCAGCGCCAGCAATTTCAGGTCGATGAAGTGCGATTTGTGCAGATAGATTTCGCGCGGAAAAAGCCAGGCCAGGAACGGCCGCGAGGGCCGGGTCACCAGATAGACGCCCATGGCGATCAGCACCATCGAAAGCAGATAGATCGGAAACAGGCGAAAGCCCAGACCGAAAACCGGTGTCAGCAGGGTTTCGATCCACCCGTCACCACTCTGTGGCATTCGCGGCCCCTTTTTGCGGCACCCGATCGCACGGACGCCGCCATTTCAATCTGTTCGCTTCTCAGGTTTCCGAGTTCAGGTTTTGCAGCGCCGCCCAGAAAAGCAACGCGATAATCGCCAGAAACCCGTCTTCGGCAAGGCTTTCCAGACTGGTTGGCGAGCCAGCGGTGCTTTTGCCGGCCCAGTTGTAGCCACTGTTGAAATCCCCGTTCAGGCTGCTGCCCGGATTTCCGATGGTTTGCGCCGTGACATGGGCGGCCGCCAGCGCGATGATGCCGGCAAGTGCAATCTTTTTCATTGTTGGTCCCTCAGTTTTTCCCGACTGCTCGGATTGATCCGGAGTTGCCAAATCGCCAGCCCCGAACCAGGAACTCATCGATAAGTTCTATGATATGAATCTTGGCGTCAAACCCCCGAATGATGCCTGATCATTTTACCGGAAATTCACTGGGACGCCAGCGATTCGGTGCGCATATTCCGGTGCGTGTGCAATCCGGTACCATATGCGGTATCGAAACGCTGATGCCGTCACGCCCCGCGCAGCATCGCCGCAACCCCGGTTCGCGCGATTTCCACCAGACCCAGCGGGTGCATCAGATCAACGAAGGCGTCGATTTTTTCAGGCGTTCCGGTGATTTCAAAGACGAAACTTTCCAGCGTGGTATCCACCACCGCCGCGCGAAAAATGTCGGCAAGGCGCATCGCCTCGACCCGTTTGTCACCGGTTCCCGCCACTTTCAGCATTGCCAGTTCGCGCTCCACGCTTGGGCCTTCGACGGTGAGGTCGTGAACCTCGTGGACTGGCACCATCCGCGCGAGCTGGGCCTTGATCTGCACAATGACGGCGGGGGTTCCGGTGGTGACGATGGTGATGCGGCTGAGGTGGCCTGTATGATCAACCTCGGCCACGGTCAGGCTTTCGATATTGTACCCGCGCCCGGAAAACAGCCCGATCACACGGGCCAGAACCCCGGCCTCGTTATCGACCAGAACCGCGATCGTGTGGGTTTCCACCGTATCGCCCAGGGTGCTTTTCAGATCATAGGCGCTTTTGCGGGATGTGCCTTTTTTGAGTTTCAGTGCGCTCATCTCTGTCTCCTCACACCAGCACCGCGCCGCCATCGGCAATCGCGCCGGTCGTGTCGGCCTCGCCCAGCAGCATTTCGTTGTGTGGTTTGCCCGAAGGGATCATCGGAAAGCAGTTGGCGTGTTTTTCCACCACACAATCCATGATCACCGGCCCGTCATGTTTGATCATTTCGTTGATCGCGTCGTCCAGATTCCTGGGATCATCGCAATAAATTCCTTTCGCGCCAAAGGCTTCGGCCAGTTTCACGAAATCCGGCAGGCTTTCGGACCAGGAATGCGAATAGCGTTCCCCGTGCAAAAGCTCCTGCCACTGGCGCACCATGCCCAGACGCTCGTTATTCAGGATGAACTGCTTGACCGGCAGATCATATTGCACCGCCGTGCCCATTTCCTGCATGTTCATCAGGAACGAGGCATCGCCTGCCACGTTGATCACCAGCGCATCGGGGTGTGCGATCTGCACGCCGATCGACGCCGGAAACCCGTAACCCATGGTGCCCAGCCCGCCCGAGGTCATCCAGCGGTGGGGTTCCTGAAACCCCAGGAACTGCGCGGCCCACATCTGGTGCTGCCCGACCTCGGTCGTGACATAGCGGTCCATGTCCTTGGTCAGTGCCTCCAGCCGCTGAACCGCGAATTGCGGTTTGATCAGTTTGTCGGAATTTTTGTAGGTCAGGCATTTGACCGCCTGCCATTCGTTGATCTTGCCCCACCATTTGCGCACGCCGGCCGCATGGGTCTTGCGCCCGCGCGATTTCCAGATTTTCAGCGCATCTTCTAGCACATGCCCGACATCGCCCAGAATCGGGATTTCGACGTGGATGACCTTGTTGATCGAGCTGGCGTCGATATCGATATGCGCCTTTTTCGATTTGGGCGAAAAATCCGGAATGCGTCCGGTGATGCGGTCGTCAAACCGGGCACCGACGTTGATCATCAGGTCGCAGTCGTGCATCGCCAGATTGGCCTCGTACGTGCCATGCATCCCCAGCATGCCGATCCAGTTCTTGCCGGAGGCCGGATATGCCCCCAGCCCCATCAGGGTCGAAGTGATCGGAAAACCGGTGGCGTCGACCAGTTCGCGCAGCAACTGACAGGCGCCATTGCCGGAATTGATCACCCCGCCGCCGGTGTAAAACAGTGGTCGCTGCGCCTTTTCCATCGCCTCGACCAGGGTTGATATCGCCTCGATATCGCCCTTGACCTGCGGCTGGTAATGCCCGGTTCGCGCCTTGGCGGGCTCGACATAGGCCCCATTGGCGAATTGCACGTCCTTGGGAATATCGACCAGCACCGGCCCGGGCCGCCCGGATCTGGCGACATGAAACGCCTGGTGCAGGATTTCTGCCAGCTTGTCGGTGTCCTTGACCAGCCAGTTATGCTTGGTGCAGGGGCGGGTGATGCCGACGGTGTCGGCCTCCTGAAAGCCATCGGTACCGATCATGAAGGTCGGAACCTGACCGGTCAGCACCACCAGCGGAATTGAATCCATCAGTGCGTCGGTCATGCCGGTCACCGCATTGGTGGCACCGGGACCCGAGGTGACCAGCACGACGCCGGGCTTGCCGGTCGAGCGCGCGTACCCTTCGGCCGCATGTGCCGCACCCTGTTCGTGGCGAACCAGGATATGGCGGATCTCGTTCTGCTGGAAAATCTCGTCGTAGATCGGCAGGACCGCGCCGCCGGGATAGCCGAACACGGTATCCACGCCCTGATCCTTCAACGCCTGAACCACCATTTGCGCGCCGGTCATCTGACGGGTCATCTGCATTTCTCCAGTCATCCGCTTCATCACGGAAGCGTGCCATAAAAAAACCCCCGGATTGCGGGGGCGCGTGGTCGGGGACGTTTGTGTCGTCACCGCACCTTGCGCATCGCCCCGATCACGAGAAGGATTTTCATGCCAACCTCCGAATTGGCGGCGACACTAGGGTTGTGGCAAACCAAGGTCAAGCGGATTTCGTGAATAATAGAACGTTCAGACCGGGGCGTTGC
>Ga0114932_10001149_pt1 | contig 30941 bp, 26 predicted proteins | sample 2SBtaG_2_FD_87286 | JGI IMG/M metagenome (GOLD analysis project Ga0114932, IMG submission 87286) | Deep subsurface microbial communities from Kolumbo volcano to uncover new lineages of life (NeLLi) - 2SBTROV12_ACTIVE470 metaG | ecosystem: Environmental > Aquatic > Marine > Volcanic ...
AGTGGCGGAGGAGGTGGGATTCGAACCCACGGAAGACTTGCACCTTCGCTGGTTTTCAAGACCAGTGCATTCGACCACTCTGCCACTCCTCCGGTCGGCGCGGTGTAGCGCGGTGGTGGTGATTCTGAAACAGGCGATTTATGGCCAGTCGACCTGTCAGATACCCGTCTGAACGACCGGGTTTGTACCGGTTCAATACCTCGGCGGGAAATCGCGCGCAAAACTTTGAACAGACTTTCCAAAGCCCGGATGACCCGCTAGAGTCACGACAACAAAAAGACGCGCAAAGCGTCGGCAATATTAATCGGGTAAGGCGCGCGGTGGCAGGTAAGCCACGGCCACACAGTAACAGGGGCTGATATGTCATTCTCTATGTTCGGATTTCACGTGCGTATCGGGCACGCGCTGGTGCTGCTGCCACTGGTTCTCGGGGCGTGCGATAATTTTGAGATGCCCCAGTTTCTGACCCCGAAAGACACGGGAGCAACGTCCGAGCCTGTGGCTGTATCTGGCGACACCACCGTAAAGCTGGTCGAACGCGACGTCGAAGCACCCGATGTGTTTCAGGTGACAGATCAGGCTTTGTGGGACGGACGCCCGTCTCTGGGAGGTGTCTGGGTGGCCTATCCCGGCAACACCCAGCCCGAACGCGTCATCATCCGCAACCAGACCAACAACAAATTCGTCATTGGTGCGTTGTTCAAACGCGAGCGCGAAAATCCCGGCCCGTCGATCCAACTATCGTCGGATGCCGCGGCGGCGCTGGGTGTTCTGGCGGGCAAACCAACGACGCTCAACGTGACGGCGCTGCGCCGCGAACAGGTGCCTGACGCGCCAGCGCCGGTCGCCGAGGACGACAGCAGCGACACCCCCAAAGACGAACCGGTGAATGCGCTGGCTGCGGCGGCTGCGGCGATAGACGCGGCTGAAAAAGCCAAGGCCAAACCCACCCCGCCACCGGTACGTACGGCGAGTGGTGCTCTGGATAAACCATTTATCCAGATTGGCATTTTCAGCGTCGAACAAAACGCCCGTAACACCGCAACCAGCCTGAAAACCCTTGGCATCATCCCGATCATCAAGGCACAGGAAAGCAAAGGTAAAAAATTCTGGCGGGTTCTGGCAGGACCGGCGAGCAACAAATCTGAACGCAGCCAGCTGTTGAAAAAGGTCAGGACTTTGGGCTTTAATGACGCGTATTTCGTCACCAACTAGGGCGGTTTCTTGCGCAGTTTTGCTTTCATAGTCATTCGCACGTTTCTGGTCGTCCTTGTGCTGGCCACGCCGGCGCGGGCGCTGGAAACCCGCGCGACAGCGGCGCTGGTGCTTGATTTCAATACCGGCACCATTTTGCTGTCCAAAAACGCCGACACATCGTTGCCTCCGGCGTCGATGTCCAAATTAATGACACTGAATATGGTGTTCGAGGCACTGGAAGACGGGCGGCTGCATCTGGACGAAATGCTGCCGGTGTCCGAGCACGCCATGTCTTATGGCGGCTCCACCATGTTTTTGAACACCCGCGATAAAGTCAAAGTCGAAGATCTGATTCGCGGCATCGTGGTTCTGTCGGGCAACGACGCCACCGTGGTTCTGGCCGAGGCCCTTGCAGGGACCGAGGCCGAATTTGCCCGCACGATGACGGCGCGCGCCAAAGCGCTGGGCATGTCTCAGTCGACATTTGCCAATTCCAACGGCTGGCCGCATCCCAACCAACGCATGTCGGCGCGCGATCTGGCTTTTCTGGCCCACCGTCTGATCGCGGAATTTCCACAGTATTACGGCTATTTTGCCGAAACCGACTTTGCTTTTGACGGGCGGGCGCCGGACAATCACCGCAACCGCAATCCGCTTTTGCGGCTGAACATCGGTGCGGATGGACTCAAAACCGGCCACACGCGCGCTGCGGGTTATGGTGTAGTTGGATCCGCTGTGCGCGGCGGGCGGCGCGTTATCATTGTTCTCAGTGGTCTGGACAGCGCCAAAGCCCGCGCGCAAGAGGCAGAAAAGCTGGTGAACTGGGCGTTTCGGCAATTCGTTCAAAAAAAAATTCTCCGTTCCGGCCAAGAGCTCGGCCGGGCCAAAATCTGGCTGGGTCGATCACCTTCGGTAGCACTGTTGTCCGCGACTGATCTGGAATTACTGCTGCCGGTTAGTGAGGCGCGCCAACTGCAGTCGCAATTGATTTTTTCCGAACCTGTCGAGGCCCCGGTGACAAAGGGGCAGGTCCTGGGTAAAATCCGGATTGACATACCCGGCATGAAATCGACCGAGGTGGATCTGATCGCCGGGGACGATGTGGCAACGGCAGGATTTGGCGCCAAACTGCGCCTGTCAGCCGCAATATTGCGCGACCGAATTTTCGCTCTGGTGCGTTGATGGTGCGCAAACCCATGTTCATCAGCTTTGAAGGAATCGACGGGTCGGGCAAATCTACCCAGTCAAAGGTGCTGGCCGAAGATTTGCGCGCGCGCGGCCATGATGTCGTGCTGACCCGCGAACCCGGTGGGTCACCCGGTGCCGAGGACATTCGCGCCATGCTGGTGTCGGGCGATCCCACACGGTGGTCACCGGAAACCGAAATCCTGCTGTTTACCGCCGCGCGGCGTGATCATTTGGAACAAGTCATTCTTCCGGCGCTTAACAGTGGAAAAACAGTGATCACGGACCGGTTCGCCGACAGCACCCGGGTCTATCAGGGTGTGGCGCGCGCCGATTTACGGCTGGTGGTCGACAGTCTGCACGACCTGATGATCGGACGTGACCCCGATCTGACGTTTGTGATCGATATGGATCCCGCCACCGCGCTGAAGCGCGGGTTGGGGCGCGGTTCGGGCGAGGACCGTTTTGAGGAATTCGGGCTACAGTTTCAAATCGATCTGCGTCAGGGTTTTCTGGATCTGGCCAATCAGAATTCGGCGCGCTGCAAGGTGATCGACGGCAATCGCGATGCAGATAAAATCGCCGGGGACATTGCTGCGCATCTGCGGTCGGAAAATCCATGAACGACGTAGAAGAACGCCCCGAATCTGACAGGCTGTCGGGCGCGTGCCATCCCCGTTTCACCCCGCAGGTTTTTGGGCACGACGATGCTGCACAGGTTTTTCTGGACGCCTACAACGCCGGGCGGCTACATCACGCATGGCTTATCAGCGGTGCGCCGGGCATCGGCAAAGCAACGCTGGCCTGGGCGATTGCGCGGTTTTTACTGTTGCGGCAGGATAATGCGCCGGTCGAAACGCTTGACCACCCTGTCGATCATCCCGATCTGGCATTGATCAATGCCCTGTCGCATCCCGGTCTGGCGCTGTACCGCCGTGCCTGGGACGTTAAAGACGCACGTTTCAATCAAAATATTTCGGTCGACGATATTCGGGCATTGAAATCGGCGTTTGCACTTAAGGCGACCAAAGGCGCAAAACGCGTCGTTATTATCGACGCGGCTGACGATATGAACCGCGCGGCGGGCAATGCTTTGTTGAAACTATTGGAAGAACCACCCGACGACGTGGTGATCCTGTTGGTCGTTCATCGCCCGCACCGCCTTTTGCCGACGATCAAAAGCCGCTGTTTGTCGTTGAAATGCGCGCCGCTTGCCGACGACGCGCTTTTGCGGGCCTTACGACAGGCCGGGTTTGACCCCGCCCGCGACCTTGGCGCTGTTACGGCCTTGGCCGGAGGTTCGGTCGGGGCGGCGATTGCCCTGCTGCAGGGCGACGGACTGCAGATTTATGCCGATATTGTGGCCTTGTTCGCCAAGCCGGGCCCGCTTTTGCGTCCACAGGCGCTGGCGTTGGCCGACGCCTGCGCCGGGCCAAAGGCCCGTGAACGATATGTGCAGACCGAACACTTGATTGCGCTGTTTCTCAACCGGCTATGCACGTCCTGCCTGACCGGGCTGCCGGGGCAAGACGCCGCCCAGAACGAGCGTGAAATCATGACGCGCCTGTGCCATACGCCCACGCAGGCCCGGCGTTGGGCCGCTTTGGCCGGCGATGTCGCGGCCCGCATGAACCACGCCCGTGCGGTCAACCTTGACCCTGCCAGCGTGATCCTTGATACCTTGCTGAAAATCGATCACGAGGCGGGCGCGCTTCTATCTGTTTGAAAGTGATGGCCGATGCCCCTGCACCCTGCCCCGCCCGATATTGTCGACAGCCATTGCCACCTGGATTTTCCCGACTTTGACGGGGAACTGGACAATATCGTAGCGCGCGCCGCAACCGCAGGGGTGACGCGCATGGTCACAATCTGTACTGCGCTCAGCCGTGTTGACGCGGCCCGCGCCATCGCCGAAGCCCACGCGCCGGTTTTTTTTGCCGCCGCCACGCACCCGATTTCAGTGGCCAAGGAACCCATGGTTACGGTTGAAAATCTACTGGCTCTGACCAGTCACCCCAAGATGGTGGCGATTGGCGAAACCGGACTTGACTACCATTACACGGTAGACTCCAAAGCGGTTCAGATCGAAAGCCTGCTGATCCACATCGAGGCCGCACGGCAATCCAGTCTGCCGCTGATCATCCATGCACGCGACGCCGACGACGACATGGCGCGCATTTTGACCGACGCACACAAGGCGGGAACATTTGACTGCGTGATGCATTGTTTTTCTTCGACGCGCGCCTTGGCTGACGCCGTGCTTGACCTGGGTTTCTATCTGTCGATGTCGGGGATTGCGACGTTCAAAAAGGCCACCAATCTGCGCGCCATATTCAAGGACGTACCGCTGGATCGCGTTTTGGTGGAAACCGATGCACCGTATCTTGCGCCGCCACCACATCGCGGCAAACGTAATGAACCGGCGTTTTCGGCGCTGACGGCGCAAGTGGGGGCCGATATTTTTGGGCTGAGCTACGCCGATTTCGCCGCCCAAACCACCGCCAATTTTGATCGCCTGTTCGCCAAGGCACGGCTCTGATGGCGACGATTCGGTTCACAATCCTTGGCTGCGGCTCGTCAGGCGGTGTACCGCGTCTTGGCGGGCACTGGGGCGCGTGCGATCCAAATGAGCCCAAAAATAACCGCAGCCGCTGTTCGCTGTTGATCGAGCGCGTTTCAGATGCGGGCACCACTCGCGTGCTGATCGACACGTCGCCCGATATGCGCGCGCAACTGTTGCGTGCCAACGTTGGTAATCTGGACGGGGTGGTCTATACCCACGCCCACGCGGATCACGTGCACGGTCTGGACGATTTGCGTATGATCGTTTTTAACCAACGCCAGCGCCTGCCGGTCTGGGCGGACAGTGCCACACAAAAAGCGCTGCTGGCCCGGTTTGGCTATGCGTTTGTGCGCCCCGAAGGATCGCCCTATCCGCCTATTCTGGACATGAACCTGATCGACGGCCCGGTCAGCATCGCCGGTGCCGGTGGTACTATTAACATTAGTCCGTTTGGCGTCGCACACGGCAGTATCGATGCGCTGGGTTTCAGGATCGGTGGTCTGGCTTACCTTCCCGATGTGTCCAAAATGCACGACGACAGCTGGGACGCCGTCGCCGGTCTGGACTGCTGGATACTTGATGCTCTGCGCTACAAGCCTCACCCGACGCACACGCATTTTGAACAAAGTCTGGAATGGATCGCCCGCGCAGCACCCAAACACGCAGTCCTGACCAACATGCACATCGATCTGGATTATCAAATCGTTTGTGACGAAACACCCCACCACGTCACCGCCGCCTATGACGGCATGGTGATCGCACATTCCGACAGCAAATAATGGGCGCCCTGATTGAGGTCATCGCGCCGGTATTTATTTTGATCGGTGTGGGTTATCTGGCTGTGTGGCGCGGCGTGTTCAGCGCGACGGGTGCGGACGCACTGATGCGGTTTGCCCAGACTATCGCCATTCCGTTTTTGCTGTTTCGCGCCATTTCCACACTTGATCTGTCTGCCGGGTTTGATCCGCGTCTGCTGGCGTCGTTTTACACCGGGTCCACCGTCAATTTTGCGCTTGGTATGCTTGGTGCCAGGTATCTGTTTGGGCGTCCATGGCAGGATAGCGTTGCCATCGGATTTGCCGCGCTGTTTGCCAATACGGTGCTACTGGGGCTGCCAATCATGGAGCGCGCTTTCGGGGCCGATGCTTTGGCGCCGAACTACGCCATCATCGCCTTTCATGCAGCGTTTTGTTACCTGCTTGGCATGACGACGATGGAGGTCGTTAAAAGCGGCGGTGGCGGGCTTGGCCACATTGTCCGCACCGTTTCGTCGGCCATGTTTCACAACGCACTGATGATTGGTATTGCCGCTGGTCTCATAGCCAATATCGTCGGATTACGCCTGCCAATCCCGGTGACCGCAGCCCTTGACCTGATGGCCGCATCGGCCTTGCCTGTGGCTCTGTTTGCGCTGGGTGGCGTGCTGTCGCGTTACCGGTCCGAGGGCGAGACCAGGATCGTGATCTGGGTCAGCGGGTTGTCGTTGTTTGTGCACCCCGCCGTGGCGCTGTTTATGTCGGTGTGGGTGTTTGACCTGCCGCAAACACTGGTGCGCGGTGCGGTGCTGACGGCGTCCATGGCACCGGGAGTCAACTCCTATATATTTGCCCATATGTACGGGCGCGCCACGCGCATAGCGGCGTCGGTTGTGCTGGTGGGAACAGCGCTGTCGATCGTCTCGGTGTCGTTCTGGTTGTGGGTTCTCGGGGCCTGACTTAGCCGGGCGACACGCCACGCATCCGTTCGGACCGGCGGCGCAGCATCTCGACCGTGGTCAGCAACAGGATCGATATGATCACCAGTATCGTTGCGGCCGCCAGAATTGTCGGGCTGATTTCCTGCCGGATACCCGCCCACATCTGCCGCGGCAGCGTCAACTGATCGGCACCGCCGAGAAATATCACCACAACGATTTCGTCAAACGACGTGATAAAGGCAAACAGTGCCCCGGAAATCACGCCCGGCAAAATCAACGGCATCTGAACCTTGAAAAATGTTCGCGCCGGCCCCGCCCCCATATTGGCGGACGCGCGCGTCAGGCTTTCGTCGAATCCCACCAGAGTTGCGGTCACCGTGATGACCACGAACGGCAGCCCCAAAATGGTATGGGCAAATATCAGTCCGATATGCGAAGCCGCCAAATCAAACCGCACACCAAAGATAGTGACGCTGAACAACGCCAGTCCTGCAGCGGTAATGATCAGAGGCACAATCATCGGGCTGATCAAGAGGGCCATCAGGGCCTTTCGCCACGGTGTAACTTTGCGCGACAGCCCCAATGCTGCCAGCGTGCCCAAAGACGTGGCCAACAACGTGGCAAAAATCGCGATGATGAACGAGTTCTTGAACCCCGTGACCCATTTGTCCGAGCACACGGTGGTCACACGGTCGCCGCATATCCCGACAAGGGCCTCGTACCACTGAGTCGAAAACGCCGACGCCTTGAGCGCCAGCATCTCGGGCGTAAAACTAAGGAAAGCGCCCGACGTAAACGATAACGGAATCACGATGATCAGCGGAGCCACCAAAAAAAACAATACAAGCGCGCAGATGGTCAGATAAGTGTAATGCCAGATCCGCTGGCCGGTGGTTTTGTAAATTGGAAGCGCCATAGCTTTATCCCAGCCTCATGTTATCGATGCCAACGATTTTGTCGTAAACCCAGTACAGGATAAGAATACCGGTCAACAGCATCACGCCCATGGCGGACGCCAGCCCCCAATTGAGCGACGTTTTCAGATGATACGCAATCTGGTTGCCGATCATCTGCCCGTCTTTGCCCCCAACCAGTTCAGGGGTGATGTAGTATCCGATCGCCACGATAAACACGAGGATCACACCCGCGCCGATCCCCGGAATGGTCTGAGGCATGTAAATGCGAATGAAGGCACGCGTCGGCGTCGCGCCAAGGTTCTGCGCCGCTTTCATATAATAGGGCGGAATCCCGCGCATTACCGAATAAAGCGGCAGGATCATGAACGGCAACAGAACCTGTGTCATCACGATCAACGTGCCGTTAAAATTATACATCAGCGGCAGACGGTGATCATCATTGATCACCCCGAGCGCCACCAGACTGTCATTCAGCACGCCCTGTTGCTGCAACATGATCATCCAGGCCACAATCCGTACTAAAAGCGACGTCCAAAACGGCATCAACACCATGATCATCAGCAGGTTCGATTTTGCCAAAGGCAGCGTGGCCAACAAATAGGCCACGGGATAGGCCAATATCAGACACGACAGCGTCACGATCAGACTGACTTCGAGCGTGCGCCACCAGAAATTCACGTAAACGCGCCGGTTTTCGGGCTGCATGATCACGTTTTTGGCGCTGTCAAACCGCCTGTCGACCGCGTTCCAATAGTATCCTGCCGTCAAATTATCTTTCATCGACCCAAGCGAGCTCCAGAACGCCACGTCGCCCCAGCGCTTGTCGGACGCGATCATCTTGTCCGTGAACGGGCCGACCGGTTCAAGCTTGCGCAACTTGCGACCGGATTTCTTGATCAGGCTTTTCCAGCCCGATTTGTCATAGTTCATGCGCGTTGAAACTCTGCCCAATTGCAGGCGATCAGCCTCGACCAAATCAAAAAACATGGCTTCAAAATGGGCTTCACCGGGCAGCCCTTCGCCATCCCACTGTTCGTATATCGCCATCGAGCGCGGCAGGACAGTGTTCACCAGCGAGTCGTCCACGCTTTTGGTAAACAGTGTCACCAAGGGCCAGATAAACAGAATGATCAAGAACGCGGCCGGAATCGACACCAGACCAAGCGCGCGTATTTTTTCAACCCTTAAAGATTTTCTCAGTGCTCTTTTAAGCGGGACACCATCCGCTGTCATCAGGGGGCCGGTCGGATTTTTGCCAAGCGTTGAGTCAGTCATCTTCAGCCCCGGATAATTTCATGCGTAAGTAACCGGGCGCAAAATCAATCGCGCCCGGCAAAATGGTATGGACCTTATTGGCTCATCCAGGCCTTGTACCGTTCCTGAACTTCATCACCGTTGTCTGCCCACCAATCAGGGTTGGCAACAATCGTGCGTGCGTTCACTTCGGCACGGTTCGGCATGTGCTCCAGAATGGTCGCACCGGTGTTGAACCAAGGCTCACCCGCGGCAATGATGTCCAGCGCAGAGTTACGCATGGGGCCGTAGTTGATCCATTTGGCCTGATCGGCCTGAGCTTTTGGAGACGTGGCGTAGGAAATAAAGTCCAGCGCCGCTTCCATGTTTGGCGTACCGGTCGTGACCGCCAGCCATTCTTCTTCCAGAACCTGACCATCCCAGATCGACACAAAATTTGTACCATCATTCAGGTTGGCCCCGCCGACACGACCGTTATAGGCCAGCGACATTGCCACTTCACCGGAGGTCACCAGTTCCAGAGGCTTGGCACCCGAAGACCAGAACACAACGCTGTCCTTGATTGTATCAAGTTTGGCAAATGCACGGTCGATACCTTCATCTGTGCTCATCACGTCATACACGTCAGCGATGGCCACACCGTCGGCAACCAGTGCCATTTCAACAGTCGCGTTGGTCCATGTGTGGACGCCACGTTTGCCGGGGTACTTGGCTGTGTCAAAAAAATCACCGATAGTCGACGGCTGATCGCCGGTGAACTGGTCAGCTTCGTAAAACGCCTGATAGGACCACCAGATTTGCGGTGCCGCACATTTGTTTGGACGCGGAACCATCAGGTCGTCGTCCATTGAAGCCCCCGAAGCAGCGGGAATAAAGATGTCGTCGGGCAGTTCCACGAACAGACCTTCGTCGCAACCCGTGCGTACCTGATCCGGCAGCAGGTCAACAATGTCCCATGTGACGTTGCCGCTTTCCACTTGGGTTTTTACTTCGCCCAGACCACCATTGTAGTTTTCCCAATGGATGGATTTACCAGTCTTGGCTTCCCAGGGTTCGCCATAGGCTTTTTGCTGAGACGCAGTGTAACCACCGCCCCAGGATGTGACAGTCAGGTCAGCCGCAACCGCAGCCGAGGCTGACAGCGCAACGGCAGAAACCGTCACCATTAGTGTTTTCATGTTCATAGTGTTCTCCCAGTGTAAAAGTGCCGCTTGCGCGACGGTTCTCGTTGCTACGCTCGCGAGATGCGCACGCGGCAACACTTACAATCACGCGTCAAGCGCGCGACAATCTTCGGTCTTCCAGCTGACTTTGGTTTTTTCACCTTCCGCGAGATGATTTTGATTGGCAGCGTTCGGTATCTTTACCACAAATTCATCGTTGCCCAAAACATTCATGCGGCAGCGAATGTGGTCGCCCAGATAAATCAACTCCAATACATCTGCGTCGACGGCGTTTTTGTCGCTGTCTTTGCCGATGTAAACCCGTTCAGGCCGGATCGATACTGTAGTCGCCGACCCCGCTTCACCGCAGTTGACAGCGGTTGCGTCGCCCGTAACGCCCTGTCCGTAATCGACCGTCGCAACACCGTCTTTCTTGGCTTTAACTTTGGCTCGTAACGTATTGTTTTCACCAATAAATTGCGCGACAAACGCATTCTCAGGACGTTCGTACAGATCCGATGGTGGCGCCAGCTGCTGAATGATACCATCGTCAAAAACAGCGATGCGGTCAGACATTGTCAGTGCTTCTGACTGGTCGTGGGTCACGTAGACCACGGTCACGCCAAGCCGGTCGTGCAGGTGTTTGATTTCGTATTGCATTTGTTCACGCAATTGTTTGTCCAGCGCGCCCAGTGGTTCGTCCATTAACACCAGTTCGGGTTCAAACACCAGACTGCGCGCCAGCGCGATTCGCTGCTGCTGGCCGCCGGACAATTGCGCTGGGCGTCGCGTACCGAACGCGCCCATCTGCACCATATCCAGCGCCTTTTTCACGTTCGCTTCACGCTCGGACCGGCCCTGACCGCGCACTTCAAGCGGGAAAGACAGATTTTCATTGATCGTCATATGCGGAAACAGCGCGTAATTCTGAAACACCATGCCAATTCCACGCTTGTGCGGGGCGATGTTGTTGATCGGTTTGTTGTCCAGCAGAATCTCACCGTGAGTTGCGGTTTCAAATCCCGCGAGCATCATCAGGCAAGTGGTCTTGCCAGAACCCGAAGGCCCAAGCATGGTCAGAAATTCACCCTTGCCCACATAAAGATTTAGATCTTTTACGACCAGTATCTCGCCGTCATAACTTTTCTGAACGTGGTCGAATACGACGAACCCGTTCTCTTTGGTCGCTATGTCCAAGCTGTTCCTCCCCGAAACTAACTGGTATTATGGCGTCTTGTCGACGCTCATTGGTTGGCAAGGAAGCACAACACCCGACTCTTTGCAAGGACGCTTTTTCATGGCGTTCGGGTGGCTTGAAACCGCTCTTCGGACAGGACACAAAGGCATTATGAAAAGGCGCCCCTCAGTTCTTTGTATTGGTTCGGTTCTCTGGGACGTGGTTGGACGTGCGGACTGCGAAATGGTACTGGGCAATGATATGCCGGGCCGCATTGTCCGCCAGCCCGGCGGCGTGGCCATGAATATCGCGATGGCGCTCAATCAGCTGGACGTGCGCAGTATATTGCTTAGTTGTGTGGGTCAGGATGCGTCGGGGCGCGATCTGCTGCAGCAGGCCGCGCACATGGGTCTGGTAACCAATCACATTTATCAAAGCCCCGATTTGCCGACCGACACCTATATGGCGGTAGAGGGCGAAAACGGATTAATCGGTGCGATTGCCGACGCGCATTCGCTTGAAGCTGCCGGGGAACGGATTTTGGACCCCTTACGCAATGGTAGTCTGGCTTCTGCGGAAAATCCGTGGCCAGGCGTCGTGGCGCTGGACGGAAACCTGACCGGTGACATGCTGGATACGCTGGCCACGTCAGCATTATTTGCTCAGGCGGATTTTCGGATTGCGCCCGCGTCGCCGGGGAAAGCCACACGGCTGCGCGGCTTTTGCAGCAATCCCGGCGCCACATTGTATCTGAACCTGGAAGAAGCCAATTTACTGAGCGGTTGCAACACCACCAATGCCCGGGATGCATCAATCAAAGTGCATGAAATGGGCGTGGGGCGCGTATTGGTGACCAACGGCGCCAATACGGCCTGCGATTGCAGCAGCCAAGGGCCGGTCACGGCGCGACCGCCACCCGTCAAAGTCAGGCGCGTAACGGGCGCCGGTGACAGGTTCATGGCTGCGCACATCGCGGCAGAGCTGCACGGGCTTTCTCCTGACAAAGCAATTGCTGCGGCGCTAAACGACACGGCACGTTTTATATCGGGATAAACATGAATGACTGATCAAATAACATTTTCCCCCGAGGTGCATGACGCCCGCACGGCGGACAAACCCATGGTGGCGCTGGAAAGTACGATCATCACCCACGGGATGCCCTTCCCTCAAAACGTGGACACCGCGCGACAGGTAGAACAGGACGTGCGCGACGCCGGTGCGGTCCCCGCCACAATCGCCGTTTTGGATGGACGGCTCCACGTCGGGTTGACGGACAAACAACTTGACGTACTGGGCAACGCCAAAAACGCCATGAAGATCAGCCGCGCCGATCTGGCCGTCGCCACGGCCACGGGACGCACCGGGGCGACCACGGTCGCCGCAACGATGATTTGCGCCCATCTGGCGGGGATCAAGACCTTTGCCACCGGTGGTATCGGCGGTGTGCACCGTGGTGCGGCGCATGATTTTGACATTTCCGCGGACCTGCGCGAACTGGCGATCACGCCGGTGACCGTTGTCAGCGCCGGCGCAAAGGCGATACTCGACTTGCCCAAAACGCTTGAGGTGCTCGAAACCCTTGGCGTACCTGTTATCAGCTACCGCAGCGACAACTTGCCGGCCTTTTGGTCGCGCGACTCCGGTCTGCTGTCGCCGTTGCGGTTGGACAGTGCCGCCGAAATTGCCGCCTGCCATCATAAACGGCAGGCGCTTGGACTGCGCGGCGGGCAATTGATCGCCAATCCAATTCCGAAAACGGACGAGATTTCAGCACGGGTCCTGGCCCCTCTGATTGCCCGGGCCGATCAGGACGCGAAGTCCGCCGGGATTCTTGGCAAAGCGTTGACGCCCTTCCTGCTGTCGCGGATATTGGACCTTACGGAGGGGCGCTCTTTGCAGGCCAATATCGCGCTTGTGCGCAATAACGCGGGGCTGGCCGCAAAAATCGCGATTGAGCTTGCACGATTGAGCGCCTAGATAAGACGTTGAACAGTTTTCGGGGGTGGCATGGCCAGCCGTAAGGACGTCAAGAAACGTAAACGCGAAATCCGCCGCGCCGGATTTTTTTCAAACGTGCGCGCCAATTTCTTTACCGGCATTATCGTGGTGGCACCGGTTTTTCTGACTGCCTATCTCATCTGGTGGTTCGTCGGATTTATTGATGGGTGGGTGCTGCCGCTGGTGCCGGCACAATACCAGCCGCAAACCTATCTGGGTTTCTCGATCAAGGGCTACGGCGTCGTCGTCTTTCTGATCTTCACCATCATCGTCGGGGCCATGACCAAAGGCTTTGTCGGGCGCACATTGATTTCGCGCGCCGAACGGCTGGTCGACCGGATGCCGGTGGTGCGCAGTCTGTATAACGGGCTAAAGCAAATCGCGGAAACCATCCTCAGCCAAAGCAACAGCTCGTTTGAACAGGCCTGCCTGATCGAATACCCGCGCAAAGGCATCTGGGCGGTGGCGTTTGTGTCGACCACAACGAAAGAAGTGGTGACAAAGTTTCTGCCCGGCAATGACGATTATCTCAGCATATTCCTGCCTACGACACCAAATCCGACTTCTGGATTTCTGCTGTTTGTGCACCGCAAAGACGTGATCATTCTGGATATGGATACGGAATCCGCCGCGAAACTTGTGATTTCAGCAGGGTTGGTCAGTCCAGCGACAAAAGAAGACGTCGAACAGATCATATCCAAAGACAAATCCCAGGAATGATAGCGGTAGGCCTGACCGGTTTTTTTACCGCCTTCAGTCTGATTCTGGCGATAGGCGCACAGAACGCGTTTGTGTTGCGGCAGGGTTTGTTGCGCCGCCATGTATTTGCGCTATGTCTGCTTTGTGCTTTGTCGGATGCCATTCTGATCAGCGCTGGTGTCGCCGGATTTGGGTTTCTGGTCACCGCCTATCCGGTTGTTCCAAAATTGATGGCCAGCGCCGGCGCGGTGTTTTTGATCACCTACGGCGCTTTGCGCGTTGGTGCGGTTTTCCTGAACACCTACGATCTGCACCTGCCCGGTGGCGGTCGGTCGCTTCGCCAAACGCTGTGGGTCGGGCTGGCGCTGACGTGGCTCAATCCGCACGTTTATCTGGACACGCTGGCGCTGATTGGTGCCGTCTCGACTCAGTATCAGACGTGGGACGAAAAAATTGTGTTCGCCGTTGCGGCCATGTCGGCGTCTTTCATATTCTTTTTCGCTTTGGGTTATGGCGCCAGATTACTGTCGCCGGTCATGCACAGCAAACGCTCGTGGCAGATTCTTGATCTGCTGATCGCCGGTATCATGTGGTCAATCGCCGCCAGACTGATCTTCGGGATCATCTGATCAATCTTCGGGCTCTACCCACCACACGTCGGGCATGAATCCGACCCAATCGCCGTAAACAGGCAGCATTTCAGGAAAATGTAATTCAGATTTATGCGCCAGACGCGAGGTTTTGGAAAACCACAGCGGGATGACATAGCGCCCCGATATCAAAACCCGGTCCAGCGCCCGTGTGGCAGCAACAAAATCGTCGCGGCTTTTCGACGTCAAAATAGCCCTGATCATCGCATCCGCCGCAGGAGCGTCCATGCCCATGTAGTTACGCGTTCCGGTGTTTTCCACGCCACGGGCACCCCAATACAGCGTTTGCTCGTTGCCCGGTGATAGCGAAAGGCTCCAGAAGTTTACCATCATATCAAAGTCATAGCTGTCACGCCGCGCTTTATGCTGGGCGCTGTCAACGGTTTTGAGAGTCACAGATATGCCCAGACGTTTCAGCGCGTCACTGTAAATATTTGCAATCGCTTCGTTGGCGGCGGATCGCAGCATGATTTCAAAGCTGAACGCCTTGCCCTGTGCGTTGCGCAGTATACCGTTTTCGATCTTCCACCCTGCTTCAGCCAAAAGCGCTGTGGCACGGCGCAAATTGCGGCGGTTGCGCTGGTCACCGGCTGAACGCGGCAAAGCGTAACCATCCAGTGCTCCGGGCAAAAGGGTGTCGACAAAAGGTGCCAGCAAGGCCCTGACCTTGCCGGATGCAGGGCCTTCGCGCATACCAAGTTCGGAATTGAAGAAAAAACTCTGGGCGCGCGGCAACCGCCCCTTGTTGATCACCGAATTGATAAATTCAAAGTTGAACGCATAGATCAGTGCCTCGCGCACGCGCCAGTCCTTGAACAGTTCGCGCCGCGTGTTGAACACGAAACCCTTCATCCCCGATGGCCGCCCGTTGGGGATTTCGGATTTGACCACTTTGCCCGATTGCACCGCCGGAAAATCATAGCGGTCCTGCCATTTTTGCGCGTTGCCTTCGCGGTAGACGGACAAGGCACCGGCGACAAAGGCCTCGAACACCACCGAGGCGTCGGTGAAATATTCGTACCTGATCAGCGCGATATTGTGTCGCCCACGATTGAACGCCAGATCGTTGCCCCAGTAATCCGGATTGCGCCGGAACTGCACAAAGCGGTTGGTTTCGAAATCATCCAAAACATACGGGCCGCTGCCGATGGGGACATCGAGCGAGCTGTTCTCAAAATCACGCCCGTCCCAGCTGGATTTCTGCAACACAGGGCGCAATCCGATAATCAGGGGTAGCTCGCGGTCGACCGCGTTAAAAGTAAAGCGCACCGAACGCGGACCGGTTTTTTCCGATTTGGCGACTTTGGCCCACGAATTCTGATATCGTGGTACACCTTTTTCGGCCAAAGTTTCAAACGACCAGATCACGTCCTCTACGGTGACAGGTGATCCGTCGGAAAACGCCGCTTCGGGGCGCAGCGTAAATTCGACCCATTCGCGATTCGGGCCGGTTGCAATCGATTCGGCCAACAGACCGTAAAGCGAGAACGGTTCGTCCCAATTTCGCCCCATCAAAGTCTCGTAAACATGCGCCCGCACCCCCCACGGCGCGCGGCCCTTCAGGATGTAGGGATTAAAACTGTCAAAACCACCTTTCTCGCCAAATGTGATTCGCCCCCCCTGTGGCGCATCGGGGTTTGCATAGGGCAGAGACACAAAATCATGTGGTAAGGCGGGGTCACCATACATAGCTATGGCATGCCTTGGCGTTTCAGCGGCAAATCCGGCACCAGCAATGATCAACGCGCCAAGGCATAAATATTGAAATAACCTGAAATATCTTCGTGTCATATGCGCAACAAACTTGTCTACTGTGGTGAATATTGTCCCCTAGCCTACTGACAGTGCACAAAAATTTCAATTTTAACTTGGAACCCGTCTTAACTTTTTGTATAACGTCCTTACTGCTCGATAGGTTTCTTGCCTGTATGAAACCTGCCTCAATAACTTAACGCCCTCCTTGTGAGGGCGTTTTTTTTGTTCCATTGTTCAAACAGTTTAGCGCGACCAACCCGGCCTCCTCCCTATGACCAAGCTTTCTGTGTATCAGGACGGCACCTGCCCCGCCTGCCCTGCACCCTTTAACATGGCGGCCCATGTTTTGCGGCAAGCGCAGGTGGTACCGGACAAAACGGCGTTGGAAATTATCGGCCCGGAGTCACGCGAGATTTTTACGTTCGCCGATTTGCGCGTGGCTGTTCAGTCAGCAGCGGCGGGTCTGCGCGCGCAAGGATTGAAATCGGGTGACCGCATAATCCTGCGAATCGGCAATACGGTTGATTTTCCGATCGTGTTTCTGGGCGCGATCGCCGCAGGATTCGTGCCCGTAGCCACGTCGTCCCAGCTGACCGCGCCCGAGCTAAGCGCAATTGTTGATGATTTGTCGCCGTCTCTGATCTGCGTGGGCGGCGGGCTGTCGCTGCCGACCGGATTTGCCTCCAATATTGACATGCTCTGCGACCTGCGCGCCTTGCGCGATCATGCGCCCGACCCGTTCGTTCCCGGGGATCCGAACCGCGCTGCCTATATCGTCTACAGTTCCGGTACATCCGGCAAACCGCACGCCGTCGAACACGCGCACCGCGCGATTTGGGCGCGGCAGATGATGTTTGCGGACTGGTACGATATGCGCGACACCGACCGCCTGTTGCATTCAGGCGCGTTCAATTGGACCTATACGCTTGGAACAGGATTGATGGATCCGTGGACCGTCGGAGCGACAGCGATTATTTCGGCGGGCACAGTCAGACGCGGGGAATTGGCGGGTTTGCTGCGCGCGGGCAACGCCACCATTTTTGCCGCCACACCCGGCGTGCTGCGCCAATTGCTGGCGGGCAATTCAGATTTGAATGTGAAAGGTCTGCGCCACACCCTGAGCGCCGGTGAAAAACTGTCGCCGCAGTTGCGCGCGATGTGGCAGGCGCGCAGCGGGCGACCGGTGTACGAGGCCATGGGGATGAGCGAAGTCTCGACCTTTCTGTCGTCATCGCCCAGCCGCCAAACAGACGAAGGCGCGGTCGGGACGCCGCAAAAAGGTCGGCGTGTGGCTGTACTAGACCCGATCAGCAACCTGCCTGTGCCGCTGGGGAAACCCGGTATTCTGGCTGTCGCAACCACAGACCCCGGGCTGATGCGCGGATACGCCAATGGCCCGTCTGCTGTAGACGGCGAATGGTTTCTCACCGGTGACTTGGTGCGCATGGCTGCAAACGGATCGGTGACCTTTTTGGGGCGCAACGACGATATGATGAATGCGGGCGGTTTCCGCGTGTCCCCCTTGGAAGTCGAAACGGTGCTGGCGGCACACCCCGACATAATCACCTGCGCGGTCACGTCCCATGAGGTGAAAACCGACGCGCACATTATCGTGGCTTTCTATCTGTCCAAATCCCCGCTAAACGTTGACGGCTTGCGTTCCCATTGCGCCGCGTCGCTGGCAGCCTATAAATGCCCGCGAATGTTTATGCGCCTTGACTCGCTGCCAACAGGCAGCAACGGTAAATTGCGCCGCCGCGCGCTCCAATCTCTGGTGCCCCATGACCAAACTTGACATTATTTCCGACCCGATCTGCCCGTGGTGCTATATCGGCAAAACCAAGCTCGACAAGGCTATGAAAGCCCACCCCGAGAACGATTTTGAAATCGAATGGCACCCTTTTCAACTCAACCCGGAAATGCCCGCCGCGGGCATGGACCGGCGTGAATATCTTGAAGCGAAATTCGGGGGCCAAAAGGGTGCGGTCGATGTTTACAGTCAGATTGTCAAAGCCGCGACAGATGAAGGGCTGACAATCAACATAGAGGGCATTAAGCGCACACCGTCCACTTTGAACGCGCACCGCTTAATCCATTGGGCGGGATTGTACCAGGCGCAGGGCGCAGTGGTCGATGCATTGTTTGACGCATATTTCATAAAGGGACACGATATTTCTGACATAAATGTGCTGGTCGATATCGCCGACCAAGCGGGGCTGGAAGGCCCGGTGATCGCCAAGATGCTGGGCAGCGATGTGGACACCGACGGGATCAAAGCACGCGACAAACACGCCCGTGCGCAGGGCGTGCGCGGCGTGCCAACCTTTGTGGTGGGTGAATATTATGTTCTGACCGGCGCGCAGCCCAGTGATTTGTGGGGCAAGGTGATTGGCGAAATCGCCCGCGTCAACGCCGATGAAAACACCGACGCTTCGTGAGCAAGCCCAGCCTGCCCTTTGCCGAATTTGTCGCTCTCATCGCGATCCTGTTCTCGCTGATCGCCTTTGGCACCGACGCGATGCTGCCGGCCTTTCCCGACATTGCCCGCGACCTTAACCTGAGCGACGCCAACCGTGCACAGCTTGTTCTGTCCAGTTTTGTGCTGGGCACCGGTGTCGGGCAGTTGTTTTCCGGCCCCCTGTCGGACACGCTTGGCCGCAAACCGGTCATTGCCGGGGGGATCGCGCTGTTTATCGTTGCCTGTCTCTGGGCCTATATCGCCGACAGTTTGTCCACGATGTTGCTGGCGCGTTTTATTCAGGGGTTGGGAATTTCCGCGCCGCGTACTGTGACTCTGGCGATGGTGCGTGATCTGTTCGCGGGCCGGATGATGGCACGGGTGATGTCGATCGCCATGGCAATATTCGTTCTGGTCCCTGCGGTGGCCCCTGCCGTCGGGCAAGTGATTGCCACAGCGTTTGGGTGGCGCGCGATTTATGTGGCGTTCATTCTGTTCTCTCTGATTGGCCTGACGTGGTTGTGGCTGCGCCAGGGGGAAACCCACCCGCCCGAACAGCGCCGAGCGCTAAATCTGCGCAGCTATTTTGCGGCTTTAACCGAGGTGCTGAGCACCCGTTCCACGATGACCTACACCGCGGTTCTGTCTTTGGGGTTAGGCGCATTGTTTGCGTATCTGTCGTCGGCGCAACAGGTGTTTGCGCAGGTCTTTCAGCGCGGTGAAAGCTTCCCCGCCTATTTCGCCGCAATCGCGCTGATTTCTGGCAGTGCAGGCTTTGTGAACGCGGCACTGGTTGTGCGGCTTGGCATGCAAAGGATCGCGCGGTTTTCTTTTGGGACACTGGCGATCCTGTCGGCAACGGTGGCGATCATTTTTTATGTCGCACCGGTGCCACCGCAAGACATGTTTCCCCTGTTCCTGCTCTGGTCGGTCGCCGGTTTTTTCTCGGCCGGACTGACGTTTGGCAATCTGAACGCGCTGGCGATGGAGCCCATGGGCCACATCGCGGGCATGGCGTCGGCGATCGTCGGGGCGACGGCGACGGTTTTTGCCATGGTATTTGCCGTGCCCATCGGACTGGCCTTCAACGGCACGGTTCTGCCGCTCGTACTTGGGTCATGTGCCACCGCAGCGCTGGCGTTTTTGCTGATATCGCGCGCCACGCCGCACGCTCCGTAACCCGTACTAAGGGGCGATTTTCTTCAATTGGTGGAAATATCCGCGCGCGCCGCGCAGGCTCGTTTCGCGCCGGCGGGAAATGAGCACGGCGCAACACAACGCCGACCGCAGGTCAGGCTTTTGGCGAAAGCCGCCCTTTGGGCCGACCGGCGCTCACACTTTGGCAAGCTTGGCCAGATCCTGCGCTATGGCAAACGCGCCTTTGACCCGCGCGTTGCCGGTCGGCCAACTGCGCCGCACCACGACCTTGTTGTCGCGGATTTTGGCCAGACCTTTCTGATCCTCCAGAAACGCCACCAGCCCCGCAGGATTGGCGAACTTGTCGTTGTGAAACCGGATCGTCGCACCCTTTGGCCCGCCGTCAAGCTGGGCAATTCCGGCGCGCTTGCACAGCGATTTGACGCGCACGATGTTGAGCAATGTGTTCACTTCGCGCGGCAACTTGCCGAACCGGTCAATCAGCTCGGCGGCAAAGCCTTCCAGTTCGACCTTGGTATGCAGCGACGACAGGCGCCGGTACAAACCCAGCCGCACATCCAGATCGGGGACAAATTTTTCCGGAATCAATACAGGCACGCCCAGATTTATCACCGGCGCCCATGTCTCATCGGCGTCCGACAACCCTTGAAGCGCACCCGCCTTCATATTGGCAATCGCCTCTTCCAACATGGACTGATAAAGCTCGTAGCCCACTTCGCGCACCTGGCCCGATTGTTGATCGCCCAACAGGTTGCCTGCCCCGCGAATATCCAGGTCCTGCGAAGCCAGTGTAAAGCCCGCCCCCAGGGAATCGAGCGTTCCCAGCACCCTTAGCCGCTTGGCTGCTGCACCTGTCAACCTGACACGGGGTTTGGTGGTCAGATAGGCATAGGCGCGGGTCTTGGAACGCCCGACCCGCCCCCTGATCTGGTAAAGCTGTGCCAGACCAAACATATCGGCGCGATGAATGATCATGGTGTTGGCCGTGGGGATATCCAGACCGCTTTCCACGATGGTCGTCGCCAACAGCACGTCGTATTTACCATCGTAGAAATCGTTCATCCGCCGGTCAAGCTCGCCCGCCGCCATCTGGCCATGCGCGACAACGGTCGTCAGCTCGGGCAGTTGATCGGCCAGAAATTCCTCGATCTCACCCAGATCGGATATGCGCGGCACCACGTAAAAGCTTTGGCCACCACGATAATGTTCGCGCAACAGCGCCTCGCGGATCGTGATTGCGTCAAATTCTGACACATAGGTACGGATCGACAGACGGTCCACCGGCGGCGTGCCGATGATCGACAAATCACGTACGCCCGACAGTGACATCTGTAACGTGCGCGGAATTGGCGTCGCCGTCAGCGTCAACACGTGAATGTCGCTGCGCAGCTGTTTCAGCCGCTCTTTGTGGCCGACACCGAATTTCTGTTCCTCATCGATGACCAGCAGTCCCAGATTGTGGAAACGTATTTTTTTGGCCAACACCGCATGGGTGCCGATCACGATATCGACCGAACCCTTGGCCAGCCCGTCGCGGGTCAGTGCGGCATCACCCGGAGAAACAAATCGCGACAGAGGCCGTACCGTGACCGGCAGGCCGTGAAACCGCGCCTGAAAACCGAGGAAATGCTGGCGCGCCAATAAGGTGGTCGGGGCCACCAGCGCCACCTGTACGCCCGCCATAGCCGCCACATAAGCGGCGCGCAACGCGACCTCGGTCTTGCCAAACCCCACGTCACCGCAAATCAGCCGGTCCATGGGCCGCCCCGACGCCAAATCGCTGAGCGAATCTTCGATGGCGTGCAGCTGGTCGTCGGTTTCGGAATAGGGAAAGCGCGCGGCAAAGGAGTCGGTCGCGCCGTCGCGTGGCGACAGGATCGGCGCGCGGCGCAGTGCCCGCTCTGCCGCCACCCGGATCAACCTGTCGGCCATATCGCGGATGCGTTTTTTGAGCTTTGCTTTCTTGGCCTGCCAGGCGCCGCTGCCAAGCCGGTCCAACAGGCCCTCGTCGTGACCGTAGCGCGATAACAGTTCTATGTTTTCAACCGGTAGATACAGCCGGTCGTTGTCCGCGTAGCTCAGCGCAATACATTCGTGTGGCGCGCCCGCCGCCGTGATGGTTTCAAGCCCCGTGTACCGTCCGATCCCGTGGTCCAGGTGCACCACCAGATCACCGGGGCTAAGCGCGGTGGCCTCAGTTAAAAAATCCTTGGCACGACGCCGTTTTTTTGCGGTGCGGATAAGCCGTTCACCCAGTACGTCCTGTTCGGAAATCACCGTCAGATCAGAAGTTTCAAACCCCTGATCCAGCGCCCAAACCGTCAGATACACGCCTTTGGCACCGCGCGGAATGTCGCCGAAACAGCCGATATCAACCGCCCCTTCCAGCCCGCCATCAGCCAACAGACCACCAAGACGTTCGCGTGCGCCTTTGGAATACGAAGCAACGACAACCGGCGTGTCGGCCCGTTTAGCGTTCATATGATCGGCCAGTGCACCAAACAGGCTGATGGCCGGTGCCTGACGCTCGGGCGCGAAATTGCGCCCCGACCGCCCCCCTGCGTCGCGCACATTCAACCCGACCGGTTGTGGCAAAGCGCGCAGATGGTGTTGGTCGTGCTTTTTGATAACCTTGGCCAGAGCCGGTGCGTCAAGGTACAACATTTCGGGCGGGCACGGATGGTAGACCTGATCAAGCTTATTGCGCGCACTTAGCGCCTGCGCGCGGTTGCGGTATTGTTCTGTTATCGTGCTCCAGCGTGCGTCATGCGCCGCCGCGATCTGATCGTCGAAATAGACCGGAGCGTCGGGCAAATAATCAAAAATGCTGTCCATTCGCGCGTGAAAAAACGGGGCCCAGTGTTCGACACCCTGATGTTTGCGTCCTGCGGATACGGCAGCATAGAGCGGGTCATCGGGGCGCGGTGCGCCAAATTCGTGGCGGTAGGCGCTGCGAAAACGCGCAATCGACGGCGCGTCCAGTATCACCTCGGACACCGGGGCCAATGCGACGTGGTCAAGGCGTTCGATCGTGCGCTGTGTTTGCGGATCAAACCGCCGCGCGCCCTCCAGAACGTCGCCAAACAGGTCCAGCCGGATCGGGCCACTGTCGCCCGGCGGATAAAGGTCGATCAATCCGCCACGGATCGCATAATCACCCGGTTCCAGCACCGTCGGAGCCTGTACAAACCCCATATGCGCCAGAAAAGACCGCAGCGCGGTTTCATCCAGCTGGTTGCCGATGGTGGCCGTGAATACGGCGTCCCGCAGAGTGGCTTTGGGGGGAACATACTGCGTCACGGCGTTTAGGGTCGTGAGCAGCACAAACGGGCGCTCGAACCCCGCAGCCAAAGTGGCCAATGTCGCCATGCGCGCCGCCGACACGTCGGTGTTGGGGGAAATGCGGTCAAACGGCAGACAGTCCCACGCCGGAAAAATGAAGGCCGGTAAGTCGGGTGCAAAAAACCGCAATGCCGCGCGCGTGTCGTCAAGGCGGGCATCGTCGCGGGCCACATGGATTGCCGGACCGCCACCGCCGATAACGGCCCGGGCCAACAATTGCGCGTCGAACCCTTCGGGCACGCCGCTGAGCATCGAGTAGGATACCGCCATGTTCAGGTCTTTCGGGTCGCCGTTATCACAGCACCGTTGCGCCCAGGTTGTGCCACATACCCCAAAAAGCGGTCACGAATATTGAAATCATGCCGATCAGCTGATGAAAAAGACGCTGCCGCATGAGTTTCCTGCGCAAGTCAATGCCTGTGGGCGCGGTGGTGCGCAACCGGCGCGCCGCGCCAACGGACTGCATCGCCACCAGACTAAGCGGTGCCACGATCAGAAAAACCGCCTGCGATATTTCGATGTCGTACCAAAACCCCAGAACCGCCAGCACAGTAATGAAAAACGTCGAAAACCCGACAACCCAGGCACCGGCCACGTTCATTATATTCAGGACACGGTTGCAGTTTATCGTGATCAATTGTTCCAGATCCTGCTGCGCCTGTCCTTCGTTCTTTTTGGCGCGTGTGACCATGTCGTAGGGCACACCCAAAATCCAGTGGCTGGTCGTGGACCAGACCACGGCAATTACGATCCAATACCAAATCGAGGTAAAAGAGCGCATGTCGATGACTTCCAGAACGCCTGTGTACAAGTCCAAAGCCGGGCCTTAAATGTTCTTGATTTTTTTCGCACCCTAGCCAAAAACTTGGATAATTCCAGCCTGAAATATGGTTTTTCCTTGTTAAATCGCCGGAATCTGGGCATTCAGCGCGTTATTGAATAAAAGGACCGGTATGGACCCGAATTTTGCCCCTTATCCGCGCGCGCGTTCGCGCCGACTGCGACGTACGCCGGCACTGCGCAGGCTGGTGTCCGAGAACACGCTGTCTGCGGCTGACCTGATCTGGCCGGTGTTCGTGCGCGACGGTGTTGACGTGGCCGAACCCGTGGCCTCGATGCCCGGTGTCGCGCGCGTTTCGGTGGACCGGTTGCTGGTCAAAGCCGCCGAGGCCGTTGATTTGGGCATTCCGGTTATGGCCCTGTTTCCCTATACCGACGCCGCGCTGAAAACGTCTGATTGCGCGGAATCGTTCAATCCTGATAATCTGGTCAACCGCGCGACCCGCGCAATCAAAGCGGAGTTTCCCGACCTTGCGATCATGCTCGACGTGGCGCTTGACCCGTATAACGCCGACGGGCACGACGGGCTGGTGCGCGACGGTGTGGTTCTGAACGACGAAACTTTGGATGTTCTGGTCAAACAGTCGCTGGCGCAGGCAGACGCGGGTGCCGATATTCTGGGGCCGTCGGACATGATGGACGGACGTGTCGCCGTGATGCGGGACGCACTGGAATCCAACGGTCACAAAGACACTTTGATCATGTCTTATGCAGCTAAATACGCCTCGGCGTTTTACGGACCATTCCGCGATGCCGTTGGGGCCACGGGGGCCTTGCAGGGCGACAAAAAGACCTACCAGATGGATCCGGGCAACACGGACGAAGCGCTGCGTGAAGTGGCCCGTGATATTTCCGAAGGGGCCGATATGGTCATGGTCAAGCCGGGCATGCCGTATCTGGATATCTGCCGGCGTGTCAAAGCACAGTTCGGCGTGCCCACGTTTGCCTATCAGGTGTCGGGTGAATACGCGATGCTTCAGGGGGCCGCTGACAGAGGCTGGATCGACGGTGACCTGGCAATGATGGAAAGCCTGATGGCGTTCAAACGCGCGGGCTGTGACGGCATCCTGACCTATTTTGCCCCCCGCGCGGCGCGGCTTTTGCGTTAGATTTTGGGGTCGGCACCCCCGAACCCCAACCAATAATCGCGCACGAACGGCACCGCGCCTTTGCCGTGACGCAGGCGCGATCCCCAGACTTGATTTCTGTCGGGCACCACGTCTATCGGGCGCGGCGTGCCGTGGAAGGCGACTATTTTTGTGGCGGCGGGGGGCATCTTGGGCGGTTTGAACCTGTTGATCAGCGGCGGCGCAAGCAAATGGCGTTTGAACGAAATGACGTGATCCGCAGGCCAGAACTTCATATCGTCGCTGTAGGCCGTGACAAAACGTTGCTCAGAGCGAAACATTTTCGTGTATTCAATGGGTTGCTGCATAAAGCGGTCAAATAGATGTTCCTGTGTACCCAACTCAAACGTGAAAACGCCTGTGGCCCCGTTGACCTGGCGTTTGCGAAAATAATCGGCAAAACGTGGCCATTCCCGAATGACGCGGATGCCGCCGTCCATGCGCAGCATCGGCTCCAGATCGCCGCAAATGATCGAATCCAGATCGATAAACAGGCAGCGTCCGGTCAGACCGTAAAGACCGCTCTTGAACACGCTGAGCTTGGGCCAGCCGCCAAACGCAAAATTGCCGGCCTCCAGCCCCATATCGGGGATGGGAAAGGATTCGACTCCTGCATCAAAACCGGCGCTGTCGTCGGTCAGACAGACAAATCGAAACGGCGTTTTCAGGTGGGCCTTGGTGGCGCGAAACAGCACATTGACGTAGTCGGGACCGTACAGCGTTCCCCATTTCATGCACATCACCACATAGGGGGGTCGGGCCATGATTATTTGCGCCTGTGTCATAGATTGCCGCCCTGCCCTAACAAGGAAATCAACACACGGCAAGGTTTCGCTGATTGTGTCTAAACCCGTGACAATGCGATCTAATTCCGCTATGTTGTCGACACGATGCGGCAAAAAAGACCGCATAAAGCAGTATTGAGGACAAATCCCATGAAAAATTGGACCCGACGCGGGATGTTGTTGGCTGGATTATCAGCGACGGCGGCCTGTGCAAACGGGATCGGCAACTCTGCCGGTGCCCGGATAGACTACCGCGTGGATCTGGCCCTGAACCAGATGTTTCAGGAAATTCCGGGTTCGCGTGACCTGGCCGATAAAGCGGCGGGTATGCTTGTGATGCCCAGTGTCACCAAAGCCGGGTTTGGCCTTGGTGCAGCCTACGGCGAAGGCGTTCTGATGATCGGTGGTGCACCGGTCGATTACTACTCCACGGCGCAGGCGTCCTGGGGATTACAGGTCGGCGCGCAACAATACGCGCACACGCTGTTTTTCATGACTCAGGAATCGCTGGCCGATTTTCGCGGCTCAAACGGCTGGGCTGTCGGGGCGGATGCCGAATACGTGTTCCGCGATCAGGGCGATACACTGGGCGTAGAAACCACCACCCTGCGTTCGCCGGTCGTGGCTGCGATTTATGGGCGCGCCGGTCTGATTGTGGGTGCAACGCTTGAGGGCACGAAATATTCGCGCATCATCCGGTGACCGGCCACCCAGAACGCCACGTCACGTCCTGCTGAGACGGCGGATCAGGCTGGACGTATCCCAGCGTCCGCCGCCCATGGACTGCACGTCAGCGTAAAACTGGTCCACCAGCGCGGTGACCGGTAGTTTCGCGCCGTTCGATTTGGCCTCATCAAGACAAATGCCCATGTCCTTGCGCATCCAGTCCACGGCGAATCCCAAATCAAAATTGTCGTCAAGCATGGTGTCGAACCGGTTTGACATTTGCCACGACCCCGCAGCGCCATGGGCGATCACGTCGACCACCGCGCGCCCGTCAAGCCCGGCTTGTTGGGCAAAATGCAGCCCTTCGCTCAACCCCTGAACCAGCCCGGCAATACAAATCTGGTTGACCATTTTGGTCAGCTGCCCGGCGCCGCTGTCACCCAGACGACGGCAGGCTTTGGCATAGGCGTCTATGATGGGTTCGGCCCTGTCATAGGCGGTTTGGTCGCCGCCACACATGACCGAAAGCGCGCCGTTTTGCGCGCCCGCCTCACCGCCCGACACTGGCGCGTCGACAAAGGCAAACCCCTTTTCGCGGGCTATTTCTGATAGCTCGCGGGTGACTTTGGCGGATACCGTGGTGTGGTCGACAAATACCGCGTCGCGACCGGTTCCGGAAAAGGCCCCGGACTCGCCCAAAGTCACCGCACGCAGATCGTCGTCGTTGCCGACGCAACAGAACACAAACTCCGCGCCTGCGGCGGCTTTGGCGGGTGTCGGCGCGCTGGCTCCGCCGTGCGTCCTTACCCAGTCCGCAGATTTGGCTTCTGTCCGATTATAGACCACCACGTCGTGACCTGCTGCGGCCAAATGTCCGGCCATGGGATACCCCATTACACCCAAACCGATGAATGCTGTTTTTGCCATGCGTCAATCCCGGATTTTGTGATAAGAATATTTGTGCCCAACTTACTGGCCTGCTAATGAGTCGCCGTCAACTCGGATCGAACTATGGCACGCATCTTTCGCTGGCTCTTGCGTATTTTTATCGGACTGTCGTTGTTTACAGCGCTGGCTGTTGCCATGGTGTATTATCTGGCGACCCGCTCACTGCCCGATTACGGGCGCGATCATGTGGTGGCGGGACTACAGGGCCCTGTCGAAATCATTCGCGATACCTACAGCGTGCCCCACATCGTCGGCGAAAATGACGCGGATATCTATTTCGGGCTGGGGTTTGCCCATGCGCAGGACCGTCTGTGGCAGATGACGTTGCTGCGGCGCACGGCTCAGGGACGTCTTTCGGAACTATTCGGGCCGGAAACCATTGAAATCGACGATCTGCTGCGCCGGTTCGATTTTCAGCGCCTCGCTGAGGAATCGCTGAAATTTCAGGACGCGGCCACGGTGGAAGCGCTGACTGCCTATGCCGCCGGGGTCAACGCGTGGTTGAAAGTCGTCAACGACGAAGCGCTGGGCCGAGGCGCACCGGAATTTTTTCTGTTTTCAAAGTCAATCCAGGCGTGGCAGCCCGCCGACAGTCTGGCGATTTTGCGGCTTATGTCCCTGCGTCTGAGCGCACATCTCAGCGCCGAAGTATTGCGCGCGCGCACGTCGCTTCTGGTGGACAATGACCGGCTGAAAGATATCCTGCCCGACGCGCCCGGGCCGGGATTGACGGCGGTGCCGCAGTTTGCGGCGCTGTTCCCGGGCGTGCCCCGATTCACCGCAAATACAACCGCAAACGATCGTTTTCTTGATCCCGTTGCACGACGCGGTCTGGCCGGAGCATCCAATGCCTGGGCGGCCGCGCCCAAACGCACAGCGCTGGCGGGCAGCCTGCTGGCCAGTGATCCGCATCTGGCGCTCAGTGCGCCGGGCATTTGGATGCTCGCACGGCTGGAATTTCAGGACGGGGGAATCATAGGCGGCACCATACCCGGGATGCCCGCGGTGCTTACCGGTCGCAGCGCCAGTTTGGGTTGGGGCGTGACAGCGTCTTATCTGGATGATCAGGACATCTATATCGAACGGCTCAACCCGGAGAACCCGGCGGAATACCTGACGCCTGACGGCTACAAGCCGTTCAAGCGACGCGACATCACCATTCGCATCAAAGGAGCACCCGATCAGAACAGGGTTCTGCGCTGGAGCGACAATGGACCGGTGATTCCACCACAGCACTATAATCTTGGCGCGGTTACCCCGAAGAATCACGTCACCACACTTGCGTGGACGGCGCTTGACCCGCAAGACCGTTCGATGACCGCCATGCTGCGTCTGATGCGCGCAAAATCGGTCACACAGGCGATTGACGCCGGTGCGTTGTACACCGCGCCATCGGTGAACCTGATTCTCGCTGATACCCAAACCGTTGCCTATCAACTGCTGGGAAAAGTGCCGGATCGCGACCCTGCCCACCAAACACTGGGACGAATGCCCACGGCAGGATGGCAGCCGCAAAACCGTTGGCGGGGCACGCGGCCATACGGCGCCAACCCGCGCATCATCGATCCACTTGGCGGCCTGATTGCCAACACCAACAACAAAACCGTCGACCGTCCGTTTCCCGACCATATCAGCTATCTCTGGGGCGACACGCAGCGAATCGAACGTCTGAAAAAGCTGCTGCAGGCGCGCAAAGTACACAGCCGCGAAAGCTTTATCGAAGCGCAGCTCGATCAGGTTTCGTTCACGGCGCGGGCGTTGTTGCCGCTGATTGCCCGCGACCTGTGGTTCTCCGGAGATGCCGAGGGACGTGATTCGCGCGCCAAACGCCGCAAAACAGCGCTTGATCTGTTGTCCAACTGGAACGGCGAAATGAACGAGCACATCGCCGAACCGCTGATATACGCCGCGTGGTTGCGACACTTACAACGCCGTCTGACCGCTGATGAACTGGGACCGCTGGTGCGCGAATTCACCCACGCCGACCCGGTGTTTATCGAACGTGTGTTTCGAGACGTAAAAGGCGCCGCGATATGGTGTGACGTGGTGCAATCGACCAAAAAAGAAAATTGCGGCGACATGGCGCGCAGCGCGCTTGACGATGCCTTGGTCGAGCTGACCCAGACTTATGGCAGCCGACTGAAAAACCTGCGCTGGGGCGACGCACATCAGGCCCGCCAGGACCATCAGGCGCTGGGGCGCATTCCGCTGTTATCGTGGTTCGTCAATATCAGGCAATCAACATCGGGGGGCGACAATACGCTGATGCGCGGGGCCACCCGCGGCACCGGAGAAGCACCTTATGCCAATGTGCACGGCGCGGGCTATCGGGGTGTTTATGATTTCGCCGATCCGGACAGCTCTGTTTTTGTCGCGGCCACCGGTCAAAGCGGTCACCCCTTGTCGCCCCACTATGACGATCTGGCGCAATTGTGGAGGCGCGGCGATTATATTCCCATGTCGCTTGATCTGGACTTGGCACGGGCGGCTTCGCTGGGAATTGCGCATCTGACGCCCAAAAAACAATAACTACAGTTTTTCAAAACGCCTTTGTTGTTTTCGTGTCCAGGTCACCGACAGGTCAAATCCCACTTCTGTCTGCGTCTCGCTGTTCACCACGTTCTGGGCAAACAGCCATGCGCGTTTCTGACCTTCGGCAAAATCAAGCGCCAGCTTCTGCGTGCTGGTGGGTTCCTGCAGCGCCGCATCAATCGCTGCGCAAAGCGATTCCAACCCCTGTCCGGTCAGCGCCGAGGTCGCGCGCACTTTGGGCTGGCGGGCAACGATGGTATGCAGTGTTTCGCGGCGCTCTGCCTGGACGCTGTCGATTTTGTTCCACACTTCAATCATGCGCTCAAAAGCGGCTGCGCCAACCCCGAGTTCTGTCAGGATTTCCTGTACGTCGCGTGCCTGGGCTTCGGTTTCGGGATGCCCGATGTCGCGGACGTGCAGGATTAAGTCTGCCCCCAACACCTCTTCCAGCGTGGCGCGAAATGCGGCCACCAGCGACGTCGGCAAATCCGAAATAAATCCCACCGTGTCTGAAAGGATGACCTGACGACCGCCCGGCAGTGTCACGGCGCGCATGGTGGGATCAAGCGTGGCAAACAACTGATCCTGCGCCACGACGGACGCGCCGGTCAGTCGGTTGAACAATGTGGATTTGCCGGCATTGGTATAGCCGATCAGCGCCACAATCGGAAACGGCACTTTCTGGCGGGCGGCGCGGTGCAGACTGCGCGTTTTCACCACTTTGGCCAATTGCCGCCTGACCCGCACGATCGCGTCGTCAATGGCGCGCCGGTCGCCCTCGACCTGGGTTTCGCCGGCACCGCCGACAAAGGTCAGACCGCCGCGCTGGCG
>Ga0114932_10001152_pt1 | contig 30897 bp, 30 predicted proteins | sample 2SBtaG_2_FD_87286 | JGI IMG/M metagenome (GOLD analysis project Ga0114932, IMG submission 87286) | Deep subsurface microbial communities from Kolumbo volcano to uncover new lineages of life (NeLLi) - 2SBTROV12_ACTIVE470 metaG | ecosystem: Environmental > Aquatic > Marine > Volcanic ...
GAGGCCTGCGTTAGTGGCCATCCAGATTGAAAATCTACTTTCAGGAATATCTTCAAAATCCCAGACAAACAAACCTTGACTAGGAAAGTTTTTTGGAAGTACAATTTTTTCGAAAACATCAGCGCGATTAGATTTAAAGTAAATACCTTTTCCTAACGCATTAACATAAATACCGCTATTTGAAACAAGAATTCCCATAACGATATCATCAGAATCCTTATTGATATTAATATGATTAAATATTTTACGAAACGGATCATAATGATAAAGACCCCCCAAAGTTCCAACCCAAATACCACCTATATCATCTTCATAAACACATCTAATTTGCTGAATTAAAATGGATTTCCCTAAATGAAGTTTTGTTATTTCTTGAGTGGTATAATTATATTCAAAAAGCCCTTCATTTGTTCCTATTAATAATCTTTCTGTATCTATTTCTAGCAGATAATTAGGAGATAAACCATGTGGAATTTTTGGTAAAATTCTATAATTATCAATTTCCAATTTTGATTTTAATTTATTTGGCAACCAGAGTCTTTTCGAATATTTTCCAAAATATATTGCTTCACCAATTAATGCAGAATCTTCAACTACGGTAAATGACGTATTTGAATTAGGGTCAATATAACTTAAAGCACCCTTTCCATTTAATACCCAGACTTTCTTTTCACCAATAGTCATGTAAGGACTTGCTTTAGAATAATAAACGGAAGTATATGCCTTGGTTTCGGGATTAATAAAACCAATATCGTTTAAAGTGTTTATCCAAATTCTCCCATCATTTCCTAAGGACATTTTCATAATATCTCGATTTAAAAAAGGAGAATTATCAGGGTTCATTAGCTGCTTAAACTTCTGTGTTTTTTTATCATATAGGTTCAACCCATTCCTGGTGCCTACCCAAATGTTACCTTCAGAATCTTCTATTAGAGATCGAATTACGCTTGAGGAAACAGAAGAGCTATCAGTTGCTTTGTGAAAGAACGTCTTTGAAGTATAACCGTCATAACGGTTTAACCCGTTGTCCGTTGCAACCCACATATAACTATTGCTATCCTTTAAAATATCGTAAACAATGTTGTTGGAAAGACCGTCTTCTGTGGTAATTGCTTTAAAAACATAGTTGTTTTCTTTAGTTTGAGCTATTGCTGATAAACTAAAAAAGAATAATAAAGTAATAATTGTAGCCTTTGTATTCCTCATTAAGCGTCTTTAGGGAATTTTTATTTAAATATAACAAAATCACGCTTATAAGAAGTACTTAGATTAAATACTAATGGAATTAAACGAGCCTTAATGTCACAACAAGACTAATCATTCAGTTTCAATACCGCCATAAACGCCTGTTGAGGGATTTGCACATTCCCAACTTGGCGCATTCGCTTCTTTCCTTTTTTCTGCTTCTCTAAAAGCTTACGCTTACGAGAAATATCACCACCATAACATTTTGCGGTGACATCTTTACGCAATGCTTTTATAGTTTCACGAGAAATAATTTTTGCTCCAATAGCTGCTTGAATTGGAATATCAAACTGTTGTCTAGGGATGAGTTCTCTAAGTTTTGAGCACATTTTTTTACCTATATTTTGAGCGTTATCCGCATGTATTAAAGCTGAAAGCGCATCAACTGGTTGAGAATTTAATAAAATATCAACACGCACTAATTTAGAAGTTCGCAGACCAATAGGATGATAATCAAAAGAGGCATAGCCTTTTGAGACCGTTTTTAAGCGATCGTAGAAATCAAAAACAATTTCCGCTAATGGCATATCAAAGTTTAATTCAACACGTTCAGTAGTTAGATAGGTTTGGTTTGTTATAACGCCGCGCTTATCTATACAGAGCGACATTACGTTTCCAACAAAATCTGATTTGGTGATTATGGATGCCTTAATATAGGGCTCTTCAACACGTTCTAATCCGGAAGGATCAGGGAGATCGGTTGGATTATTTACAATTATCGGTTGGTCAGGATGTTTTCTTGTAAAGGCATGATATGAAACGTTGGGCACCGTTGTTATAACGGTCATATCAAACTCGCGCTCTAAACGTTCTTGGATAATTTCCATGTGTAACATACCCAAAAAACCACAGCGAAAACCAAAACCTAAGGCTGCAGAACTCTCAGGAGCATATACCAAGGAAGCATCATTAAGCTGAAGTTTCTCCATGGAATTACGAAGCTCTTCATAGTCATCTGTATCAACAGGATAAATACCAGCAAATACCATTGGTTTTACATCTTCAAATCCTTCAACTGCATTATTTGTAGGGTTTTTTGCATCAGTAATTGTATCTCCAACTTTTACTTCTCGAGCGTCTTTAATACCTGTAATTAAGTGACCAACATCTCCTGTTTTTATTTCCTTTTTTGGAACCTGACTAAGCTTTAATGTGCCTACTTCATCAGCAGAATATGTTTTGCTAGTTGCGATAAATTTGATTTGTTGATTCTTTTTAATAGAACCATTTATTACTCTAAAATAAGTTTCTACACCACGAAACGGATTATAAACCGAATCAAAAATTAAAGCCTGTAAAGATTCATCAGGATTTCCGCTTGGAGCTGGAATACGTTTAATTACAGCTTCTAAAATATTATCCACACCAAAACCAGTTTTACCACTTGCGTGGATAATTTCTTCAGGATTGCAACCTAATAAATCAACAATATCATCTGTAACTTCTTCAGGATTCGCACTAGGTAAATCTACTTTATTAAGTATAGGAATAATCTCTAAATCGTTTTCTAAAGCTAAATATAAATTAGAAATCGTTTGCGCCTGTATGCTCTGGGCAGCATCTACAATCAATAAAGCTCCTTCACAAGCAGCGATGGAGCGAGAGACTTCATAAGAAAAATCAACATGACCAGGCGTGTCTATAAGATTTAGAATATACTCTTCACCTTTATACGTGTAATCCATTTGAATAGCATGAGACTTTATGGTAATACCACGTTCTCTTTCTAAATCCATGGTATCCAAGAGCTGGTCTTGTTTTTCACGCTCAGTAACGGAACCAGTAACATCTAACAAGCGATCAGCAAGGGTGCTTTTTCCGTGGTCAATATGTGCGATTATGCAGAAATTTCTAATTTTTTTCATTTATATCTATAAAAATTACTGACCAATTGAGCTTTTATGGGAACATAATTGAGGCTTTTGCAATCAGATTGCAAAAGTACACAAATTTATTACAAAAAGGATTTGACCTTTTCTAGTAAAATGGGCACATAAATAGGTGTTATTATAAAGAATTTATTGTTTGCTTATAGATTTACGGTTTTACCGTAAGTTTATATTAAGTAAATATTATATGTTTGCATAATAAATATTATAATTGTTAAGCAGCTCTGAAGAACATTTATGTAATATTATTCTTTTTAAGCACAACCTTTATATGGTCCCAAACTTATATTGTATCTGGATCTATAAAAGATGAGGCTAACAATCCGATAGCATATGCTAATATTTTACTTTTAAAAGCGCAAGATTCCACTATAGTTTCCGGAACTACCTCTAACGAAGAAGGAGGGTTTAGTTTTAACAACGTAACAGCAAATAAGTATATTATTAAAGCCAGTTTTATTACTTACGAAGATAATTATAGCAATATTATTGTTAATCAAGATTTGCAAACCCCTTTAATTGTTTTAAAAGAATCTATTGAAACACTTTCCGAAATACAAATTACCTATAAAAAACCCACATTAAAGCTTGAAGTTGATAGGCTAGTGTTTAATGTAGAAAAAACGGCTCTAAGCGAAGGGAACATACTGGAAGCGCTAAGAAGCACTCCTAGTGTATTGGTGTTAAATAATAAGATTACAATAAAAAGTTTGGTGCCAACCATATATATTAACGACCGAAAAGTTCATCTCTCTTCGAGTGAGGTTATAGAATTACTTGAAGGCGCATCAGCGTCAAGCATTAAAGCTATTGAAGTAATTACTAATCCGCCAGCGCGATATGGTGCAGAAAGTGGCGTTGTTTTGAGTATTTTGATGGCTAAAAACCTTATTTCTGGATATAACGGAAGTATTTATAGTAACTACACCCAAGGGGTTTTCCCAAAAACCAATCAAGGTATAACCAATTACTTTAAAGGAAAAAAAATAAGCGTATATGCCGACTACAGCTATAATAACAGAAAAATTGATCGTGTTGAAAGACAAACTATTAATTACCCAGACCAACAATGGATTTCAGACCTTGATAGAAATACATGGACGGAAACACATAATTTTCGTTTAAATTTTGATTGGGACTTCAATGACAATAACACCTTAAACCTATCTACTAGTGCACAGTTATTGCCTTATTTTAAACGAATAACAAATAATATTACCCAAATTACGCCAATTGTTAGTAATGAAATTGCAAACTTTAATTCGAATAGCTTATCAAGAGATAAAAAAAATAATTTAGGTTTTGATCTAGGTTATGTGCATACGTTTAAAAATAAAAAGGCTAAACTGTCTTTAAACTCTCATTATACTACATATGATTATAATTCTAGGCAAGACGTAGAGACAGATTACTTTTTAGGGGACAACTCTTTTTTATTAAAGAATGCTTATAATATAAAATCAACACAAGACACAGAGATAATAACCTCACAACTAGACTACGGCCTAACTATTAATGAGACAGAATCTTTCGAATCAGGAATAAAATTTTCAAATATAAAATCTACAAGTGACAATATTCAAAATGATATTTTTGGAAACGCTGAAGTTTTGAACACAGACAATACAGATGCTTTTAATTATGATGAAACGGTTTATGCGGCCTATTTAAGTTATGACAAACAATGGGAGAAATGGAGTTTAAGCTCTGGTCTTCGAGTTGAACAAACAATAATTAAGGCCTTTTCAGTCTCTACAAACCAAAATAACAATCAAGACTATTTAGAGTGGTTCCCAACAGCAAATATTGGATTTCAGGCATCTAAAAAAGTCAATGTATATGTCAATTACAAGCGTAGTTTAACACGGCCAAATTATACTAATTTAAACCCGTTTAAATATTTTTTAAATGATAATACTATTGTGACAGGAAACCCAGCTTTACAACCTATTTTCACTAGTAAAATAAAATTAGGAATTTCCATTAACAATATTTTTGTTATAGATGCCTACTATAGAAAGTATAAGAATAATATTTTTCAAATTCCTCTTCAGGACAATGCCTCAAATATTTTAACATATACTACGCTTAACATAAATTACACCGAAGAAATAGGCTTAGATTTTGAGGCTTATTTTGATGTGGTTGACAACTGGTCAGTATATATAGGCACATCTTTTTATAATTATAATGATAATACCACCCTTTTCGACAATAATATAAGTCAAGATAAATGGGCCAATTACACGAACTTTACTAATAACTTTTCTTTTTTAAAAGACAAGAGTTTAACAGCTAATTTCACTTTAGTCTATATAGGAAAGACTATCCAAGGTTTTCAGGTTATAGACACAAGATTAGCCACGGATTTATCTGTTAGAAAAACTATTTTAAAAGGGAAAGGGAGTTTGTCTTTAATTATTTCAGACTTGTTTAACACACAAGATTATTTTGTAACCACTAAGTTTTTAAATCAGAACAACATCTTATACGATAATTATGACACTAGGTATATTAAACTTGGTTTTAGGTATAAGTTTGGAAACACAAAATTATCTACAAAAGACCATTCATCTTCTGTAGATGAAAGAGAACGATTGGGCAACGAAAACAGTCACTAATCTTGCCATTCTGCAATAAACAAATTGGTATCATGACCACCGCCATTATTTCTATTGGAGGAAAAAATAAGCTTCTTACCATCATTGGAAAATACAGGGAATGCATCAAAGGTTTCTCCATGTGTAACACGTTCTAGATTCTTCCCATCCAAATCAATTAAATATAAATTAAAAGGGAAACCACGCTCTGCTTCAAAGTTTGAAGAGAATAAAATTTTCTTACCACTAGGATGAAAAAACGGGCTCCAATTCGCATTTCCAAGGTGTGTAAGCTGTCTTAAATTACTACCATCAGCATTACAAATAAACAATTCCATTTCTGTTGGTTGCACTAAGCCTTCAGCCAATAGGCCTTTGTACTCTTTAATTTCTTTGGCGGTTTTTGGTCTGGAAGAACGAAAAATTAATTGGGTGCCATCTGGAGAAAAGAAAGCACCACCATCATAACCCAACTCATTAGTTATTTGTTTTACACCTGTACCATCAATATTCATAGTGTATAGCTCTAAATCGCCACTTCGCATTGATGTAAACACAATTTTATCTCCTTGTGGAGACACAGTAGCTTCGGCGTCATACCCAGGGCTATTAGTCAATTGCTTTGTAATAGTTCCATCCAAATCGGCCACAAAAATATCGTAACTCTCATAAATTGGCCAAACGTATTTTCCTTCTTTTCGCAAAGGCGTTTCAGGACATTCAGCATCGTTTAAATGGGTAGATCCATACACGAATTGTTTATTATCTGGCAAGAAATAAGCACATGTTGTTCTTCCTTTACCGGTGCTAATCATTGGCGGAATAGTATTATCAAACGTTTCATCTGCATTCATTAAAAATAGTTGATCACAATTTACGCCCCAAGCTTTATTATTAGACTGAAAAATAATTTGTTCGTCATCAAAACTCCAATAGGCTTCAGCATTATCACCACCAAAAGTAACTTGACGCATTGATTTAAAATGGGTCTCTTCAGGAAAGATTAAAGAGCTTGTATTTTGTTTGCTAACATTGGTTTCTTTTATGGATTTGGTGTTTTCATTTTTACAAGAGAATGCTAGAAAAACAAATAACACAATATAGATATACCTCATCATTACAATAATTAGTATTTTTAACAAAATTAATATTAATAACATGAAACAAATACTAATTCTAGTTTTTTTTACGGTACTTTTAGGATGTAATACAATCTATAAACCAGAGAACAAAATTAAAGAAGATGTCTCTTTTTTAGCAGATGACAAACTTGAAGGTAGAGGAACAGGGACAGCAGGAGAAAAAGCAGCAGCAGATTATATTGCAAAACGGTTTAAGGACCTAGGGCTTGAAGGAAAAGGAACAGATGGGTATTTTCAAGACTTTACATTTAAGCCTAAAACTGATCCGCATTCAGAAGTTAAGTACACATCAATGAACTCTGACAGTACTATTACAGGACGAAATGTTTTAGGGTTTATAGACAATAATGCCAAACAAACCATTGTTATTGGTGCACACTATGACCATTTGGGTTTTGGTAATGAGGGCTCTCTTTACAGAGGGAAAGAGAAAGCGATACATAATGGCGCTGATGACAATGCGAGCGGCGTGGGACTTATGTTGAATTTAGCAAGCAAATTAAGAGAGGCAAACACCAATAATAATTATTTATTTATGGCTTTTTCAGGAGAAGAAATGGGGCTGTTAGGGTCTAATTATTTTGCTAAAAATGCCACTATTTCTACCGATTCAATCAACTATATGATAAATATGGATATGGTTGGTCGTTTAAAAGCCGATAGTACCCTAGCGGTTTATGGGTTTGGAACATCTCCAATTTTCAAGCAAGTACTTATGGCTAATAATACCTCGTTTAAAATTATTGAGAATGAATCTGGCGTTGGACCGTCTGACCACACCTCGTTTTATTTAGTAGATATTCCTGTATTGCATTTTTTTACAGGACAGCATGAAGATTATCATAAACCTAGCGACGATTTTGATAAGGTGAATTATGAAGGGATGGAGCGTATTTCAAATTATATTTTTGATATCATTACAGATTTAGACAATAACGGAAAACTAGCGTTTAGAAAAACTAAAAATGAAAGCGAAGAAACACCAAGATTTAAAGTAGGATTAGGCGTTATTCCAGATTATTTATTTGACGGGAAAGGGATGCGAATTGATGGTATAAGTGAAGATAGACCTGCAATTAGGGCTGGACTGCAAAAAGGAGACGTTATCGTAAAATTAGGAGATAGTACCGTTGTGGATATGATGAGTTACATGAGAGCCTTGTCAGTTTTTGAGAGAGGAAACACAACAAATGTTGTAGTTATAAGAGATGGTGAAAACAAAACCTTCGAGGTGAGGTTTTAGCTAAAATTAAAAGAATTTATCTTGGTAAAAATTGATAACATAGAGCTTCCAGATTTCTCATTACTATTGGCTCCAATGGAAGATGTAAGCGACCCACCTTTTAGAGCGCTTTGTAAAGAACAAGGTGCTGATGTAGTTTACACAGAGTTTATTTCTAGCGAAGGACTAATTCGAGATGCCGCTAAGAGCACAATGAAGCTAGATATATACGAGAAAGAACGTCCCGTAGGAATTCAAATTTTTGGAGCGAATTTGGATAGTATGCTCAAATCGGTTGAGATTGTAGAGAAATCTAATCCAGATATAATTGATATTAACTTTGGGTGTCCTGTTAAAAAAGTAGTTTCTAAAGGCGCCGGAGCGGGTATTTTAAAAGATATAAATTTAATGGAGACCCTTACCAAAGAAATGGTAAAGCGCACACATCTTCCTATTACTGTAAAAACACGTTTAGGTTGGGGTAAGGATTCCATAAAAATTATTGAAGTTGCAGAACGTTTACAAGACGTAGGGTGTAAGGCAATTGCAATTCATGGTCGTACTCGCGCACAAATGTATAAAGGAGAGGCCAATTGGAAGCCAATAGCAGAAGTAAAAAACAACTCAAGAATGCACATTCCTGTTTTTGGGAATGGCGATGTTGACACACCCGAGAAAGCTTTAGAAATGCGTGATGGTTATGGTCTTGATGGCGCTATGATTGGTCGTGCATCTATCGGAAATCCATGGTTTTTTAAACAAGTAAAACACTTTTTTAAAACAGGAAAGCATTTAGAGCCTATCAATATGCATGAAAGAGTTGAAGCCGCTAGGCGTCATTTACAAATGGCTATTGATTGGAAAGGAGAAACTTTAGGCGTTCTAGAAACTAGGCGTCATTATACCAACTACTTTAAAGGGATTCCACATTTTAAAGAATACAGAACAAAAATGGTAACAAGTGATGCCGCAGAAGATGTTTTTGCTGCTTTTGATGAAGTAGAAGATAAATTTTCAGACTATCAATTTGTTTAAAATGTAGCTATTAATTGTTTAGAAATTCTAGACGACGCAATTTTAGATGCTAATATTCCTAATACTGAGATAGTAACAAAAACAATTACAAAATTAATTGGTTTAATGGTTACAGGGTACGGAAGAGAGGGTGTAATCATAATTAAAGAGAACCTGTCTTGAAGCAATATTGTAACGTAACCCAACAATAATCCCAACCCCCCACCTAAAACAGTCATTAAACTACCTTGTAAAAAAAAGATACGACGTATATCCTTTAGGGTTACACCAATATTAAACAAAGTGTTTAGATTCTTCTTTTTATCTAAAATCATCATAATTATAGAGCCAATAACATTAAAAAGCGCGATGATTAATATCAATGTAAATATTAAATATACTGCTAGGTTTTCTGTATTCAGCATTTTATATAAGGCATCGTTAAGTTGCGCTCGGGTTTTAATAATAATGTTATCCCCAAAAATAGTGTATAATCGTTGTCTCACCGTATCAATCTCTTCAAGGTTACTTAACTGAAACTCGATGGCGCTTACCTGATTATCCTTATAATTCAGTAAATATTTAACCGTTTCTAAATTAGTATATACATAAGAGTTGTCTAAATCTTCATTTATTTGAAACACGCCTGAATTTGTTGCATTTATAGAATTGAAGGCAGATTTAATAGAGGAGATTTGCCCTTTTCCGGGTTTAGGCACAGAGATTCGTATGGTTTTTGCATAATCAAAAACCCCAAACGACAAGTTATTAGAAACTCCCCAACCCGCAACAATTTGATTCGTGTTTGGTTCAAACCATTGCCCTTGTACTAGAATATAATCGATAGTAGACTTTGGGTAGCTCTCATCAACACCTTTAAGGTTAACAACAAGATTTTTATTGTTGAAATTTAAAATCACACGCTCTTCAACAACCTTTGAGTAAGAGATTATTCCATCTAAATTATCGAGTTGTTTTAATTGATCTTGTGTAAAAGTAAATGACTTTCCTTGAGAAGTTAGGGCTTTTAAATCGGGATCAACCAAAGAAGAAAATTGTAAACTAAAGTCTTTTAAACCAGCAAAGCCTGAAAGCACAACAAACAAAGAGGCGGAACCAATTATTACACCAAAAGCAGCAATTAGAGTAATAATATTTATGGCATTATTACTGCTTTTAGAGAGCAAATAACGTTTGGCTATGTAGAAAGAAACATTCACAATTTTATATTAAGAGAAATAATGATAAAACGAATGTTTAAAATAAGCATTAAAAAATAATTATGATTTTTTATTATTATCTAGTAAATCGGAATCGTCAAGAGGATTATCTAGACCCTTTAAAGAACGCTCAATCTGATCAATATATTCTAGAGAGTCATCAATAAAAAAAAACAACTCAGGCATTCGTCTTAATTGATGTTTAGTTCTTTGTGCTATTTCGTGTTTAATTAAAGAAGAATTAGATTTTATACCCTCCAACAACGCATCACTTTTGTCAACAGGAAAAACACTTAAATATACTTTAGCAATTGATAAATCTACAGTAACATTTACCTTGGTTACCGAAATAATAATACCACGCATCCTCCCTTGCTTAGCTGCATTTTGAAGCACATCTGCTAAATCTTTTTGTAATACTGAAGCTATTTTTTTTTGCCGATTACTTTCCATAATGCAAAAATAAGATATTTCACTAGTTAATACTTTAAAACATTAGGGTTTTAAGTTAAATTTGTAATATGATGAATAAAATAGAACACATCGGGATTGCCGTAAAAGACATAAATACATCTAACACTTTGTTTGAAAAGCTTTTTGGGGAATCACATTATAAAATTGAAGATGTAGAAAGCGAAGGCGTTAAAACTTCTTTTTTTAAGGCAGGGAATAGTAAAATAGAATTACTCGAGGCTACTAGTGAAGATAGCCCAATAGCTAAATTTATAAATAAAAAAGGAGAAGGCATCCATCATATTGCTTTTGCTGTCGACAATATTAACGCAGAAGTAAAACGATTGCAAAGCGAGGGCTTTGTAATAATTAACGAAAAACCCAAGAAAGGTGCTGACAATAAATTAGTTGTGTTTTTACATCCAAAATCAACAAATGGAGTGCTCATAGAGCTGTGTCAAGAGCGTGTTAATAACCAATAATTTTCTTGTGGAGTTTTAAAATAAGTGTTAATATTGCACCCTAATTTGGTCCTATAGCTCAGTTGGTTAGAGCACCTGACTCATAATCAGGGGGTCCATGGTTCGAGCCCATGTGGGACCACCTTTAAAATTAAGCCTTACAGAAATGTGAGGTTTTTTTATACCCTTTTTATAATTAAGTCTTATATAAATAAGAACATTTATGCCTACATAATTGAGGCTCAAATAAATAAAACTTTAAAATGTTTTGTAGAAAGAGCGTTAATACTTTATTTTCGTGCAATAAAGGGATAAAGAAAGAGTTTTCTTATAATGAGAGAATTCTTTAAAATAATTTAAGTAACTGTGTCAATTTCTGAAAGAAACGTGCATTTTGTCGATGTTTTTTGTGTTTCAAAGATGATTTATGCGTCAATTATTTTGATAACTGGCTTTTTTTCATACTTTTACGTTAAAATAACACCAAAAACAAAATGACATTTGCCCCAATATTATTTGTTTTTACCTCTGTTGTGTCCGCAATTCAGGGACCACCACCTCCAGCACCACCACCACCACCTGGGCTTCCTATTGATGGAGCAGTTATTTTTGTTTTAATTTTAGGGATTTTGTATGGCATTTATAAAAAACTAACCTCAATAAAAACCAAAAAGACTTATTAAAATTTTATTTTCCCTGCAATCTAGCAACATATTTACCTATTACATCAAATTCTAAATTTACTAAAGCACCTTTTTCAAAAGAATTGAAATTTGTATGGAGGTATGTGTAAGGAATAATGGCAACACTAAACGTGTTTTTCTTCGAATTAACAACGGTTAAGCTTACACCATTTACGGTAATCGAGCCCTTTTCAATAGTGATATTCCCTAACTTATCATCGTATTCAAAAGTATATAACCAGCTTCCGTTTTCCTCTTCTATATTAATACAGATGCCAATTTGATCAACATGACCTTGTACGATATGACCATCAAGGCGATCGCCAATTTTTAGTGATCTTTCTAAATTAACGGCGTCATTAGCTTTTAGACTATTAAGGTTAGTTTTGTTTAATGTTTCTTTAATTGCGGTTACCGTATATGTTTCCATTTTTAAATCGACAACCGTTAAGCAAACACCATTATGAGAAACGCTTTGATCAATTTGTAACTCAGGAGTTAGTTCGCTCTTAAGAGTGATATGTAGATTATTTAAATCTTTTTTTATATGTTTTACTACGCCCAAATCTTCAATAATTCCAGTAAACATGATATGGTTTATTTAGTTAAATTTGCAGTATCAAAATTACAAACAAAACGTATCATTTTTTAATGAAAAAAGAAGAAAAAATTAAAGTTGGCATTTCTATAGGAGATCTTAATGGAATAGGAGGGGAAATAATTCTGAAAACATTTGAAGACACAAGAATCCTTGATTTTTGCACTCCTATAATCTACGCGTCAATAAAATCACTTTCATTTTTAAAGAATCATTTCAAAAGTGGTATTAATTTAAATAGCATTCAAAAACCAGAACAGGCATTACATGGAAAAGTAAATGTGGTTAATGTCTGGAAGGATAATGTAAATATAGATTTTGGTAAAGAAGATTTAAAGATTGGCGAATATGCTATAAAATCTTTTACCGCAGCTACAAAAGATTTAAAAAGGGCAAATATTGATATATTAGTCACTGCGCCAATAAACAAACATAATATTCAGTCTGAAACATTTAATTTCCCTGGGCATACAGATTATTTAGCTAAAGAGCTAAAAGGTAACTGCCTTATGTTTATGGTAACAGAAACATTAAAGGTAGGATTGCTTACAGACCATGTACCCGTAAAAGATATTGCATCCAAGATATCAAAAGAATTAATCACATCAAAAATTGACACTATTTATAACACATTAATAAAGGACTTCGGAATTAGAAGACCTAAAATTGCAGTTTTAGGCATCAATCCACACACTGGAGATAATGGTATTATTGGAGAAGAAGACGATTTGATTTTAAGACCAACTCTAAAAGAAATTAGAGATACTGGCAAGTTGGTTTTTGGACCTTATGCAGCCGATAGTTTTTTTGGGTCTAGTAATTACAAAAGGTTTGATGCCATTGTTGCGTCATATCATGACCAAGGCCTTATTCCTTTTAAGACATTATCTTTCGGACAAGGTGTTAATTTTACAGCAGGGTTAGATAGGATTAGAACATCTCCAGATCATGGAACAGCATACGAGATTGCAGGAAAAGGAGTAGCAGACGCAAGTTCTTTTAAAGAAGCACTATTTACAGGAATTCAAATTTATAATAATAGGAATACATTTGAGAAACTGAATGCTAATCCGCTAAAAAAACAAACACAAAAGATATAAACAAAAAAATGTTTATAACGGTAATTAGCTAAATAAAATTTTATATATTTGCACGCTCGAAATAAATGTGATGATGAAGCAATTGAAAGACTATACAATTCAATTTGTAGGATTAAAGCTAGGAGAACATTGTTTTGAATATAAGACAGATAAAAAGTTCTTTGATTATTTTGAGTATGACGAGTTTAATGATGCTAAACTAGATGTAAAAGTTGTTTTAAATAAAAAAACAACCTTATTAGAATTACAGTTTGAAGTATCTGGAACAGTTAATGTTAATTGTGATTTAACTAACGAGCCATTTAATCAACAAATTAGTAGTGATTTTAATTTGGTGGTTAAGTTTGGAGAAGTGTTTAATGATGAAAATGAAGACATATTAATTTTACCATATGCCGAATATGAAGTTAATATTGCACAATATATATATGAGTTAATTGTTCTATCAGTACCTTTTAAAAAAGTACATCCAGGAGTAAAAGACGGAACATTAAATTCAGACATACTTGATAAGTTAGAAGAATTAAGTCCAAAAGGACTAGAAGATAAAGATGAAAACGGAGACATTGACCCCCGTTGGAACACATTAAAAAAATTATTAACGGATAAATAATATAGAACATGGCACATCCTAAAAGAAAAATCTCAAAAACCAGAAGAGATAAGAGAAGAACACATTATAAAGCAACTGTACCACAAATTGCAACGTGTCCAACTACAGGAGAAGCACACTTATACCATAGAGCTCACTGGCACGAAGGAAAGCTTTATTATAGAGGTCAAGTGTTAATTGACAATTCTCAATCAGAAGAAAATTTAGCATAAATATTATGCACGCATGTATAAAACGCTCACTAGTGAGTGTTTTTTTTATGATAAATTTTTATAGAAGCCAAAAACAACCTATTTTGCACCATATTTGATCAAAAAAGAGTATTTTCATCAAGTTTTTGACCGTTTTATGTCAATTTTGATGATTTTTTGTTCAAATTAAAACTAAACTATGAGTAAAATCACAGCAGCAATTACAGCTGTTGGCGCATATGTGCCAGATTATGTGTTAACCAACCAAATTTTGGAAACAATGGTAGACACAAATGATGAATGGATTACTTCTAGAACAGGAATAAAGGAGCGTAGAATCCTCAAAGAAGAAGGCAAAGGAACTTCATTTTTAGCTATTAATGCCGCACAAGATTTAATTAACAAACGCGGAATAGATCCTAAAGACATAGAACTTGTTATTGTTGCAACCGCAACACCCGATATGAAAGCGGCTTCAACAGCAGCCTTTACAGCAACTCAAATAGGTGCTGTTAATGCTTTTTCATTCGATTTAGAAGCGGCGTGTTCTAGCTTTTTGTTTGGCATGTCAACCGCAGCAAAGTATATAGAATCAGGGCGATACAAAAACGTACTCTTAATTGGAGCTGATAAAAACTCTTCGTTTATTAATTATGAAGATCGCGCAACATGTATCATTTTTGGAGATGGTGCAGGTGCCGTTTTATTTGAACCAAATCATGAAGACTTAGGGCTGCAAGATGAATATCTTAAAAGCGATGGCTCAGGAAGAGAATTTTTACAAGCAACTTATGGAGGGTCATTATATCCAATGACTAAAGAAGCTCTTGAAAAAGGACAACAATACGTTTTTCAAGACGGAAGAACAGTTTTTAAAAATGCGGTATCTAATATGGCAGATGTTGTTCTAAAAATTTTAGAACGTAATAATCTTACAAAAGAGAATGTATCATGGTTAACAGCTCACCAAGCAAATAAACGTATTGTTGATGCAACAGCCAATAGAGTAAACCTTAAAAAAGAGAAAGTAATGATGAATATTGAGAAGTATGGTAATACAACTTCAGCTACACTTCCATTACTTTTACACGATTACGAATCCCAACTTAAAAAAGGAGACAATATTATATTTGCTACCTTTGGAGGAGGGTTTACTTGGGGCTCCATTTACTTAAAATGGGCCTATAATTCCTAACAAAACTAATTAAACTAAAATAGCTAAATTATGGATTTAAAAGAGATTCAAAACTTAATCAAGTTTGTTGCCAAATCAGGCGCAACAGAGGTTAAGCTTGAAATGGACGATGTGAAAATCACCATTAAAACAGGGTCAGATTCTGAAACCACAATAATACAGCAAGTTCCAGCGGCAAATCAAATGCCACAGGCTCCAGAACCAGTATTACAATCAACGGTAATTCCGGAAGCATCAACGGTAACACCTTCAGCTCAAGCGGATGATGATTCTAAATATATAACAATTAAATCACCAATAATAGGAACGTTTTATAGAAAACCAGCTCCAGATAAACCTTTATTTGTAGAAGTAGGGCAAACTATTTCTGAAGGCGATGTACTCTGCGTTATTGAAGCAATGAAGCTTTTCAATGAAATTGAATCTGAAGTTTCAGGTAAAATTGTAAAAGTTTTAATAGATGATGCTTCTCCTGTGGAATTTGATCAACCTTTATTTTTGGTAGACCCATCATAACAATTAAAAATTCCAATATACAAATCTCAGAATCCATTATTTGGAGTTTGGAACTTGGAATTTGAAATTTTTAAAACAAAAGTTATGTTTAAAAAAATATTAATAGCCAATAGAGGAGAAATAGCACTACGCATTATTAGAACCTGTAAAGAAATGGGAGTTAAATCGGTAGCGGTCTATTCGACAGCTGACGAGGAAAGTCTTCATGTTAAGTTTGCAGACGAAGCCGTTTGTATAGGACCAGCACCAAGCAGTGAATCGTATCTAAAGATGTCTAACATTATTGCTGCAGCAGAAATAACAAATGCCGATGCCATACACCCTGGATATGGGTTCTTATCAGAAAACGCAAAATTTTCTAAAATTTGTGGCGAACATGATATCAAATTCATTGGAGCCTCTCCAGAAATGATTGATAGAATGGGAGATAAGGCAAACGCTAAAGCTACAATGAGAGCTGCAGGAGTACCTTGCGTTCCAGGGAGCGAAGGTGTTATTGAAACATTTAAGGAATGTGAGATTACCGCTAATGAAACTGGCTACCCCGTGATGCTTAAAGCATCTGCAGGAGGAGGAGGTAAAGGTATGCGCGCCGTATGGAAACCAGAAAATTTAAAAGATGCTTGGGATTCAGCGAGACAAGAATCAAAAGCTGCTTTCGGAAATGATGATATGTACATGGAAAAGCTTATTGAAGAGCCTAGGCATATCGAAATTCAAATTGTCGGAGACTCTACTGGAAGGGCATGCCATTTATCAGAAAGAGATTGCTCAGTACAACGACGTCACCAAAAATTAACAGAAGAAGTTCCTTCACCATTTATGACTAATGCGTTGCGTAAAAAAATGGGAGAAGCAGCAGTTAAGGCTGCAGAGTATATTAAATATGAAGGCGCAGGAACTGTTGAGTTTTTAGTAGATAAACATAGAAATTTCTACTTTATGGAAATGAACACACGTATTCAAGTGGAGCATCCGATTACAGAACAGGTTATAGATTTTGATTTGATTCGTGAACAAATATTAGTTGCAGCAGGCGTGCCAATTTCAGGCAAAAACTATACACCTAAACTGCATGCCATAGAATGCAGAATTAATGCTGAAGACCCATATAACGATTTTAGACCTTCACCAGGAAAAATAACAACGTTACATTCTCCCGGAGGTCATGGAGTCCGTTTAGATACTCATGTTTATGCAGGATATACAATCCCACCTAATTATGATTCTATGATAGCAAAATTAATTACTACTGCCCAAACGCGCGAAGAGGCTATAAATAAAATGAAACGTGCCTTAGACGAGTTTGTTATAGAAGGAATTAAAACAACAATACCATTTCACAGGCAGTTAATGAATGATCCAGATTATATTTCTGGAAATTACACTACCAAGTTTATGGAAGACTTTGTTATGGATAAAAAATATGTTGATTAAAAATAAAAACTCCGAAATTCTTTTCGGAGTTTTTTATGAAGTTCTTTTTAATAAGTACATTTATACCATGATACTAAGAAGAGTTTTAAAAATAAATCAAATGCCTTGGATATTAACTCCAGGGTTATAACTTTCCTCATTTACCCTTTTTTTTAATTTTCTTTTTAACTTTTAAATTATTTCAATGAACAATATTATTGTATTAGGCGCGGGCATGGTAGGAAGCGCGATTGCTATAGATATGGTTAGTAGTCATAAAGTCACTTTAACAGATATTAACCAAAAAACCCTTGATAATGTAAAACAAAAGTGTAATACTTTAGATATTTTGCAATTAAATGTTACTAACAAGGAAAAGCTTCAAACAACAATTAAAAACTTCGATCTAGTAATTTGTGCAGTTCCTGGATTTTTAGGATTTCAAACATTAAAAACAATTATTGAAGCTAAGAAGAATGTTGTAGATATTTCATTTTTTCCAGAAAATGCTCTGGAATTACATGACCTAGCTAAAGAAAAAGGAATTACGGCTATAGTAGATTGTGGTGTAGCACCAGGAATGGATAATATTATATTAGGCTACTATAACGAAAAAATGAAGCTAACAGATTTTGAATGTTTGGTTGGAGGACTTCCTAAGGCAAAAAAATGGCCATTCTGTTATAAAGCGCCTTTTTCTCCAGTTGATGTGATTGAAGAATATACAAGACCAGCGCGTTATATTGAACATGGAGAAGTGATTACAAGGGAAGCCTTGACAGATTGTGAATATTTAGATTTTGATACTCTAGGAACTTTAGAGTCTTTTAATTCGGACGGTTTACGTTCAATAATTTACACGATGTCTCATATTCCAAATATGAAGGAAAAAACGCTACGTTATCCAGGTCATGTTGAATATATAAAAGTGTTGAAAGAAAGCGGTTTTTTCAGCAAAGAAACAATTGATTTAAATGGGATTAAAGTTTCACCGTTAGATTTCACTAGCAAAGTATTATTTAATGAATGGAAATTAGGAAAAACGGAAGAAGAATTAACAGTTATGCGCATAACGATTAAAGGCGAAAATGCAAACGGAAAGATTGAAGAAATAGTTTATAATTTATATGACGAATATTGCCAAGAAACCAAAACAGCATCCATGTCTCGTACAACGGGTTATACAGCAACAGCTGCTGCAAATTTATTCCTAGAAGGAGTATTTAATGAAAAAGGAGTGTTTCCCCCAGAATTAGTTGGTAAATATGAAGCCTGCTTTAATTATTTTATCAAGTATTTAGAAGAAAGAAACATATTTTATAAAAGAACATCAAGAATAATAGAATCTTAAATAATGACCCAAAAGGAAAGACTATATCTACAATGCAAAACATTTATAGGCAATAGGTTAAAAACCCTTCATAATGCTATTAACGAAATTCAAAAGGCATTGCTTTTTGAAACAAAAAGTACGGCTGGAGATAAACACGAAATAGGAAGGGCAATGTTACAGTTAGAGCGAGAAAAGCTAGGACAACAATTGGCCGAAACGCAAAGAACTAAAGACCTCTTAGTCAGAATAGACCTCAAAAAAGTTTCTGATATTATTTGCTTGGGTTCATTAGTTTATACAGAACAGTTAAATTATTTTATTAGCATTAGCGCAGGTGAGCTAATAGATAACAATAACAAGTTTTATGCTATTTCACCAAGCACACCCATTGCTAAATTATTACTATCGAAATGTAAAGGAGATGTCATTGAATTTAGAGGAGAGAAAAGTATAATAACAAACATTATTTAATTTACAGAACTCTATTCATATAAATAAGCACAAAAAGCCAGTTATATAATAACCGGCTTTTTTAAGTGTTATATTATTAATTTATTCCTTAATAAATTTTTGAGTGGATATTAATCCATCAACCATAATCCGCAAAAAGTAGTTTCCAGTACTTAGCATTGAAACATCTATTGTTTTTGACGAAAGTTTACTGTTTAAAACACGTTTCCCTGACAAATCGAAAACAGTGTAGATGGCATTTTCTAAATTGTAAGTTGTATTTATATTAAGCAATCCATTAGTAGGATTGGGATATAATATTAAATCTTCTGTTAATGTTGATTGTAAGCTCAATGTAGAACCCTCAACGATAGTTATAGATTGATTAATACTAGGGTTATTTACAATATCTACAGCGCCAGAGGGCCAATATATGGTAATAGAATTAATGGTTTTATCTGAACCTAAACCGAAATGAGTGGTAAGACTACCCATAAATCGAAAACCCTCACCACTTCTAACATCTCTTATTTGAGGAGTGGTAAAGCTTGGGCTTGACACCTCTATCCTTGCGCCAATACCATTTTTATTACTTTGTACACCTACAGTATTAATTTTAATCCAGTTATTTGCGTTTCCATCATTGTAATAGAGTTTGGAGCTATAGACATCTAAAAAGCCATCATTATTTAAATCTCCTACGCATCCATGTGGAGGCATTCCTGCAGTATATGCCGTAAAAGACATATTTAGAGTTCCGTCATTTAATAAAATATTGCCATTTGAAAATATATCAATATATCCATCATTATTAAAATCTCCTGTAACATTATCAATACCAGTATAAGTAAATGCAGATATTCCCGTTGATGCTGTAATATCTGTGAACGTTCCATTATTATTGTTACGCATCATTTTATGGGAAGTTCCATTATAACCACCAACAAAACAATCCATATCGCCATCGTTATCAAAATCTCCCCAAGCAGCAGACCAAGTTTGTATAGGATCTGCTAACCCCGAAGCTATACCAACTTCGGTAAATGAACTATTTCCATTATTTCGAAATAATTGATTAGTTCTTCGTGCGTCACTACCACCACATTTTGCCATAAACATATCAATATCTCTGTCGTTATCATAATCTATCCAAATAGAACCATAATTCCCACCAGAAGGATAAATCCCCAACCCTTCAGGCACACCGTTAGGATCTGTTCCTTGATAAAATGTTAAATTATTATTACTATCATTAATATAATATACATTTGGCGCAACATCATGGCAGACAAAAACATCAAGGTGACCATCATTATTTATATCTACAAAATTTGTTCGTTGTGTAAAAATTCCACTTGTTGCCGTATCAACGGTATAGCTTGTTCCATTATTTTCAGCTCTTATTATGTTTGTACCTGAACCACTTCCAAAAACTAAATCATTATACCCATCATTATTGATGTCACCAGCGGCCAAACTCCAAGAAGCAGCATAAGGCGCAGAAACAATGTAATCATTACTTACAAAACCACCCATTGCTTGTTGGTGTTGGATATTTACATCAAATACATTATATGGAGTATCGGGCGCAGGAGGAGTTACAGTTCGGGTAACTATGGATACAATATCATCTAAAAAATCATTATCCATATCAACTACAGCACGAAAAGTACCACCCGTATTAAGTGTTTGGCTAGAAAACCCAACAGGTGCTAAAACGGTTTCAGTTAACTCAAAGCTAAACCCTAAATCACCGCCAAAGGCTAACCAATAATTATCCCATGCAATATAATATGTTTGTCCTGCAACAGCAGTAAAAGACGCAGTGGATAAGCGACTATTAAAATTAGCTCCAGTGCCAACGTCATCACTATTTGCAATACAACTTAATGACCCGCATGTTCCATCATAAACATGCAATCTGGTGTCACTACCATCATTGCCTGCAATATCTGAAGAAATAGTTACTAAATAGTCACTTGAAGGGGTGTACATAAACCACTCTCCGTTGGTAGCTACACCATTTGAGGTACAAATGGTGGTAGGAGCTGTTCCATCAAATGATGTTATTGAAAAGGTTCCTGCGGCGTCTATATGTAGTGGCGCGTTTGTAGCTTCAACACAAGAATTTGAACTTGTTTGAGCATAGAGCACTACTGAAGCTAAGTAAAATGTTAAAAAAAGTAATTTATTTTTCATAATGATTTGGTTAATAAGGTAAAATTATTTATTGACACGTTTTTTCTAATGAATTAATCCATTCTTTAATTAATTCCACACCTTCTTTATGTTGAAGTGTCCGTCCTATTATAGGCATTTTAACTTCATCTAAAGTAGAGCTAATTCTAAAAAGCATAGCTGATTTTGATGGTTCACCAGGAGCCACAATACGAGTTATCGATTCATCAACATCAAAGCTAGGATTAACACATACACCCATATTACTTATGTCTTCAGTTTCGTTAAAAGCAAATCGTAATGGCGCATATTCACAGTATCCTTTATCTGAATGACAATGCGCACAATTAATATCTAAATAAGACCTAACTCTCATACCTAGTGGTTGTGAGACATCTGCCCAATTAATAACAGCATCTATATTTGATGGGTAATCACTATCTAAATAGCCAAACTCAGCCCATTTATCAAGTTGATTCTTTACACCATCATTAAAAGAAATACTGTGATTCAAATTTTGAGGTTTTGGCCCTATTGGCAGTATTTCATCGTACTTATTATGACAAGTAAAGCACTCATCATAAGTTGGTATTTTATAGTTTACGGTTCTAGTTTCATTATTCTCGAGCCAAGTAACACCAATAAAACTTCCTTCAGTAGTAAAAGAAGCCTCGGTTTGATCTTCATTCCACTTGTAATTTGCCATTATCCATTCGCCTTCTTTTTTAATCAATAATCGTGTTTCAATCATTTTAGTGTTATTATTTGGCAACACATTTTCAAAGTAGTGTGTGGTAATTAAAACCGTTCCTTCAGGAAAATTGAAAACACTATAGTCATTAACATAATTAGCTTTAGAGTTTTTTGGCATCCAAACAAATGTTTTTGCTTTGGCATAATCAATAAACAAACCACTAATAATCTTGTAAGGCAAAACACCATACACAGGTTTTAAGCCTGTCATATCTCCATCAAAAAAGTTGTATTCAGATAATGTTTCGTAAGGCACACTGTTAAGGTTAAGATTAACAGGTGATATTTGCGCAGGCTTTATAGCAATATAGTTATCATCTTGCTTACAAGAAGATAAAGTAAAAATAAACAGCAAAAGCCCCAATAAACAGGTGTAATTTTTTGTCATTTATAGAAAATTTGGATAGCTAATGTAATTAAAAGCTAAAAGCTCTAGTAATTAATTAGTTATAATGCCAAATTTTCCACATAAAATGTTTAAAAGTAAATTTCTTCTTTAAAAAACGCTTAATTTATAATAAAGCGTTTGTATATAAATATTCAGCAATCTGTATAGCATTGGTAGCAGCGCCCTTTCTGAGATTATCGCTAACAATCCACATATTTAGTGTGTTTAGCTGTGAGTTATCGCGTCTAATCCTGCCTACAAAAACATCGTCTTTGCCATGTGCGTAAATGGGCATTGGATACAGATTAATATCAGGATTGTCTTGAAGCGTAATCCCTGGAGTTTTGTTTAAAAGGGCTCTAATTTCTGTAATTTCAAAATCAGTTTCAAATTCAACATTTACAGATTCACTATGACCTCCAGAAGTTGGTATTCTAACAGCAGTAGCAGTTACTGCAATGGTTTTATCGTCAAGGATTTTTTGAGTTTCACGAACCAGTTTCATCTCTTCTTTTGTATATCCATTGTCCTCAAAAACATCGCAGTGTGGTAAAGCATTTTTATGTATAGGATACGGATATGCCATTTCTCCTTTTATTCCAGCAAGTTCATTTTCAAGTTGTTTAACAGCTTTTACTCCAGTTCCTGATATTGACTGGTATGTTGAAACGACAAGACGTTTAATTTTATAAGCTCTATGTAGCGGCGCCAATGCCATAACCATTTGAATGGTTGAACAGTTAGGGTTTGCTATAATTTTATCATTTTTAGTGAGTTGCAAAGCGTTGATTTCAGGCACCACTAATTTTTTATCTAAATCCATTCGCCACGCCGAAGAATTATCAATGACTGTAGTTCCTACTTCAGCAAATTTTGGCGCCCATTCTAAAGAAGTATTACCTCCAGCAGAAAACAACGCAACATCTGGCTTCATAGATAACGCATCATTTAAACTCACAATTTTATAGGGTTTCCCCTTATAATCAATGGTTTTTCCTATATTTCTCTCTGAAGCCACAGGAATTAATTTTGTTATAGGAAAATTACGTTCTTCAAGAACATTTAACATCACATTGCCTACCATTCCGGTAGCACCAACAACGGCTACTATCATTTTGATAAAAATTTAAAAGGCAAAATTAACTATTAATTCATTTTAAAGGCATAATAATAATGTAAAAAACCCCACACTTTTTAGAAAATATGGGATTTTATCAGTTTAACCTTAAGGAATATTTATTTCTTCAATAAATCTCTAATTTCGGTAAGTAAATCTTCTTGTGTTGGTCCTGCGGGAGGTGCTTCAGGAGCTGGTTCTTCTTTCTTTTTCATTTTGTTAACACCTTTAATAACCATAAACATTACAAAAGCAACAATAATGAAGTCGATAAGATTAGTGAGGAAATCGCCCCACAAAATAGCAATTTCTCCTGCAGTTTTTCCGGCTTCATCTAAAAGACCTTCTTTAATAATCCATTTTTGATCTTTGAAATCTGATTTAAAAATCAAACCAATTATAGGAGAGACAATTCCTCCTGTAAATGATGATACCACTTTATTGAAAGCAGCACCCATAACAAATGCTACGACAATGTCAACTAAGTTGCCTTTCATGGCAAACTCTTTAAATTCTTTTAGCATAATCTAAGATATTAGTTAATAGGTCTCTAAAATAACTAAAAAACTTAAATGTTAAAAAAAACTTAAAGAATTATTTTATGATGTTACGTTTAACTCGCTTAGAAATTGAGGTAATTATTTCGTAGGAGATGGTATTTGTTGTCGATGCAAAGTCTTCTGCGGTGGTAGTTTTGTCAAAAATAATCACTTCATCACCTTCTTTACAATCTATGTTTGTAATATCTACCATAATCATATCCATACACACATTACCAATAATAATCGCTTTTTGGTTATTGATGATTACAAACCCATTACCATTACCATATTGTCTGCTAATACCGTCCGCATGACCAATAGGAATAGTAGCCGTTTTCTTAAAAGCATCACTTGTATAGGCGCGGTTATAACCAACGGTTTCTCCCTTTTCAATACGGTGAATTTGTGATAGTATGGATTTTAAAGTTGCAATAGGGTTTAAAAACTTATTTTGCTGTATTGAATTTCCGAAACCATACAAACCAATACCGCTTCTTACCATATCAAAATGCGCTTGAGGATAATTTAATAATCCAGAAGTATTACATATATGAAGCATTGGAGAATACCCAATTTTATTTATAAAATCTTGAGCAACTGCTTTAAACCTTTCTATTTGATTTAATGTAAACCCTTCTTCATTAGGATCTTCACTTGCTGCTAGATGAGAGAAAACAGAAGTTACTTTTAAAGCTTCTGACTCATGTAATTTTGAAACGATATAATCTACATCACTTTCCCAAAACCCAAGTCGATTTAAACCTGTGTTAAATTTTATATGAACGGGATAATTAGTCTGATTTTCTGTTGTGGCGATTGCTATAAATTCATTTAAAACTTTAGCATTATATAAACTAGGTTCAAGACAATGTTTAATTAAGGATTTAAAATTTACAGGTTGAGGATGTAATACTAAAACAGGTTTAGTAATTCCAGCTTCACGTAATGCAACACCTTCATTAGTATAAGCAACGGCAAGATAATCTACATTAAGATGCTGTAAATGTTTTGCGACAACACAAGCATCACTGCCATACGCAAAGGCTTTTACAACTGCCATAAATTTAACGTTACTACTAAGTTTCGATTTTAGATAATCAAAATTATGGGTAAGCGCTTTAAGATCTAATTCAAGTAAGGTTTCAAGAGCTTTAGGCATTTGCTTTTTTTACTTTTGAAGGAATTTCTTCGGCATCCATAACTTTCATGTTTCTTACTTTGTCTCTAAGCATTGCTTTATAATACGCCGCTCTACTTAAAGGCTCATATTCGTCTACTTCACCAAGAAGCACAAGCTCATCGCTTTTTGCTTTTCTATAACTGTATTGTGCTAAATTTCCAGTTCTTGTACAAACGGCGTGTACTTTGGTAACATACTCGGCCGTTGCCATTAGATTTGGCATTGGACCAAAAGGATTGCCTTTAAAATCCATATCTAAACCAGCCACTATTACGCGTACACCTTTATTGGCAAGATCATTACAAACGCGAACAATTTCATCATCAAAAAACTGTGCTTCGTCAATGCCTACAACATCACAGCCATCTGCAAGAATTGGGATATTTGCTGCAGCCGGAACAGGTGTAGAACGGATTTCATTGGCATCATGAGACACAACCATTTCGTCATCATAACGTACATCTACGGCAGGCTTAAAAATCTCGACTTTTTGCCTTGCAAATTTTGCACGCTTGAGTCTGCGAATCAGTTCTTCGGTTTTTCCAGAGAACATGGATCCACAAATAACTTCAATCCATCCAAATTGTTCTTTATGATTTACTGTATTTTCAAGAAACATTTCGTAATTTTAACACTAAAACAAAGCTATTATTCGTTTGTATAAAGGTGCTGTAAATTTATCAAAAATCATAACCCCAAAATTGCAAATAATTTATTAGTTATGAAACCAAAACGGTTATAATAGTTATTAACCAAATTAGGGCATAATTATTGTGATTATGACAAAAAGAAAAACACTAAAATAAGATTATGAAAAAGAAGCTAGAATCAGAACTCATAAGTATTGCACATAGAATTCTGAAGTTAAAAAGTAAAGAAGATGTGTTTAAAATGCATGCGCAAGTTGAGGCATTGTATGAAAAACTCACAGTTTTAAAATTTGCACACGAAAATTTTGAAGATGATATGCCAGTTGTTGGAAGTGATTCCTCTTTTTTCGGAATGCTGGATGAAGCCTTTAATAATAAGGTAAGTGATACTATTGAAGTTGAAAACAAAACGTACATTAATCTTGATGAAGCTGAAGATGATGGTATCATGGAGCCAACTACCGAAAAGATTAAGGATTTAGTTGCACAAATGCATGACGAATCCCAAGATGTAGATGAGCTTTTAGAAAAAGTGTTGCCACAGCAAAAATATAATGAGAATGATTTTGAACATCTAACAGCAGGCTTTAAGGATATTCCTGTTTTTGAACCGGTTACAAAAACAAAGAATCACACCATAGAGGATGCTAAAAAATCATTAAACGATACTCTAAAAGGGCAAGGTTTAACGATTGGGTTGAACGACAAATTAGCATTTATTAAACATTTATTTGATAATAACAGTAAAGATTTTGAGCGTGTATTATCTCAAATTAATACTTCAGAAACTATTGATGAAGCTAAGATATTAATTCAGGATATTATTAAACCAGACTACAACCATTGGGAGGGTAAAGAAGAATTTGAAGAACGCTTTATAGAAATTATTGAAAGCAAGTTTAATTAAGTAGATTCCCATTTTTATGGGAAATATTATGAGCAAACTCTACATTGTACCAACACCTATTGGTAATTTAAAAGATATTACATTAAGGGCTATTGAGGTTTTAAAAGAAGTCGATTTAATTTTAGCCGAAGACACAAGAACTTCTGGGAAATTACTCAAGCATTTTGAGATTAACACGCCGTCTCAATCGCATCACATGCATAATGAGCACAAAACAGTTGAAAATTTAGTGCAGAAAATACAAACAGGAACAACTATTGCACTTATAAGTGATGCGGGAACACCAGCTATTTCTGACCCTGGATTTTTATTCACAAGAGCTTGTGTAGAAAATAATATTGAAGTTGAATGCTTACCAGGAGCAACGGCTTTTGTGCCAGCATTAGTAAACTCGGGTTTACCAAACGATAAATTTGTATTTGAAGGGTTTTTGCCAGTAAAAAAAGGAAGACAAACACGATTAAAGCTGTTAGCCGAAGAAACCCGAACTATAATTTTTTACGAATCGCCTCATAAACTCATTAAAACACTCACCCATTTTTGTGAATACTTTGGTGAAGATAGGCAGGTTTCAGTATCCAGAGAGCTTACCAAACTCTATGAAGAAACTATTCGCGGCACAATGAAAGAGGTGTTATTTCATTATACAAATAAACCACCAAAAGGGGAGATTGTAATTGTTGTAGCTAGTAACAAATGATGGAAAACCTCCTTCATAATATAAGACAATGTAATATCTGTTCAGAATACTTACAGTTTGAGCCACGACCTGTAGTATCGGCACATCCAGAATCTAAAATTGTGATTATTGGTCAAGCACCTGGGACAAAAGTACATAATTCCGGAATCCCTTGGGATGATGCTAGTGGCAAACAATTACGTAAGTGGTTAAAGGTATCTGACAACGATTTTTATGATGAGACTAAATTTGCTATTGTACCCATGGGCTTTTGTTATCCAGGGAAAGGAACAACAGGCGATTTACCACCACGTCCCGAATGTGCTCCACAATGGCACAATTTACTTTTTAACAACATGCCTAATCTAGAATTGGTGATTTTAATAGGCATGTACGCCCAAAAATATTATTTACAAAAAACGGCAAAGAAAACCTTAACCGAAACGGTTGCCAATTACAAAAACTACTTACCTAAGTATTCTGTATTGCCACACCCTTCGCCAAGAAATCGGTTTTGGCTTACTAAAAACCCTTGGTTTGAGGCTGAGGTTGTACCAGAGTTGCAAGAAAAAATAAAGGACATATTAATGTAGTTTTTAAATTCAACAGAATAGCAAGATTATTATCTCATTCATCTAATAGATAAGCACTCTAAAGGCTAGTGTCTAAAAATCTGGATTCCTACATTCGCAGGAATGACAATCTAAACATGCTTTCCTTTCTCCCAACCGTGTTTTCTAAGGTATTGCTCACCACTTTCTACAGCGCCATTTTCTATACTTGTTCCCATAGAATCGTTCCAACGGTTTAGGTAACCAAATAAGGAAATAACTCCAAGCATTTCTACAATTTCACCTTCGTTCCAATGTTTGTATAAGCGTTTTTTAATATCTTCATCCACAGCATTTGGTACTAAACTCGCCGCTAGACTAAAATCTAAAGCAGCACGCTCGGCATCGCTAAATGAAGGATGCGTTCTATATTCCCAAATATTATCTAATTGTTCCTGTTCTGCGCCATAGCGTTCTGCAGCTCTAATTGCGTGTGCTTGACAATAACGGCAACCAGAAGAATTGCTACTCACCCAAGCAATCATACGTTTTAAGGCTGAAGTAACTCTACCTTCGTTTGCCATAACGGCTTTATTTAAGTTGATGAAAGCTTTAGAAATTGCAGGACGACGTTGCATGGTGAGTACAGAATTTGGACAAAATCCAAGCGTTTCATTAAAGAATTCTGCGAGTTCTTTGGTTTCTGAATCATGATCGGCAGATAATGGTATGACTAATGGCATAGTATATTTTTTAGTAGTATTTTTGATACAACAAGAAATATCCATAGCAAAAACTGATGTTAAAAGATATTATTATTTTGATATTGCTTGTGCCCTATTTCAAAAAATTATTATACACACAAGAAACAAAAAAAACTTTATATATGATAAACAAAGTTACAACACATTGGAAGGGCGGAATGCAGTTTGAATCTGATAATCCGAGTGGTAAAACCGTAATTATGGATACTGATGTTGCCGGAAGTGATGAGCGTTTTGGTCTTTCACCAAAAGCAATGATGCTATCGTCTTTAGCAGGTTGTTCGGGTTTAGATATTGTATCTGTCTTAGAAAAAATGAAAGTGAAGGATTATGATTTTAACATGGTAATCGAAGGCGAACTTACTGATGAGCACCCAAAATATTATCATACCGTTACGGTTGATTACCATTTTTATGGAGATAATTTAAACGAAAATAAAATTAAAAAAGCCGTTGATCTTTCTGTTGAAAAATATTGTGGCGTTATGGAAATGTTTCGTCATTTTGCTACAATAAAAACTAACATTTTTATTCATAATGAGTAAAATAAATTTCCCCTTTTGGGGAAACTAAAAGGGGCATATGCGTTGGACGCTAAAACCAAAACCAGAAGCTAAAAAAGTAGTAGACTTGCAAAAAGCATTGCAAGTAGATGCTGTTACTGTTACACTATTACTACAACGTGGCATTGAAACTTACGAAGAGGCAAAGACCTTTTTTCGTCCAAGTTTTAAGGATTTGCACGATCCATTCTTAATGAAAGATATGGATAAAGCTGTTGACAGAATCGAAAACGCTATTAGGAATAATGAAAATATTTTGGTCTATGGCGATTATGATGTAGATGGCACAACTTCTGTAGCACTACTATCATCCTATTTAAAAACAAAAATAGGAAGTGTTGCCACCTATATTCCTGATCGTTATGATGAAGGTTACGGTATTTCATATAAAGGTATTGACTTTGCAGGTGATAATGATTTTTCGTTAATTATCGCACTAGATTGTGGCATTAAAGCCATTGATAAAGTGGCTTATTCAAAAGAAAAAGGTATCGATTTTATTATTTGCGACCATCACAGACCAGGAAACGCTATTCCCGAAGCTATTGCAGTTTTAGATCCTAAACGAAACGATTGTGAATATCCTTATAAAGAACTCTGTGGCTGTGGTGTTGGGTTTAAGCTGGTGCAAGCATTGGCTTCAAAAGACGGAAAAACCATTGAAGATTTGGTGGAATATTTGGATTTGGTAGCGACAGCGATTGGAGCAGATATTGTGCCTATAACTGGTGAAAATAGAGTTTTGGCTTATTTCGGCTTACAAGTAATTAACGAAAATCCACGCATAGGTTTTAAGACTATTATTCAACAATTAAAAAAAGACAAACTCACCATTACAGATGTGGTTTTTATCATTGCACCTCGTATTAATGCTGCAGGACGTATGAAACATGGTAACCATGCAGTAACACTTTTAACCGAAACTAACTTTAATTTAGCAGCAGAATATGCTTTAGAAATAGAGCAATTCAACACAGATAGACGAGAAGCCGATAAAAGAATTACTGAGGAAGCACTACTACAAATTGAAAAACAAAAAGAGCAAGAACGATTTACAACAGTTGTTTACGATGAATCTTGGCACAAAGGGGTTATAGGTATTGTAGCATCCAGATTAACAGAAACCTATTATAGACCAACGTTGGTATTTACTAAAAGTGGTAACAAATTAGCAGCTTCAGCGCGTTCGGTAAAGGGGTTTGATGTGTATAATGCTTTGGAAGCTTGTAGTGAATATATTGAACAATTTGGAGGACACAAATATGCCGCAGGATTAACACTTAA
>Ga0114932_10001153_pt1 | contig 30884 bp, 28 predicted proteins | sample 2SBtaG_2_FD_87286 | JGI IMG/M metagenome (GOLD analysis project Ga0114932, IMG submission 87286) | Deep subsurface microbial communities from Kolumbo volcano to uncover new lineages of life (NeLLi) - 2SBTROV12_ACTIVE470 metaG | ecosystem: Environmental > Aquatic > Marine > Volcanic ...
CCCGGATCTTTAGTTTCTTTTTATTTTTACTTCCCTCTTTCTGGCCGGTGGTAGATGAATAGACATTCACTCCGCTTGAAAGAAATCGAATCTTTGCTTCGCCTTTAGGCTCAGTATCGTTGTATTCACTGCTTAGTTCACATAGGATCTGGATAGCACAGAATGTATCCAACATTATTCTTTGAAAAAGAATCAGAACAGGATTTAGTGTTTTAGCGCCACCTTTCTGTTTTTTCCCTTTCTTTTTCTTTCCACTAGATCCATAGCCAACATCACCAGTGCCTCCTAAATCTAGCGTCATCTCTTCCTTAACCAAATTTTCGGCTTTGAACATGTGCTTGTCTTCGTTTGAGTAAGCGCTATTATTCCACCAAGCATCATTAAACACAATCTCCGAACTCCCAGAAACTAAGTCTACTGACGCTAAAGTATATCCGTTGTATCGAGGGTTAGCATTTTCTGATTCGTAACTGTTTATTGTGTAAGATGAATTTATAATTTCATCTCTATCTGTTATACCGAATTGCTCTCCGATTCGGTCAATGACTGTATTACTAAGTGAATTAGATAGTGTTACTCTGTCTCCATTCTCGAATACTTTTCCTGTATTTGCAAATAATGCATTTGCTAGTGTTGAGTTAGCCTCAAACATATCAAACTCGTTTTCCTCTCGATATACTCTTCGTAATGTTTTCATCAAGTTTGAAGCCGCAGGAAGACTTGCTTTATTTGGTATATCGAGGTACTCGATATTTGTCAAGATAGATCGAATAAATACTGCTAATAATCCAGGGATATCCTCGTTTAATGCATCTTCTGTGATAATTGGGTCGTCTCCGGACAATCCCGCACCCTCATTTAATAACTCCAATAATTCATCAGTGGTCTGGTCGAAGAAAACTTCTGGGTGATTATATCCGTTATTGTCTTCGTAGTACTCTACTAACTCATTTAGTTCGCCAATTAGTGCTTTCTTAATCCCATCAGATGCATTACCATAACTGTGTAATTTAACGATTTGAGTACCAAGACTTGGTAAATTAAACAACGATCCTGTACCCTGTTTTCTCATTTCGGTATTAAGCCAATCAACCGAATCAATATCGTATCTCAATCCGCCTTCATTAGTAACTTGGTCGTAAATACCGCTGATTATTCCCTCAGTTTCATCTTCAAGATGTGGATTAAGAAAATACTCAGTTCTTCGATTATTACAAAGACCGTTATTACCAAGAAGCGTGGGCCTCGTCTCTGTTTCATCGCGAGTTCTGTAAATGAATCTGGGCTTCTCATTTTCATCTAGCGTAAGACGATAATCGCCGTAAACGTGATAATACAATAACTGATGAGAAGTCAGTGCTGCCTTATTATGCGAGTTCGCATAGATTTCGTAGTGCTCTAGCGTATGTTGCTTGATATTTTTCTGGTATCTCTCTTTTACTGTGTCCACCGAATCGTTACCGGGATGCTCCCCGAAGAATCCGTGTGAGAATGCATCAGTCATTACCTCCGCCTCACTTGCGGATTATACCATATGGGTTATTTCTGTAGGCTCCGATACCTGTGACGCTGGATGCTTTCTTTACCCATCCTCGCTTTCCTGCTTGATCTGCTACGATCATTAATACAGCAAGGCTTCCGGCTATTCTCCAATAGTTATTGGAAATTGCTGTTTGCTTTGCTAGGTCTTTGTAGACCGGGTTGTCTGCGTCAAATGGGTTCCATACTTCTGCCATAATTTTCACCTAAAAGATATCCTTGAATTTACCTGCTTGTCTAACCTGCGCGAGTCTTTGCAACGAGTCGTGGTTACTCTCCAACATAGTCAGAGCAAGCAACACTAATGAAACGTTTTGTAAATCCCCCCAGGTTTTATCCCTACTCTTCCCAAGCGTGGCAAGTTTTTTACTCTTGCCGTAGCCAAATATTCCTTCTCTGCCTACAGTATTTGCCACAGTCTTCGATGTGGTTGCCAAAAGCAATGCTCCCGATGCTACACCAATGTAAGTCCATGACTTCTCAGAAATTCCTAATTTATATCGCATAATACCACCTAATCATATATCCATGCTACACCCTTATCGTCAGTTCTAATCTTCCAAGTACCGCCCTTGATGATTAGCATGGGTTTTCCTTTTTCGGGCATTGTAGCGTATAGTTCTGGGAAGTTCCCATCCTGTGTTTCCTCGTTGAATGTATGTACGTATTTCTGGTCCTCTTTGCCGGTTTCTTTTCCAGACATATAACCAATTTGCCAGCACCCACCTTCGCCAACTTTGTACCATACATCGCCAATATCGACCTTTTCGACTTTTACTTTTTCTGGATCTTGTCCATTCATATGTTTGTAGAGTTTCTTGCCTTTCTGCACTTTCTTGGGATTTGCTGGGTTCTTTCTGTATCCACCAGCAAACGCGGCTTTTGCTTGGCCGTACGCCTTCTTTCTCGCCGCTTCTCTGGACTTCTTGCTACCTGCTGTATAGTAGTATTTCTTTCCACCACCCCAACGATAGTAGGGTCCCTTGGAATCTTTTCCACGCTTTGCAGGATTGGGGATTACTTGCATCTTCGCAAAGAAGTATTTTGCATGATGGCTTAATTTTCCTTCTTCCATAGCAAGTGCTTCTTCTAATGTTGCCCATAAACTCTCGTCGTGTTCTTTAGAGAGTTTTACTTCTTGATTTACGTTCTTAGGTTCTGCGATATATGCGTGGTAAATCTTCTTCTTATTGTGATCTACATGCTCACCGACTTTCTTATCGATTACTACTTCCAAACCACTTTCTTCTTCTGTTTCGTTCAAGGCGGCTTCTTCTGGGGTTTCTCCCTTCTCAAGTCTACCACCGGGAAGTTCCCACATACCGTGACGAGAAGTTTCTTTTGTAGATCTTCGTAACAACAAAACTTGGTCTCCCTGCATGATTATTGCCCCTGCTGCGTGACGATATCCTTCTGTATGTGATGGATTAGTGCCATGCACTCCAAGTGTTTGGCCAACAGTTCGACCATCTTCGTCATCAGGATCGGGCATTAGTAACATTGCCGCATCTGGATCCTCCTCATCTGAAACATATACGTCACCCGCACCGGGGTTTGTTCTTTGCTCAACGGTGCTATACACACCGGGGATTTGTAATTTTAATGCCTCTTTTAGGGCTCTATCATCGTCATCGAAGAACATTTCTACTTTGTAGTTTCCAGATAGTTCTCTTAATGCATTTCCTTTGTATGCACCTACTTGCGCATTCATTCTCTCTTTCATTATTAGGAGGGTTTCTCCCTTGCTATCTCTAAATAGAGGGAATCCGAAATACTCTAGTTGTTCTATAGTAGACTCATAATTTGCTTTAGGTCTACCAGTTAGATATATTATAGTATATCCTTCTCTAGTTAGAGTATCTATTAATTGTTTAGCACCAGGCATTATCTTGTCCTTTCTAAGATTCTTTTTACTGTAAAGGAAATTGCTTCTTTTCCTCCAAGCCTGGCCCTCGCTCATCATTCCTTTTGCTACAGCCTTTCCTTCTTTATCGATCAAGCCTGCCCGCCGCGCATCCTTGAATCGTTGTGTGTTATCAAAAAGGGTCATATCCAAATCAAACACTGCTGCACGAGGCAATTCTCTAGTTACTTTAGCATATAAAGCGGGGTTTTGTCTTGTCTCAGAATGAGGTAGTTTAGCACCACATTGTGGGCATATAACTCTGTGTGGGTTACTTCGTGCGCCACAATCACCACAAAACGCTGCGCTACTCACGCTATTCGCAAGGGGTAGTTGCTTATACGACTACTGGTTTAGAAGATCTCTTCTAGCCTAGATAGTAGTTTCTTATTGGTCTCTACTAAAGTCTGACGCTTTTGCTCTCGCCCAAGGGCTTTATCCATCGCTCCAGTGAAGCGTTCCATTCCTTCTGGCTGCATAGGTCTGTAGTTTAGGAAGATTGTCTTTGCTTCGGAATTTATGGATTTGTATGTGCTCAAAATCGCAGGTAAGGTATCTAATGCGGTCTTATGTGTAGAAACGATACTCTTCATACCATCAACCTTTTCTAATTCCGAACTGAAACTGCGTACAGCATTTTCTACTTTATGGCAATGAGCAAGTACTCTCAACCACTCTGTAATTACAGAATAATATAATTTATCGACATATTGACCCTTGCCTTGGTGTGTATCCGTCTTAGGGTAGTTAATCGATGGTTTATCTTTGACTCCCTTTATTGCGGTCTGTAAGTCTTGAAGGCTCATTCCCAAGTCATCAACAATATCTACTAACTTGTTCAACGAATTAGCAAGGGTGTCGTAAGTATAGCGACTACTCATCTTACCGCCACTAGCATTGACAGAATCTGCTATTTTTGCTTGCATCTTTATTGTGACAGCGGCGTTTCTAATTAGCCCCTTGCTAGTATATAACGAAGTAGAATGTTGTGTCACATCCATAAGTAAGTCCAAATAATCGTTTCTAAGGTTCTTGATTTTAGTTGAACGACCTGAGGGTGTTAATGAGTTTAGATTCTTAACCGGCCCAAGCGTCATTGCGAAGCGTTTGAAATCTTCGTATAGCCTTTCAATATCACTTCTGATATCATCCAATCCTCTATCTAGTGAGTTTAATACAAACTTAGTTTGACTATCTAGATGTGGCGCAAGGTCCATGATTCCTTTATTTACCACTTGGATATCGAGTTGTTTGTCCATAAGTGCTTCCCACCCTGCTGGATCGTAAAGCATCGGTCCAAAAACTTCCTCAGGGTTTTTATTCTGGTTCCTGTATTCGATAGCCTTTTTATGATGCCAGTCTTTGAGTGCGTCGATTTTTTCATCGATTTTGTTGCTAACTACCATGCGATCACCGATCCCCTTCCCCTAACCAGTCCTCTTCCATCCAGTTCTCTTGGGGTAAATCGAAATCTCTATTTTGAGGTGGTATCCTTGGACTACCGTCACCAATCGGAGGTGTTACGGGGGACCAAGTAGTTCTTTCTTGGTCTACTACTCCCAAGACCCTTGCCCTTTCTGTCGCCACGACTGACCTTGCGTATTCGTTATTTTCGAACTCTCTATCTAACTTATCGAATCTTTCGTGGACTTCTGATGGTCGGGGAATTAAATCTCCTTCTGCTCGCCAGTCTGCAATAAAGTCATCAGATATACTTCGAATCATTCTGTTAATGTGTAACCTGTTATTCAACTGATCACCATCTAGTGTGCTGTCTGGCCGTTGCATATGTCGTAATACATTGACTATTTCAGCATCGCTTCTACCGCCTGGGCCATTATCTGATTCGGTCATAATCGCTGCTTCTGACTTTACCATGTCGAAAATGCTCTCTAATAAGTACAATACAAACGCTCTGTCGTTCTCAGACATTGCATAATTGTATTTGTTTCTAGCAGTGTCTTCTACCTCAATAAAAATTGATAGCATGTTTAGCGTATCATCTGAAAGGTCTTGATACTCTGTTCGTGAATACTGGTGAATCATCTGATCAAATACGGACATTATCTCGTCATTGTCTTGGGCAACTAATCCTCGCTTCTTCATCTTATTGGCGTTTGCTGGATCCCACCTTTGTTTCTCTTTGAAGAACTCTGGATCGTTAGTATGTGCTGCAAGAATAAATCGTATGTCTTGCCAATATTTCGGCTTGTCTGCAGATCTTCCTTTGAATAAACGATGATCGTTGGAGTTGAATATAATTTCTGTTCTATGAGGGGCTTCGATTCGATTTTCTTTCTTACCTAATTTATCTTCTTCAAAAATCTTGGCGGCAGTGTATTGACTCAGTACAGCGCGCAGATTCATTAAACTCTCTACAGACATTCTAGTCTGTTCTTTACCTAATTTGAAAATAATGTCTTTTGATTTATCCAATGATACGTGTGGTATACTAGCGAGTTGCTTAAATGCTAGACCAAAGCGGTCTGTCTTCTCAAGGAAGGCATGAATATTTTCTTTCAAAGTATCCATTACAGCAAGGACAACAGCCTTAGGCCAGTATGGTGGAGGAGTTGGTCGGAAGCCTGCAACATCTCTTTGGTAAGTAACCTTTGTCGTAGCAGTCATATCTTTAACGGAACTTGCAATATTAGCATCTCTCCTGTCACCCAAATAAAGTTCTCTTAGCAGACTTAGATGCTCTGCTGGCTCTGTTGTTGCCAGGACCTTTTCTTGGGCTATAAGTAGTCTATTTAATTCTCTTTTCTCTGGAACCAATAGTCTATCAATTAAACCTTGTATTCCGCTTCCTTGTATTACTGAGCGTACTTGACCGGGGCTTATTGCATCATCCACATTGTCAGGGTGTTCTTTGACTATCTTCATTATGCGCTTGATGAGTTTCTTATCCATTGCTTGGATTGCTAAACTTTGTCTCTGGAAAATCGGGTGAGCAATCAAAGCGTAATCTTTGCCTTCGTAGAAACAATTCGCGTGCATCGGTAACATTGCAAGTAGTTTCTTCCATTGTGGCGTTCTTGTGTAATCGCCTTTGAATCGACCTAGAGTCTTTTCTGTCGTCTCCCAGTAATCACCATGCCTCATTGCCTTTAGCAAATTTGCGTTAGCAGTGGAGGTAACTAGATACGGAGTCAGAACATCGTCTATGAAGTTCGTAATGTTATCTGGATTGTCCAAATCATACATTCTGACTATTCTTGCTCGATCCATCAACTGAGTGCTTTGTTTGTTATCAAGACCGCCGCTGATCTGAAACTTATTTCCTGCCCACATTTTGATTGCCTCGTCAGGAGAGAGAACTCCTCTGTATCCTTCATTCATATCCGGTCCGAAGAAAGTTCTTGACGGGTTGGAAAGGACTGGGTGTTGTAGTGTTCTTTGTGCGTTAGCATAAGTCTGCAACAATGCTGCGATCTTCGGGTCGGTCGCAGAGTCTCCGAAATTCCCCTCGTCTGTGTAAAGGAGTTTTGTAGTTGTATTCAATGCGCTGAACATACCGTTCTGTGCTGCTAGTCTATTTAGCATAGAAGTATCTATATCCTTAGGTAGTAATTGTGCTATATTATTACCTATTCTATTATTACCTGTATAACTAGGGTATCTCCAATCTGGTGAAGCCACTGGATAAGCAGAAGTCTCTGCGTCAATAAATCCTCTTTCTGCGGCTCTTTCCGAAAGCATACCACGCTCATGGCCCGGATTACTTCTTGTCCCAGATATAACCAAGACCTCATCAAAAGTCCTGCTAGTTAAATCACTCAAACTGAGTGGTGTTCCATCGGTTCCTTGAATCTTATAGTTGTCCGTCGATCCGCCGGGATTCTGTCTTGCGACAGTAGACTTTACCCATCTATGTGCATTTAGGAGAGAGCCTCCTGCTAAATCTCTTGGAACCTTTACTCTCATTCTATCACTGACCGATTTGCTTTCGTACTTCTTGATAATACGGCGAGGAACTTCTTTCACTCTTTGGTACAACAAACCGGTCATGGGTATCTTTAGATGGAGTCATAACAGGTAGTCCATAATAGCCCAAGAACTCCTCAAATGCTTTCAGAAACTCTTTGTTAGCCTTTGCCTTCTTTGGCATTAGTGTTTTCTGATCTGGCTTTAGTAGCGGATGAGCGACTGCTTTGAAGTGACTCTTTGGGAATCTTATTCGGTATGGTGCTTCATCACCAGTCTTCTTCAAAGTACCCATCTGTAACATTTGTCCAGCAGGTAAATGCTTGGCAACTCCGCGACTCCAGTATCCTTGTCCTTTCTTCGACTTGCCAGTTCCATGTCTAGTTTCTCCCTGTGCTTTACCCTTTCCAGGCTCTCTACGCTTCATACTAAGTTGTCTTTTATCATGGAGTTCGACGTAGAGAAAATTTCCCCTACCAACCCCTTTTGCCTTAGCCTTTCTAGGATTGCCCCGCGGGCCACGACCGCTACCGCCTCCACGGCCACGGTTTCCGCCACCTTGACGGCCACGGTTTCCGCCACCTTGACGGCCACGGTTTCCACCTTGTTGACCACCACCGTAAGTTTGTCTGCCACCACCTGTACCAAGCCCTTGTCTGATACTTCTAGCGGCACGACCTGCTTCGGACTGGTCGCCTACTCTCAAGTAGTCTTCATCGTAGTTTACAAGTGTCCAAGCGTCTCCTCCGCCGCCTTTGCCTCCGCCACCTTTTCCTTTCTTACCACCGCCTTTGGTTCTTACTGCTAGGTAAGCGGGTGTCACATCACTTTGACTATGAGCGATTTGTATTGTTGAGTACTTAGTTTTGTGGTCTTTGTGAATCTGCATCCTTTTGTCTGGATCCATATGATGCTCTGGAACACCTATTGCCCATCCACCTATCTTCTCGTTGGATAGTTTCTTTATCCCTGCCACGTTGCCGCTAGCAATATCGACCATGCTTTTGTTAGACAGTTTGAATTCCATGTAAGTAACATCTTGTCCAGTTGCCGCGCTTACATCTCCACCGGCAGCAGCGATTTGTACGCCTCTTGCTCTGTAGTTGTAGGGTGGTGCTTGTAAAGTCATCAAGACTGTTCTGACTGATACTGTGTCACCTGCTGCATAATCTGCTACAGCAGTTCTCATAAGTCTTGCTGAAAGAACTCCTTGTTGTTCGTTAGCAGTTGTTCGGAAAGCATATGCGTCTCCTTCTAAGTCCAATGCCCTTTGCATCTCAAGAACCATTTCCACCTCAGCAGTATCAAGAGGAACGTATCTGCTTTGGAATTCAGAGTAAATTGCGTTTCCTTCATCTGGGTGAAGTCTAAAGAGTGTGTAAAAGTTGTAAGTTCTGATTGGAAGTGAGCGCAGTATATCGAAAACCAACTTGTGCATAACTTCCTGTTGATTTGCCCCATAGCCTTGTTGAGCGAGTATATCTCTACCGCGGGTTAATACATCGTACGCTATTTGTCCCTTAGCAATTGCATCTTGGACGTCTGCTCCGGGTAGTAATCTATTACCTAGAGAGTGGTGACCTGGGTCGTTCTCCCACTCGTGAGCAAACATTGCATTAGATGCACGCTGCGCGTGTGAAACACCGGCAGAAAACTCTGCACCAATGTCTACAGTATTCATGTTTTGAATGTATGCATACCAGTCTCTTGCTGTTGAGATAACCAACATTGGGTCGTCTCTTAATGAGGAATTTCCTGATATCTGACCGGCTAGAATTAAACTTCCAGCAAATCTAGCAAGTCTTCCTGGTGCATCAACTGCACGCCCTACTCTTCCTTTTACTGTTGCTTCGCCATCAATAGCGGATTGTAATCTTAAATTCTTCCAAGTTATTCTCGCACTAGGATTCGTTCTTGTGTCTTCCGAATGATCCTTTATTGAATCACCCGTGTCATTATCGGCATACTCTTCCGAGGCATTATTGTTGTATACTACTGATACCATTTGTTCACCGCTTGGGTTGTGTCTTGCTCCGAAGAGCGTGTAATCTTTATTCTTTTCGAGGGTATTTACGTCTTTATCATTCACTTGAACGACTTCTCCGTTAGTTCTAATAAAATTCATTTGCTTCCCATCCTTGAAAGTGCTATTAGGCCAACTAAACCTGCTCCTGCTACGAGTACGCCTCCACCCACTGTCAGACCCCCTACGTTTAACAGTTTTCTACCAAACGAATCTTCTTTTAGTGTATGAGAGTTTTCTGTAAAGTTTGTTGCTTGGCCCAAATAATTTACTCTTTGATCAAGATCCATGTACTTTACTCCGCCGTCTGGTTTGTATCCGTACGCTATTGCTGACTCGTGTGCTTGTTCAAAAGTTAATCCCTGATTCATAAAGTACTGCATCGAACGAATGTGCGCAGGGTTTGTTCTTTCGGGGTGTTTGCTTGCAATTTCTTCAACTGAAACCATTGCACCAAATCCATCAAAAGAGAAGTTTCTCTTATTACTAGGTCTTGCAGTTGAGCCAAATATGCCAGCAACTGCTGACACCGTATCGCTCATATTCCCTTCCATTTCATTTAGGAGTCTGAATTGATTTTGGATCATAGCAATATGGGACTGTAGAGACTCTCGATCCTTCATTAGTCGCTTATTTGTCTTTAGTTCTCTCATCATCTTCTTAATTGAACCAATGTGACTATTTACTTTCTTAACTTCTGCTGGCTTCATTGCACTTTTCATTTCGTTAAAGGATTGTAGATACCTGTTTAACTGCTCATTGAAGTCACTATAAATACCATGTTGTCTTCTTTTAACTGAGTCAGTAGACATCTTTTGCAATTGCTTTTCAACTTTCCTAAGATCTTGCGATGCTGCCTTTTCTGAATTCATAGCACTTTGTGCAGATGGGTCTCTTTGGTGCTTTAGTCGCACATTATCTACAACGCTAGCAAACATTTCATCCATTTTCTTTTGCTCTTCTTTAGTCAATGCGTTGATCAAATCGCTATTCTTAACAGCAATACGGTCCACTTCTTTAGCAACTGACGCGACTGTCTTATTCCAATTTGCTTCGCCAATTATAGGATTTCCAAACGCTTGTGCGTGAAGCCCATTTAGCGTTCGAGATTGGTTTTTAACAATCTCCATAATTTTTTGTTCGAGTGTTTGGAGGTACATTCTTTGCTCGGACCTTAGCATAGACTCTGTGACTGTTGGATTAGTTTTGCTTTGTTCTGCTAAGTTGATGAATTCTGATGCCAACTTTGCAGCAGGATCCATCTTTTCTGTTCCTCTTAAATGAGTGAGTCCGTATCTATCAATAATCTGTGCAGACTTCTCTTTGAATTCGAAAATTAATCGATTCGAAAAGTCAGGACTGACTACCATCGTGTATGCGCACTAGGTGGTTTGTTAAGAGGGTGTTGCTTAAATCGAGTTTGGCTTTTCCTTATTGAGAATTGTCCAGACGGCTTCACCAGCACCTTTTGCTGCAATCGAAACTGCTACACCACCAGCCAACATTATAACTGCTCCACCTAACCCAAGACCTACTCCAAGCCCTGACCATTTTGCTGCTTCAAGTGTAACATCTGCTGCGAAATCTTTAGCATCATCTACTATACCCTCACCCGGATATCCGAGTCCACTGAGATTGCTCATTGCCATATATCCAAGTTGTTCATTTTTAACATTTGCATTATATGGTACCATGGACATCCCTACATCTCCGGTGTATCTAGAATTAGATGCTTCCGTTGTTCCCCACTTTGCTGTAACGTCCGTTACGGTAAATCCGTGTGGGTTTGTGAATGCTCCAAGTCCTGCTAGGTCTGCTGTCTGTTGATCCATTGCGACAGTTTCTGGGTTGTTTGCAACCGCATTGAAATTATCTTCTGCTGCCTTTAATCTATTATTGTACTCAGTATAATCTACACCGGGTAGGTCGAAGCCTGCTTCTATAAGCATCTCACCAGTAACATAGTCTTCGTTCCAGAGATGGAAATGTTGTTTGAATGGCGTACTGGTCCATTTAACATTACCATACTTGTCAAGCAATTCTTGTTTTATTGCTGCTTCTTCGGCAGCATAAGTTTGCTGTGCTTCCATTATATCGTGACCTGTTCCTGTTGTTGACTCAGATGGGTCGAACTCTGCTTCTGCTTGCACTAGTGCCTCTTCTGGTGTTAGGCCTTCGGCTTCTGCTTGTTGTTGAACTTGAATCTTCTGATAGTAGTCTACTGGTTGTGTGTTTTTGGTACCAAAAGGAGTTTGATAAATCATATATGTCTGATCACCTTCACCAATAAAGCCGGGTCCAGAAAGAGCAAATCCTTTGTCGTCGTAAGTTACCTCATTACTTGCAGGTATTGGTTTTCCTGCTGAATCGTATTTAATCACAGGGCCTTTGTAATATCCTGGTATTTGGAATACTAGTATAGTATAAGGGAAGTTATATCCTCCATAGGTATATCTACCTGGGTAATTAGACATTTGGTTTCTCCACATAGTACCTTTGTTTCTTAACCTAGAGATTTCTTCAAAGAATCCTGGACCTAGTTCTTTACCTGTAATTTTATTGTAGGCATCTCTAACTGCTGCTGTACCGACCGGACTCAATCCCTGTTGTAAGTCTGAATCTGTTATCGCTGCAATTGGGACAAGATAGTCTGCTATTTCAGTTCCAGCACCTTCCCCATTAAGTGATGATGTTCTTGGAACAACTTGATGCGAGTTAAAGGTTGCATCAGGATTATTGATGATACCCGGAGCCACTCGCATGTTTGTACTGACAGAGTTTTGGTTCTTTGAAATGATTATTCTTTCTGATGAAGGAACTCTGTATTTTGCAGGATCTGGATGATTTAAGTTTGCATCAATTAAACCTTGTTCGTAATTCAAAAGACACTGCCCAACAATGAATGCGGTACTCCCTGTATCGAAATCGCCATTTACAAAGTATGCTGCTTTTATTTCAGCAGATTCGAAATATGCTTTCTTCATTGGGTCGGCACAGGAAACCATTGCACCAGGAACTGATGTGGTGTCAAAACAGAATCGGTCTATGTATTTTTCAAAAGTCGGACTACCAAAGGCTCCTTTCATTCCCTTGTTTACTTTGTAGCAACTAAAAGCATGAGTATATGGTGATACCATTGGTACAAACCTAATCGTTCGTCTGCCGGTAAAGACTTGATCTCCTACTTTGTATTCGACTTTATCCGCACCAATAGCGTCAGAATTGACTCCTTTCGGTGGCAACCTACCAATTAATGCATAACCAGTTGTGTCTGCTTCTGATCTTGGGTGTGGATAGCAGTACTTTGTTTTAGTTAGGCTATAATCTGGTAGACCGTATTCCGCATTTGTATCTAACCACTCTTTGTCTGCTGGTACGGTTGGGTCTAATTGTCGCGGAAAACGATAACAAACCATGGTTTTACCCCAATCGTTACAATCCTGTATAGATGGTGGGTGCATCGAAAACGAACCAAATGCGCCATCATCACCTAACCATTCTACCTCAGCAGCGTATTGTAATTTATCTGTACTGCTTGGAAGTAATCCTAAGAACCTTCTTCCAGAGATAAATTCTCGATCTATGGAAGCCTGTGCATCGACATTTGCGCTTTTCTTGAAAATACCCAATCGGTCTTTATATCCAGTATCTTCTGTCTTACGAATATCACTAAGTGTAGTCCTTGATAAACCACTTTTCCAATCAAATGTAACTTCTGATATATCGCTACTCTTTGCCTTAGGTAGTAGGTTTTCTGTTGCTATTTCCGGTTCTAGTAAAAAGAAAGAATCAGGATCCATTCGCATTTGATTTGCAAATCTCCAAACCGGTTTCTTTTCAAAGGTTTTTAGAATATCGTCAGATACATCTGTTCCTCTGTTATCATAACCGGGCTTGACAAACATCTGCATTACAGTAATTACTGGATACCCAGCAGGTATCCCATTTTCTGCTTCGGTTGCTGGTAATGCCTCGAAACCGTAAAATTGTGTATTATCATTACTGTATCTTGCAATGTAATGCGAGATACACATTGCATACCCACCAAGTGCGTCGACTATTGGTTTTGGATAAATTCGCTCATACTTTTGTGTTATCGGGTTTAATCCCACAGTTGTTTTCGTTAATGATCCACCGTGTAAATCCCAACGATGGTTTTCCATTCTCCCGTCCCAATAATGTTTATTCCGTCCTGGAATCTTCTGATCTGCTCTAGTTGCTGCACCAACATTGTGCATCATAAATGGTTGAGCCGGATCGACATAGGGTTCTGCTCTAGCGCTTGGAGCATTTTTCTCAACCAAAGACTCTTCATAGGCATCTACTGATTGTTGTGTTTCTGTGCCACCAGTATCTGGGTCGCCACCGAGCATATCCCATATGTCATTATCACTCATTGAGAAGTCATTCATTAGAATGTTATAGGCTTCATAGTAAGGAATTAATTTGTTAGAGTATGACCAAATTGTTGCATCTACTGTTGATGTATCTGCTTGTTGCGAACCGGAACTACCGTTTTCATCGTCTCCATTACCAAAACCGGTGTATCCAGCAAATGGTCCGGTATCGAAGATATCCGTATTCCGCTGTCGCCTTCGTTGTAAAGTCATTCAATCACAGCATCCTTCGCATGGAGTCCCTCGTTTTAACGAGTGCGTTACCGACATTGTCTACTTCATGCGTGCTGCGCTGTGGTGCTTCACTGAAAATCTCTAGTGTATCTACTGGTTTGTACAAGTTTATGTCCATACCTGCTTTCATATTTCTGAGTGTCATTTCTCTTGTCGCAGAAACATTTTGCCGTTGTTCATAGACTTGCCTTGCGTGATCCTTAGTCCATGATTTCATTCCACTTACTGCACGGTGTCTTCTATTACCGGCACGATTTGTAGTTTGATGCCCCATTAGATTTGATCCGGGGCTGTAGTTTCCTGCAACGTTTTTCCTAACTGCCATACCTTGTACAGACTCTGCCGTAGGTGTTGTGGTAGCAACTGTTGCTCCAGGCGCAGGAACTCTTTGTCCATTTGGTGTTCCCATTACATTGTATAGTGGTACTAGATGAGCATATACCTCATTTCTATCTCCTACTGTCATATCACGTCTATTGTATAGGTTCTCTAGTCTATGTACTACACTAGGATATCCTCTTGCAATTATCTTTCGTGCTTCCGATATAGAAACTTCTTCTGGCATACCGCGAGCCATTAAGTGAATTACTGTATCATTCATAGTGTAAGGAATAATAATCTCTGGTGTATTGGGAGCGATTGCCGGCTTCATAATTTGGTAATCATTCCACTCTGTTGATTCGCTAATGTAATAGAACAGTCCCGGTGTTACGCCCGCGGCTGATGCTTCATTTGCTGGACTGACTTGTCTACTAACTGCCGCAGCAGTAGGACCTAATGACTTACCACCTCTAGTAAGGAGATAGAGTCCTCCGAGAGCAAGGCCACCTGCTAGGTACCTGTTGTCTCCGAGTAAAGATCGCTTCTTTGCCATATCACCACTACTCAGATGTACTTGTAATGCCTAGCGAACGCGAGAAGTGCTACTCCCCCGACAATAGGCTTCCAATTCTGAGTCAGTGTGTCCTGGATTCCAAAGAGACCAGGAGTGTTCCAGTGAGCAGGTTTGTAGTCCATTCTTGGTGGCATAACTGTTTCCTCACCTGGCGCACTACCGATACCGTAGATTCCCGGTGCAGGAAGAGAACGAGTCCCGTCGTTACCGTATATAGCAGTCATTTTGCCGTCACCGTGTTCGTTTCCTAAATGCTGGGTCTTATGTCCCTTTCCTATTCCAAAGAATCCCTTGTATGTTGGGGTTGGCGTTCTTAGTCCGAATCCACGGTGGTTATTTTCGAAAATTGTAGGAGCAACGTTGTCCAAATAATCTGGACTTTTTGGTAGTCTCCCAATTCTTCTTTGTAGCGATATATTCATTGCTGGCATCGTTAATCATCTCGTTATACGTATCGGTTGTAAAGGTACACCGTCAAGACTCCGACGGCGGCTACACTTATGAGAGTTCCCCAAAAGTCGGTAGACCCAAACGATGAGGAACCAACGCGGGAATAACCTGGTGTTTGTAACAGCCGGTATGCTGAGTCATCCTTTGGTATCTTCATACTTACTTACCCCTAAACAGTTTTGCTAGTGGGTGTTTCGAAAGCATTTCTCCGAAATTACTTTTCTTTCTAGTTCCAGGTTTTAATGACTTAGTGACTTGCACATTCCCTAAACCACTTATTGTTTTACGTGTGACAGGCGCACGTATTGATTGTGCATCAGCCATTAGTGGGTACACTTTTGATATAGGAACGCTTTGGCCTAACTCAAACTCCGGATAGATTAGTTCAACTGGTATCCAGTTGTCTCCAAACTCTCTTGTTGTTGTAAAGGTCTTTGTCACGAGCATTACGTGATTGAAAGTTCCATCGCCGGACGAGTCTACAATTAGTGCCCCTACTGGATATCCCAAAGAACCTAGCAGTGATCCGCCAAGTATAACGAAGTCGTCGCAATCTCCTGCGGATGAACCGTTGTCTATATCTCGTAGCAGCCTTCTGGCCGTATGGAAATATTCTACACCTACAGGCTCCTTTCGATAAACCATATGTGTTTGTACCCATTTTGTAATAGCGCGTATTTCACCAAGTTCATCATGTCCACGAACATTAGCAGCATTAACAATTGCTATTGCTTTTTGACGCACTGCTTGGTCGCGCATCCCATCTTCAATCATATCTACGATGATTCGAACAATGCTCTCGAATCGCTTTTGAATTGGAACGTGATCCTTATACTTAATGTGGAGGACCTGACCTTCTTCCATGTACTTCGGACAGGGTGCCTGACTTTAACGCCTTTCACAATCTTCATTACTTAGTGATTGTAGTTTACAACTAGATGAAAGAGATTAACGTTATCATCCCCGGCGAGCCAGTTGCACAAGGAAGACCTAGATTTAGTTCGCACGGTGGGTTTCCTCGCGCTTATGATCCAAAGAAAAGTAAGGATGGAAAGCAGTCTGTTAGGTTCTTTGTTGCTAAAGCAATGGAGGATCAAGGCATAGAAACTTTGACTGGGCCAATTATGATGCATGTCCAATTCGGAATTAAATTACCTAAAAGCCAAGAAAGAAAAAGAACTCCCCGCCCGCGCGTATGGCGCGTGAAGAAACCGGATCTTGATAATCTAATTAAATTGGTTAAGGACGGGTGCTCTGGTATAGCATTCTTAGATGACAATCAAATTGTAAAAGTAGCAGCAGAAAAGATTCAATGTGCACAGGGCGAGGCGCCTTTCACAAAGATTCGATTTACAGAATTAAAAGAACTTAGTTAGTTCTTCTTACTCTTTTCGAACGCTCTTTTAGCCTGTGCCTTGGTTCTAAACCCAAGTCTATATTTGCGCCAAAACTTCAAGTTATTCTTCTTGCTTGGCTTACTCTTAGTATAGCGCTTCTTGTTCTTTCTGTGTTTTAACGAAGGCATCTAAGACCTCCTCGGTGGTGAAAGATTCAAATTCTTTGGCGGGGAAAGTCTAAGATTCTCTGTAAAGAAATCATCGTCATCATCATCAAAGACTGATCCTCCTATTTTTGGTAGTGCAACATTGGTAACTGATGGTTTTGGAACCTGTATTGGTCCGGACTTAGATTGGATAAAGCCCATTATTTCCTCAGCAGAGTTTAGTAGTGATTGCCAATCAATCCTCTTTGCTTGGTCTATGTAGTGTGTTACATCAATGTCCTTCATGTGAGTTAGGATTTCTCCTAGTTCGTCTTTGTTGTCCTTTAGTTTTTCAACAACATCTGCTACCGGATCCAGATCTAAAGAAGTTAAATCAACGCCTACTTTCGTAAATAGGTTCTTTGCTTCTTCAAGGTCTGTTGTAAAACTCTCGACCATTTCGTTTGCCTCAGCCATTGTGTCATCGAGTTCTTCCATAGCACCCATTATCGTATCTAAGTGTTCTAACGCATCATTAGAGTGCCCATCAAGTCTTATTGTCAGCCAAGCAATTACTCCGTTTATCGAACCATTCATCACTGCTAGTGCAATTATAGATGAGGTAGTCATATCCAAACTAGATTCTAGTACTAGATATGCTATTGTAATACTAGCAGGTCCTAAGAATAATAATAAGAATCCCCATATAGGTAAGGCTACTCTATTATTTTCGTATCTACTAGATAGTGGTTCGTCGTCAAACATCAATTAAATCACCTATGCCAGAGTTTGCATCTGAGGCAAGCCGTTTTGCATTGCATCGTTCTTTACTGCTTGTAGTAAATACCTGCATACTTCTTGGACTTCGGGCTTTTGTAGATACAAGTAATCTTGTTCTACTGCTCCAGTCATCTTAAACGGCTCAATCTTTGCCATTAACTCATCGTAGGTGTTATCAGCAAAGATCTTGTAAAACTCAGGATTTCCCCTTAATTCCGAAACTCCTGCTGCAACAATTAAGTCGGATGGTGCTTCGCCCATCGTTGTTCTTTCTCTTAGATCCATCATACCCATTCCGATATCTCTCAGGTTTCTAATAAGAAGTAGTTTCTCATTCATTCTCTGTAGTTTACCTTGTGGTAGCGAATCTGGCATTTCGACTAGTGTTGTAGAAACTGCAACATCAATTTGCTCTTGTAATGCGGCAAGTACTTGTTGATCGTTAGCAACAGGTCCCATTGCTTCTACGAACGCAGCGAATAGTACCTTCTTGTATTCATCCTCATTCAATTGTGTAATCTGTTGAGGTTGAGGTTGAGGTTGCGGTTGAGGTTGAGGTTGTTGAGTAACTTCTTGCGGCATTACCTGCATAGGAGTTACAACTTCGCCTTGTTCTTCATCAAAGAAGACACCATCTAAATTAGCAGGCGGGACTTGTTGCGGTGTAGTCATTGGTACTCCGACTGGTACTTGTTGCGGTATTTCTTGCGGTATCTGCGCTGCTTGTGCATACGGATTGTAGTCTGGTTGGTCATAGCCTGCTGGTACAGTCTTTCGTGTTGCTCCAGCCAATGCAGTTCCGAGACCGCCAACTGCGGCCTTTAGTGTGTCACTGCCTAACATTTCTCTAGCAGTGTCTCTCCAGCCCTCATCCTTGTCTCCAAACATGCTATCAACCATGCGTTCCTTGAACATTCCTTTCATGTCAGAATCAAAAAACCCATCATCACCTGACTTCTTAGTCATGTCTCGCATGAACGCCATTTGTTGATTCATAAATTGCTGATCGCGTGCGACTGATTCTCTTCTTAGTTCTGACTCGCGCTGTTGATCGAGTCTTCTTTGTTCCATTGCTATTTGCATTTGGAACTGTTGATTCTGCATAGCCATTTGTTGTTGAGCAGTTAAGAAATTCATCATTGACCACATAGCGGATGACTCTGAACTAGCACTCTCTGGTGGAGAGGGCATCATTGGTCCGGGAGTTGGGGTTGGTGCTGCGGACATTGGTGACGGGACATATCCTGGGGTAGTTGCTGCTACAGATGTTTCTCCTAACCCCATCGTTTCGTCCTTTGGTTTCATTACGTTGGTTGGACTGAATCCCTGCCTCTTCAACCATGCAGCGTAATATCTTCGTACTTCTCTTAATGGTGCTTCTGCCTTGTCTGCAATTACCTCAAACATAGGGTTAGCATCTCCTCCCTCAAATACTGGCACACCTTCGTACCAATTAGGGTCAGAGAAAACATTAGCCATCAATTCCTTTCTTTCGTTAGGAGAGAGTGTTCTCCATTTTGGTTCGGCTTGTGTAGCCACTTCCTCATAACTGTCATCATCGGCATAGCCGTATTCATCTTCTTCCATTACCATTCTTATTCCTCCAGTGGGTTCCCAAATCTATCACAACTAAACTCTTCGCCTGATTCGGGATCTATGAAATAGTATTCACCATTAGGGTTGCCAGCCTCATCTTCGTCTTCGTAAATCACGAAATCCTCGCTTGCTGTAAGATCTTCCCAAGCATCTTGGAAACTTCTCTTTGCTCTTAGTGCGGCCCCTGCTCCCTTAGCACCTAAGAGTCCTGCTAGTTGTGCTAGTGACTCTCTAATTATATCGTCAGGAGTCTTCTTCTTGCCTTCGTGTTGCAAAGGTATTCCATACTCCATTAGAACTGCGGCAGTTCTTACTAGTGTGCTTCTGGCATCTTCTACTAAATCCGGTGCCAAGTAAGGATTTGCTATTAATTTAGAATACACTGTGTTTACTTCGTCCTTCAAGACTTTTAGTTCTGATATCAAACGAGCATCAACAATGTCTTTCTCGACTTCGACATACGTTGCCTTTTCTCTTTGTGACTTTTCGTAAGCGTCGTCCACTGCGTCTCCCATGTTTAGTCCTCCTTAGTGTATGGGTTAAATTTTGGATCATCTCTACGGTCTGCTTTTGGTGTACCAATGACTTCTTCATCATCTTCTTCATCATAGATATCCATAAGATGTTCAAATTTGTCTTGGATTAGTTCCGCTAAGACCGCTTCTTCTACTGACTCAACGAGTGAATCTTCACTCCACACTATCTTAAGAAGATCCTTCCTTCCGTAGTAGGTTGTTCTCTTCTGAATTATATCTTTACCATCTTCGGTTGTACCACGCTTGAAATCGTCTCTGACGTAAAGACCGTCTTCTGTTTCAATTATCTTTACATCAGTATAGGTAATTATCTCGCCATTCAATAGCAGGACAACCTCGTTTGCCTTCTGTTGCATAATCCACCATTCAGTTGCGAACAGTAATAAGGAATGCGGATGTTTATTTTTTATTGTTCAATCAAAATGGTCCATTTATCGCAAGTTATTTGTGTAAGTGCAAGTCGTGTGTGTTATTATGGGTGGAAAAGGGAGTGGTAGGCCGAAAGGGGCCAAGAATGTCATTGATCCTTTTGATCCAGATACATGGCCTGCAGAAAGTAAAAGAAGATTAGAAAGAGAAATGCAATTGAAAGATGTTTTGATGGGAAGCAAAGTAGTTACTTCTCCTAAGAAACAATGGATTCGGGAGAGGACCGCGCATCTTGAAGGCGAAAGAGTTGGTATTGGTATCGATCATGAGATGCTAGATACCATCGCTGACATCCAAGCGATGCATAAATTAGGATCTTTCAGATATCTTCCGCTCTCAGTCCGTGAGATCTTTTTCAGAACAGGCAGATACAACCTCCCATTCGACTCAGAAGCGGCGTTTAGCGGCAACCCAAAGTCAAGACCTTGGAACACTACAGCCATAGTCAGGATGTCTTTGGAAGTAATGAGATTGTATCTTATGGGATTGGACCCATATATGAGTCGAGCAATTCGTAATTACTTATCTGTTGATCTTCATAAAATCGGGATGAAAAGAATGGTTAATTCTGTGCAACGTGCTGGTGAGTTTGAAAAGGTATACGAATATGAAGACGATGATGCTTTTGATTTCAGCGGTCTTTCTGACGAGGACTTTGATTTTTAGCGTCTTTCTTTAGATTTCCCTGATAGCGCGGGTTTGTTTCAAGATCTCCGCACTTACACATTGATAAGACTAAATCTCTTAGTTTGGTTCTTTTGTTACTTACAGCACGTTGTCCTGTGTCTGTACTCTTTTTGCGAGCATTAGGATATTGGTCACAGTATTTGCATCCCATGTTAGGACGATTCCGTATTCACTTTTCAGTCTTCCCAAGTTTCTTCTGGTTCTTCATCATCGTAAACAAAATCTATTTCACATGCACCACCAGCACAAGCGGCTTCTCCTTCTAAATGTGTTAGGTCTTCTGTTTCCCAAACCTGCGTTAAATCAATTTCTGTAAGATTACTGAGCATCCTGTTATATGTTTCTTCATCACAGTCTTCGAAAGGTGCTTGAACATAAACGTGGTCATTGTAAGGTAGTATGGAAATACCATTATACACTTCTCTGTTCTCCCACATCCATTCCTTAACAGTGTCCCATTCATCTTCTTTTACCGATACGGTAGCAGAAACATTATGTGTATTAAGCCCGCTATTGTGACCGTTCTTAATCCACTCGGTACTAAACTTACTAACTCTATCGAGTAAGTTTAATGCACTTTCGTTTCTTAGTATTGAACCAGGTGGGGCTCTTTGTGGTACAGAGATAACCGCACCATCCTCATCAAATTTATCATCCTCGACCAAGTCTGGGTGATTTACAGTTAGGTATGTGTAAATCGGTTCGTTCTTCTTTACACGTATTCTTCTAATGTAGTAATCATTATGCCAAGCGTGTATACCGGATGATGTTCCTAAAGTAAGACTCGTTGTTCCAGCCGGTTTAACACAAGTTGTTCTTGCTGCTCTGTTTATTCCAATCATGTCTGCGGTGACAGCGTTAACGTCTTTTACTACTTGTGCTAGTTCGCTAAGATTGTAATCCAGTATCTTACCAGAAGCAATTCCTGTCATGCTAACTCCAATCAAAGCATCTGCTTCGGTAGTCTCTTTCCAAATTGGTCTCAGGTAATGGAAATCTGTGTACCCTGCTTGCAATGTTCCTAAGAATGTTGCAGCAGATACTCTTTCTACTAAGTCCATCTTGTCTTCGATATCCGATACATTAATCTCGGTTAAGTTACAAAATTGATTTGGTCTGAGTGCGATCTCGCAACAAGGATTTGTTCCCCACCCCTCTCTTTCATCGTTAGTGAAATAGAACCCTGGTTCTCCAGAATTATGATCCCTTGCTACTGACCAGATTCTTTCGAAATCTTCTTTTGTTACTGTTTCTCTATCGAGAACTACTGAATTATTTGCTCGCATTCTCTGGGGGTTCTCTTGCCAAAAGAGTCCATTCTTTGAATTAAGCATTTCATCATCATACTTATCGAATAAACTAATCATGGCTGCTCTCCGGATCCCACCTGACAATACCGCATCAGCGAGATGACACATTATATCGTGTGCTACTATTGGTCGCATTTTGTATCCGACATTGACTTCGCTCTCTAACAAACTAAGAATCCTGTCTATACAAATCTTCAACGGCTCGTAACCTGGAGCCCTACCACCAGATGTTTTGATTACACTGCCTTTTGGTCTAATTGCTGTGTAGTCAAATTCAATTGGATATCCGTACATTACACTCATTACCGCTTCCCTAACTGCATCGGACCAACCCTCTATACTGTCTCCGATTTGATATTGTATCGCATCCGTATCAGACATTTCTTTTCTGACTGGTAGTTTCTCTACGTTGATATTCTGAACTGAATACCCTACACCTGTTCCTCCTAGTAGTAAAAACATTGATTCGGAGAATGAATTAAAGGAATCAATTGGTAGGAACGCACAATTGTAAACTCTATTGTTGGCAGCCTTGATTGCTGGACCACCGAACTGCATACTCCTCATACTAGGTAGTATCTTCTTCTCTCTTACTAGATTATATGTTACGTTTAGTGTATGTCTAAACTCCTTATTATTATTGTATAGTAAGGTATACTTATCTACATGCATTTGCTTGTTTCTTTCTACTATTTCTTCCCATGTCTCTCGTCTTTGTTTCTCTGCATCAAATCGTGCATATTTCATGTGTACGGTTATATCGCTAAGTATTGTTCTATCAGGTGTCATTGTAATCATTCCAGCCGAGCCGCAAGATCGCAGCGCGGGTAACTTTGGAGATGTAGGTTAGGTCCTTAAAGTATCTCATGGAAATGTTCAAGTTTCCATTTTCAAGCAGTTACGATTATTTCGGATAATCCGATTTCTGGGGCATTCTCACCTGTGAAATTCCCTCTGTTCAGCCGGAAGTAGTCCTCGATGTAGTCAGTCGCTTTCTTTTTGGAAGTGAATGATGCAATTACGCCAAGATCGTGATGTTTTATCTTCGGAGAACTAACTCTTTTTATCCTGGCATCGTAATCTCCACTCTCGGACTCTTCTTCTGAAACCCCGGTTGTGATGATGGCTTCTAACTCACCATCGTCTTTCTCTTCCTCCTTCACAACATCATACGTTACTTCCCTGCCAAGTAACGGACAATCAGTCTTTTGACACCATACTGATATCTTAGATGGATCGTAAACTACCCAAATAGAAGATACTTCTTGCGATAACTCTGTGTTGGAAGCCATCATAGCAGCGACTTGCGCCTTTAGTGCGGCAACTTCCGATAGAACATCTGTCAAGGAATCAACCTCGCATTTGATAATCAGATGCGGTTGTTGGAACCATTATCTCTACGTCGGGTAGTGGGGCTCTCTTGATTAGTTTCTTTCTAATCTCATACTGTGCACGCATTCTAGCAATTTGTTCCTTATCGTGAACCAACTGCCTATCGACATACTGTGCATTCAAATATCTGCGCTGCCACCAACCGCGAGAACAAGTGAATGCTAGGTTCTTACTTGTGTTGATGAGTAGGCACTGTTGAGTAGGGCCAAACCATATCTGCCAGCCATCTGTAGCAGAACACTTGTAATTATGGGGTCTAGTTGCTTCTGCGATCTCGACCAATCGAGCCTGCATTTCTTTCTTCTGGACAGCGTTGTATGCGTGTGGGAATCTATGTAAGTGCTGTTGTAACTTTGCATACTCTCGATACATTGCTGCGTCGTCTGACTCATCTACGTCATCTATGTCCACATCACCATCACCGTCAGTGTCGCTGATCTTCAAATACGCCTTGACCTCTTCTGGCGTTTCAATACCTGCGGATTCGACCGCCTCTAGGTACTGTTGTGCGTCTTGTTTCTTATATGCATTCCACATTAGTGACTTAAGTTCCTTCTTTATTCCAGTGTGGATAGAACGGAATTCTTGCCAACTCAATTTCTCGGTCATCTACTTCTCCTCAACATCCGACTCTTTCAATGTGACTTTAATATTGCGGAAGAATTCTTCGTAGGATTTGAGTGCTTTATTGAACGCAGAACGTGATACTCCGGGGATGTTGTAGATTTGTGTCTTGTTTATTTTGAAGTTTGCGTTCTTAGTGTAAATGTATAGCCACGCTGCTGCCCTTGCCATGGTCTTGGGTTCTTTGTTTGGCGGTCTGTTCTTTTCATACTCTTCGATTGCTGACAGTATCACTGGCTCCGGTATCTTTAGAGAGTTTCCAATATTATTGATCCCAACCGACACAGCGTCTCCCAATTGGGGAGATTGTAGAGCATCTAGTATCTGCTTTGGTCCTTCTATAGCACTTGGTTTAACGGTCATTGCTTTCATCGCTTTGGTATTTGGGTAGCGTTTTATCAAGTGCGATGTGACACCTAGTATCTTAGGTTCTAGTGCTCTTGTCTCGAAAGACGACTCGCCCGCTTTCTCCATCTTACGTAGTAGATCTATTATCTCATTTTGATGCTCGGACATGAATAAGGAGAACTCTAAATCTAGTGAACTAATCTTATTAATCATCTCACTAATCTTATCTTTTCTAGAAATAACGAGTAATTGCTCTGCTGTGAAATCTTGTACTTTATCCCCTTCTGCAGTATAGGCATATTCTACTTCCTCCATATTCTCCTCATCTATTACATCGTCATCGGCCACTTCGTCGTCAGAACTACTTTCATTACCGACCTTGCGTAGACACGCAATACATTGGTATTCGCCAGTTGTTTCTATCTTAGTGAAACCTTCTGGTCCCTTAGTTAGATTGGGGCAATCGATACGGGGCGGGTCATCCTTACAGTTGAAATTAATCCCTAATATATCTGCGGACTTGTTTTTCACCGACATAACTATCACCTCCGACAAACAGTTGAGGTACTACAGTGGATCCTGTAATGGCTACCATCATCCCGCCTATACGTGAGTCTACACTCAATATGTCTTCGTACTTGTACCTGATTCCGGCGTCCGAAAGAAGTTGCCTTGACTTCTTAGTTGCTACTGATTCCTGGAGGCCTAACAAGAGTGGCAACACGATGTTCCGAGGAGGATGACAACATTAACCTTTATGCCTATCGAAATGTCACGTAGTAACATGGACGATGTACCTTTCTCATGGTCGACCGTGGGAAACACAAGCCCGCAACCAACGAGAGTCTTGCAATTATTGGAGGGAATCCCTGTGCTATTGCGAGATCAGAAACTAGAATTGCAAACTAATTTGGCTAATTTAAGAATGGAAATGGTTTCAGCGATAATGGATATACACAAAACTATCGGTGATTTGAAATCGGAAGTGCATACCATGAACAACAATTTCCTGTTAGATAGCAGAAAGGTTCTATCTTCTGATTACGACGATCGTGCTGTAACTACGTTCCTTAGTTTAGACGAACTAGAAATAACCCCACAGGAAAGACCTGTAGAAGACGATGGCGATGAGGACGTACCGATAATCGCAGAAGAAATTACCATCGTTGAGGAGGGATTCACAGCGCCTGTGCCTGAAAAGCCCAGTGAGAAGATATCTTTCGACGGTATGACTGACGAGGATGTTGTCATCACGATCATTAACAACATTGCCGACTACCTAGAAGAAACCCCAGTCTTGATGAATTTCAGTTTCAGGAAGAAGGGGATTATACCGCAAGAGTACCAAATGCCAAAGTCCGTTAAGGAACTACTCAAAGAAGCGGTCCGTTTGGACGGGTCAGAAGTTAAACTACACAAACTAGACAAGATGCGTGGAATGTACTACCTAAAAGGAGTAGAAAATCCCGAAGAGTTGTACGATAATACTTTCAATTAACAAGGGCGATTGGTGTAGTCTGGATATCATGCTGGCCTTCTAAGCCGGTGACACGGGTTCGAATCCTGTATTGCCCACCACTAACTTTCAGCAAGTACAGGAGAATCTCCTTCTGCTATGGGTAGGTTAGGAGCTTCGAGTTCGTTTTTCTCTATCCATTCTATCTCAGTATCTGGCACGTCTATGTCAGCGTATATCGCATCTACTGGACATTCTGGTACGCAAGCCATGCAATCTATACAGTCATCTGGGTCAATTACCAAATATTCCCCTGCTTCCCTGAAACAGTCGACAGGACATACTGCTACGCAGTCTTGGTATTTGCACTTAACACAAGCACTTGTTACGACATGGGTCATGTATTGTCTCGGACTAAGTTGATAGTAATAAGTGTAGTTAATGGAAAGTTCTTCTTCTCTTCTCTTCTTCTATATTATATTTTTCGGTTATTCTTCCTTCTAGTATTTAATCAAGTATCATAAATCACAATTATTGAAAATGGAAAGTTCTCAAATCCAGAAACAGGGTAATACCAGAAATTTACATCAAAAAAGCAACACTGCTGGCTTATGAATAGGAAAGTTATTACTTTCCAGAATCATTTGAAAATGGAAAGTCATTATGGAATGTGTAAACTTTCTACTTTCTCAGAGGAGTAGTGTAGCGTTTTGTGGTCGAATTTAGGTAGGTGAAAAGTGCAATCTTTCCATTTACTCTCAAATATCTAGTTCTATCTTGAGTGATTTTGCCAATTGCTTGTAGCGATTTCTAATTGTTACCTCTGTAACATTGGTTACTTCTGCTATCTCACGTTGTGTTCTGGCTTGTTCACTCGTCTGACTAGAAATGTAGATCGCGGCAGCAGCAACACCACACGGTGACTTACCATGAGTCATCTCCAGTTCTTCGGCTCTCCTGATTATATCTAGAGCGGTTTGTTGCACCTTGGGACCTAGTTGTAGTTCGCTACAGAATCTGTTCACGTATATCTTCGGGTCTGGTAGTGGAGTACGTATCGCCAACTTACGCTTCACATCTCTGTATGTACGACCTATCTCTTTCGGACCAATTCTCGCTACCTTAGCGATATCATCCACGGTCCTGGCAGTAAGCATCTGTTGATTGGCAATGAATATCGATGCGCAGACCATTGAATCTATACTTCTACCTCTAACTAAATCTTCTGCGAGAGCCCTTCTGTAAATATCAGCAGACCTTTCTTGTACTGTCTTGGGTAGTTTCATCTTAGAACATATTTGTTGTATCTGTGCCAGGGCTTGTTGTAGATTCCTTTCTTTAGAGCCTTTCGTGCGTGACCTCGCTTGCCACTTGCGCATCCTATACAACTGAGATCGGTTTCTTGAGGCAATCAGATTACCAGAGTAATCTTTGTTTTGCCAATCTATTGTACTAGAAAGGCCCTTGTCATGTAGGAGGTTTGTCATTGGCGCTCCGACTCTAGAGCGATCAGTTTGCTGACCTGAGTCGTTAAAGTCACGCCATTCTGGACTTTGATCCACAATGTCTTCTTCGATTACTATACCGCAATCGTTACAATGGCGTTCTCCTCTATTCTCGTCATATTCTAGATTCCTAGAGGAACATTCTGGACATTTTACTACGGTGGTGTCTACACCCATCGACCGTAAGACTACATCCCATGATATTTAAGTATATACTTGTAGATGGAAAGTTCCAACTTTCTAGTAACTACTATATACCGCCCAACCTCCACTACCTTCCCCGCTGAGGTAACAACGATGACAGAATTATTAAATCGAGCAAAAAGATTAGTTGATTCTTTGTCTGATGAGGATAAAGAGGAACTAAAGAGATACATGAATGGTAAGCGTGCCTATAATCGAGGCTATGATGAGATAGCGAAGAAAGTAGAATCGCACATAGTAAAACATGGCCATATAACGAACAAAGAAGCCTATGATAGAGGATATACATCTACCCTATTAGATACTACTACATTCTCTAGGTGTATAATATCTAAACTTACTATAGAGATAGGTAAGAAGAAACTACCGGCACTGGGTAAAGCAGGACGAAAGAGAGTAGCCTTCTATGATATTAGAATTGGCGCTCCATCCGACTTTAGTAATATAGATGACAAGTTAGTAGAAGATATAATTTCCAAGGTTGACTTTAGAAAGAAGCGAAATGATTTATTACCGCTAATAGGTGAGTCGAACTACCCTGCGCTCAGAAAGAAAGGCTCTTTGGCTAAAGTAAGACCACTCCTTAGGAGGGCAATGGCCGAGCGAGGATATGAATTAATAGGAAGTCAATTGGATTTTGTGAGGAGTGATTAAAATGGAGTTTAATATAGAAGAAAATGACGATATATTGGAGATCGACCAGATTCTCCATGCTATCGATGAGGAAGATAAAGAAAGAAGGCGTTCGGTTGTCGCATATTTGATGTGGCAGTCGGGCTATGTTTACAGTGCTGATAAGTCAACTGATTCTAAAATCAGAGCCAACATAATAGATGACAATGCCAAGTCAGCCGCTGGTAGATTAGAGAACCTAACTTACTCTGTCACACAGCACAGAATTAACGCAATGTCTTCGATGAGGAACCAGATCGAACTAAGTGAAAAGCCAAATGTACCAGTTTGTTTCATTGATATCGAGGCTATTGGTAGTGGAGTTATACTACCACAGAAGAAACCAGATGGTATGAGCATCGAGACACCACCCATGTTGATGTCGGCAGGTATAGAGTTCAGGTCGTACAAGGAATTTCGCGATTACTACAACAAACTAGACACACATTTGGTAACTTCACCGAAGAGCATAACCTTCTGGTTGCAGAGATTCGAGATGGAGTTCTTGAATATCGCAGATCCTAGACTAGAGCAGCGGTCTAAGTATCACAAGATAAAGCCAGAGTGGAGATTCATTAACCCACCAGCATACTGTAATAGAGACTTTGAAGCACTTTCAAAGGCAGGAGACGTCGGACGAATAGTAAAGATAGACGGTCAGGTTATTGAGAAGGGCGATGTTAAGACTGTGATGACTCATATTGCATTCAGATGTGTTCATCCAAATGCCTTTGGTGTCGAATGTGGTCATATAAACTTAGTAGAACAAGACGTTGAGCGAGGAGAACTAACGAAACCCGGTGCTTGTAAGATATGTGAAGGCAAGAAGTACATCAGATTAGAGAGCGAAGAGACAAAGAACGAGGCTATACAGCGGATATCGGTTCAAGAAGAAGAGGTTTCAGCGGAGTCTCGCTCGATAATGGTGGAGTTACGAGGTGAACTATGCGAGTCAATCGAAGCGGGTTCGTCTATATCGGTAGTAGGGACAATGCGATTGGAACCCACAACTAAGAACGGTCTAATTTGTGACCATTATATCCTAGCATCCCACGTCGAAGAAAAGTCTCACTCGCTAACATCGATGACACTTACACAAAACGACTTAGAGCAAATTGCTCTCTTTGAAGAATCTGTTGATTTAGAAGAGAAAATGGATCTAGTTACGAAGTCGTATGCTGGGCATATTTACGGTCACGATGAGATAAAAAAGTCTCTAGTCCTTGCGACAGTTGGTGCGGTTGCGAACAAGCAGTTTGGGATCAGACCAAACTTCCACGTGATGATAATCGGAGATCCGGGTACTGCAAAGACCAAGATCATGGAAGCAGTCATCAAGTTAACTCCCGGTAGCAGGATGACAGATGCCAGTATATCGACAGGACCTGGCCTGACTGCTGCATGTATTCAGAAAGAAGATCTTTATTCTAACAAGAAGCGATGGGTTGTCGAACCCGGTGCAATACCGCTAACTCCGAAAGGCGCCATATGTGCAATTGATGAGTTTAATCTATACAAAGGAGATTATGGGGAACTAAACAGAGCACTAGAGTCAGGCGAAGTCAATGTGAACAAGGTAGTGAAGGCGACTATACCAGTTCATTGCGCCATCGTAGCAGGTGCAAACCCAGATGGTAAAGGTTCTAAGCGAAAGAAGTTCGATAGAATGAGACCGTTGTTTGAACAAATAGACATGGACTTAGCGCTTTGGTCCAGATTCGACTGCATTTTCGTTATACTTGACGAAGCGGATAAGGAAACTGACACGGCAATCGGACATGCTGTTTTGAAAGGATTGACTGCGGAGGAGGATGATATTACCGAAGTCGCTGACATCGCTGTCGATCTGGAGTTTGTGAAGAAACTACTAGAGGTTTGTAGAAACAGAGACGCCAAGTTATCTAAAAAAGCCGCCGAATACATAATCAACCAACACGTAAAGAAGCGAACTGAGGCAGAAACCGATGAGGAATTGCGTTCTCATAGACAGATTGCAGCAGTATCAAGATTAACTATTGCTGCTGCTAAGTTTGACGGTGCTAAAACTGCCAACCTAAAACACGTGAAATTTGCTGAAAAAATAATGGCCTCCACTCTACAGGAACAAGATCCTGGTGTAATAGAGGGAGGCTTAAGTAAGGGCGATAGAGAATTGAGAAGTGTGGTCGCAGAGAAGTTTGCTGTCATAATAAACAACGATTTCATGCTTGATACTAGGTCTTTTGAGGAAATTTATACCGAATTGAAGAAGTCTTGGTCCGACATACCAAGCATGGACATTATAGAGATGATACTAAAGCAGTTTTCTAGGGACAAGAAGACGACAAATCTTCATCGTTCTCGTGATGGTGCGTATACATACGATGGAACTAAGAACCCAGCGTGGCAGGTGTGGTAATATGAAGAAGGCGGAGATATTGAAGATTATTGAAAAGGTCGAAAACATGACTACGATTGCTGTAGTTAAGATAAAAACCGAGGGTTTCGAACTGGA
>Ga0114932_10001154_pt1 | contig 30852 bp, 60 predicted proteins | sample 2SBtaG_2_FD_87286 | JGI IMG/M metagenome (GOLD analysis project Ga0114932, IMG submission 87286) | Deep subsurface microbial communities from Kolumbo volcano to uncover new lineages of life (NeLLi) - 2SBTROV12_ACTIVE470 metaG | ecosystem: Environmental > Aquatic > Marine > Volcanic ...
TATGCCTAATGCACTGCTTTCTGGATCTTCATTAAATGCCTCATATGTTAGAAAAATATTACAATGTCTATAATCATCAGGTGTTTTATTCCAATGTTCTATGTAAGGAACTGTTGAATGAATGTACATACTCCAATCACCATCAGGTAGGAACTCCGTCATTTCTACTTGCCAATCAAGTATTGCTCTCCATGATTCAAATTCTACGTCTTTCCAATACTTCCAATCAACATGAGTTGGATTAGGTTCAAACAAACAAACTTGTGGTCTTACGTCATGTCTTACACCAAGATATTCATATTTGTCATTTTCTGGAAATTGCCCAAATGCTGTTAGTATGCCAAAAAAACATACTAACGATACTATGGCTACTATTATTATCACTTTTTCTGCGATATACATAACACTTATAAATTAAGCTTACATTTATATTTTTCATGGGAACTAAAATATCTGCAAAATATAATGGTCAGTGTAAGATATGTGGCGATGAATGGAATGTCGGTGAAAGTATATTTTATCAAAAAGAACCTAAAGCCATTTGTGGTGACAAAGAATGTTTTGAAGGACAGGGTGGTAAATTCACACCATTTAAATCACAATCAAATTTCAGTGGTGGATTTAGACAACCAATAATCACAAAACTGCCTGATGTTGAAATAAGTGATGATGTTAAAAAAATAACAGAATATTGGGATCAATTTTTTGTAGTAGCACATCATAAAACAAAAGCTGTTTACCCTGATGAAGATGTAAACGGTGATAGATTTGGTCAGATTAGATCAAAAATGATGGATCAATTAATGTCATTAATTCAAATGATAAAGGAATAGATATATATAATCGGATTACTTTCATAAGATATGAATATTTCACAAGTCGCTGACTTTGATGGTTCATTTGAAAAGTCTTCAAAACTCGAAGCAGGGGATTACATAAAAATCCAAGGTTTAAAAACAAAAGAAACTGACGAATATGGTGTAGTCGCTGAAATAAAGACAACTGAAGGGTTAAGACATTCATTTGGAAAAGCTATCATTGGGTTGGCAAAAAGTGAGAAAATGCAAGGTCATGTTGCAGCCGTCTTGAAAAAAGATGCAAGTGACGGACTTGAAGCTTGGGTTGTAGAGAAAGAATCTACTACAACTGGAAGACCAATGTTAACTCTTTCATTGTTTAATCCTAAAGATTAACCAAAGAGTTATATTCTCTTTTTTTTATACTAAATTATGAGTAAAACTTGTAATAAATGTGGTAAAGGAAATTTAGGTTGGAATAAAAAATATCATGATAAAACAGGTAAATGGAAATTAGATGATCATAAAAACAAAGAAGGTGAATGGTGTATTAGAAATAATAATGAAAAAAAATCATATATCACAAATAAAAAAGATGTTATAATATGTGAATATTGTAAAGATTCAAGTTTTGGATTATGCCGAAGTAAAAAAGACTATGAAGCTCATGTCAAAGCATACCACCCAAACCATGAAATCCTAACAGATTTAGATTACAAAATGAAACATAGTGGTAAAGTAAATAAAAATGTTTTAAAAAATTGGAAAAGCGATGCACATTATTCTCACTGGGATAAATTTGCACAATAGGTTTATAAGAGGGGTTCAGGTAGGATCTACATGAAACTGAAAGGAAGAAGCAAGTCTTCAAAGACGATTTTGAATTTGGCTGATGTACATGAAGGAGCCGTAACCTCTGTATGTACACCTGAACCTGTTATAAGTGATCTAAATACAACATTCAAACCAAATAAATTACAAAAAGCATTATACAATGTATGGGAATCAATACCTGACACACTCTCTAAAAAGAAAACTGATTTAATTGTAATTAATGGTGAACCTGTTGACGGAGCAAATAAGAAAGGATTAGGTCAACAATCATGGACAACAAATCTATGGGATCAAGCAGAAGACTTTATGAAATTAATGAAAGTCCACAGATATGACAACATTCTATTTACAAGAGGATCAGGTTATCATGTTCAATTAGATGGTACTAATGTAGAAGAGATAATTGCCAAACAAATGGGAGCCTTAAAATACAAAGCATATGGTGGTGAAGGAGCCACAGATTACTACGCATTTGTTGAAGCTTATGGTAAGATGTTCAATTTTACTCATCATGTAGGATTTAATAAATGGGCTGCATATAGAACCACAGCATTAGCTAGAGAAATGGCTGGTATGGTATTTGAAAACAATAAATTACACAAGTCCGATGTCATAGTAAGAAGTCACGTTCATTACTTTGTTCATGTAGAGTTTACAAACACACATGGTTGTACAACGCCTGCATGGAAATTCCCTGACGGACATCTTTTTCGTGGTGGTGTAGCAGGTACAACACCTGATATCGGAGCTGTTGAATTCATAGTTGAACCAAACGGTGAAGTCTTAGTTCAAAAACATATATCAGAAATAGAATTAAAACCATTGGTGCGACATATATGAAAAAAAAATACGTTATAACACTAGATGAAGCCACATATATGACTTTAACAGATGGAATTAAAGAACAAATATATAAAATGTTACCTGTTGGAAAGAAAACAACACCTTCTCTTGTAGCGAAATCAATTGGTACAAGTCGGAGAAACGCACATAGTGTTCTTACTCAATTAGAGAAAGAAGGTAAAGTAAAGTCGAAACTCGGTCTTATAAAGTTCAAAAATACAACTTCTCGATGTAGAATCTTTGAAAGAATATAACACACATATAATTAGAAATAATTAAATACCAACTCGTTTTAAATGACTTTATGTTCATTAATATCTGTTGGAAAAAAGACAACGAAATTAAAAAAACACTAGTACATATATCTAAATTACATCCTATGGTGAAAGAATTAGAATCTCATGGCGTAAAAACTTGGTTACAAACCGAATAATACCCTTCCTTTTTTTGTTAACTAACTTAAGTAACTTAACATTCGTATATCGTTTGATTAAATATTACTTAACTCAGATCTCAACCTTACATAACTTAACTTAACTAACTTTTTCTTTTCTAGCTAAGATTTGATCAATTGTTAACCAATAGACTTATATTGAAACTTCACATATCCTTTTTGTGAAATTCAGAAAAACAACTACTATTTCTGTTGGTGACAAAACTAAACCGATCTATGAGAGTTTGGAATTGTTGAGGTTAACACAAGCTCCACACTTATCATTTAGTTTGTATTTAGCCACAGTCATAGAAGAGTATCTAAAGAATCAGAAAAAAGATAGTAAGATAACAGAGTTTGATTCATTAGCAGTTTCTTCAAAGTTTCCATTAATTATGGCAACTATTGAGAAATGGAATACTACCGTACATGGTATGTCTAATGATGATATTCTTAAATTACAAGAAAGAATAACACAGTTGAATAACTTAGTGAGAAAAGAGGTGTCAAAGAGATTATGATGTCAACTGATTCTGCAAAAATAGATATGATTGTTGATGGGTTATACAAGCATAATTATGTGGATATAATTGACGGTTTACGACCTGATTCTACATTTAATATCAACCCATCACTACCTTCTTTTATTGATATTTATTTAGAAGATTCTAAGAAATTTGTGGATTTGATTTACAAAGCAATATTTAGAATAATAGCAGAAAAAAGAGGTTCTAGTAAATATGAGATAATAGAAAGTTTTTTTTCTGATTTAAAGATAAAATTAGTTGTTGATGATGTTATTAATCTACATCAAGTTAGTGCAAAGAATGAAAATTGTACTATAACATTTGATTGTCAGATTATAGCTACTGATTTTCCTAAATCCTATATAAAAAAGGCTTTATTCATATGTCCTATTTGTAGTAGAGATCAACCTATGAATTGTGATATTAATAGAAAGATAGGACAACCATATTGTATGAATACTTCATGTAAAAAAGCTAAAATGGAAGTTGATCAGAGATCAATAGTAACTGATGATGTTCAAACTATTTTAATGCAAGAACTTATGGAAAATTCTGAGAACCATTCACCTGTTATTATGGCTGGAAAACTCATAGGTAATAATGTTAGAACTTCATTTGTAGGTCAGAGAAAAAGGATAACAGGTTTGTTCAGAAGTGAGATAGATATAAAGAAGAATGAGAATGATATTTTTATAGATATTTTATCATTAACTGACTTAGAGGAATCTAAACCACTAATACCAACAGAAGAAGCAATAAAGATGATAACAAAAGATTCAAAGGAAGACGGTTTTCTTGAAAAAGTTGTGGGTTCATTTGCTCCAAATATATTTGGATATAGTGATATAAAATTATCAATTTTATTAGAATTGGTAGGGGGTGTTAGAACTAAGAAACGTGGTGATATCAATATATTTCTAGTTGGTGATCCTTCAATGGCAAAATCAGAGTTGTTAAAATTTTCTAAAAATATAACACAAAGGTCAATTTATACTAGTGGTCGTGGTTCTAGTGCAGCAGGTTTAACAATTGGAATGGTTAAAATGCCTGATGGAAGAATGATAGCTCAGGCTGGTGTATTACCTATTTGTAATAACGGTTTTGCTTTTATTGATGAATTTGATAAAATGAATAAAGATGATAGAAGTTCAATGCACGAAGCCATGGAGCAACAAACAGTTTCAATAGCAAAATCAGGTGTTCAAATGACTTTACCAACTAAGACTAGTATTTTGGCAGCAGCCAATCCAAAGTATGGTGTTTATGATAGTAGTATGACTTTAAGAGATAATATAGATATACCAGCCCCATTACTTAGTAGGTTTGATTTAATTTGGTTAATAAAAGATAAGGTACATCAAACAGAAGATATGCAGAAAGCAAGTCATATTTTAGATACATTTACTTCTGACAAGAAAGAAGTTTATTTTAACGAGAAAGAGTTAACTGCTTTTTTGAATTATGCAAGAGGGTTTAAACCTGTATTACAAGAAGAAGCGAAATCTAAATTACTTGAGATTTATGAACGTATGAGAAATGCAAGTGTTAAATCTGATATGCCTGTTGGTACAAGACAGTTAGAAGCATTAGTTAGACTTAGTATGGCTTATGCAAAATTATTTTTACGAGATCGTGTGACAATTGAGGATATAGAAAACGTTGAACTTTTAGTTAATTCTATGTATGAAAGTTTTGGTCAATCTCTTACTAAAGGTGGTATTCAACAGCAAATATATTTTGATAAAAAAAATACAAAACAACATGATGCATTAAGTATTTGGAATGAATGTAGAGATGAAAAACTTCAAGTGAAGTTAAATAAGTTTGAAGAAGCTCTTAGAGAAGCTGGTATGCCTGAAATTGAAGCGAAAAGGTTAATAGATCAGTGGGAGAACAATAATTTAATTAAACTGAATGAAAATGGAACATACACAAGAATTGGATAACACTAATAAAGAAGAAGCCTACCTAGTAGGTATGGCAAAAAAGAAGGAAGAGGAAGAAGGTTTACACTTACAACCACCTGAACCTGAAATAGATTTATCTGTATCACAACTAGATGGTGTTGGTGCTGTCACTCAAAAGAAACTTGAAGCGTTTGGTGTTACTAATTTAATTGATATATGTGTAAGAGGATCAAGAGAAGTATCAGAAATAACAGGTGTTTCTAAACCTACTTGTGACACTTGGGTTTTTAAAGCACAAAAACTTCTTGAAGATAATGACATGATTAGAAAAGCTGACATGGGTGTAATGGATCTTATGGATTATCATGAAAATATGCCTGTGTTAAGTACAAAGTGTGATGATGTTGATAAATTAATGGGTGGTGGTGTTCGTGCTGAAGCCACATATGAAATATATGGTGAGTTTGGTGCTGGTAAAACACAATTCTGTAACACGTTAGCTTGTGAAGCTATAAAAGATGAAGGTAATGTTATTTGGATAGATTGTGAAGATACTTTTAAACCAAGACGTATAATTGAAATGCTTGTTGCTAGAGAAGAAATAACACCTGAAGAAGCAAGAGAAAAATTAAATCAGATTACATATTTATACACACCTAACACTGAGCAATTATTGGGTGTAATTAATGGATTATCTGAAACACTTATGACTAAAAAACCAAAACTAGTTATTTTAGATGGTGCTATTGGTCAATTTAGAGAAGAGTATTTAGGAAGAGGTACACTTGCTGAAAGACAAATGCAGATAGCTAGATTAATGACTCATATTAAGAATATATCATTTTATTTTAGATGTCCAGTTGTATTTACAAATCAAGTACAATCAGATCCAAGTATGATGTTTGGTGATCCAATTAAGCCTATTGGTGGTAATGTAGTTGCTCATGCTTCAACATATAGATTATATTTCAAAAAATCAGGTAAAAAGAGAGTTGCACGTATGGTAGATAGCCCTGAACACGCACAAGCTGATGCAGAATATATTTTAACTGATAAAGGTCTTGTTAATGTTGAATGAGTAAAAAAGACATAATAGATAAAGCTAAACGTGATGTGGCTGCCATGCCACAATTTGATTTAAAATGTGCAGTTTGTCATAGAAAATATGGTAAATATTTTGTATTTCATCATAAAAAATACCTTAATAGTGATAAAATATACTCTGATTTTAAGGACACATATGCCTATAATGAATATGTTTTACCTATAATAAAAAAAGATCCTAATAGATTTGCATTACTTTGTAAAAAACACCATACTTCAGTAGAAAGATTAAAGATGTTTACAAAAGAAAACTTCGAAAGGCTTATTAAATTAGCTAAAGAAAGTAGAAATGATGGCGAAAGTAGAGTCCGTAAACGAAAAGTTCGTAGGTGAAGGTGAAAGAGCTTGTCTTTCCATTTTAAAATCTTTATTTGGTAAAAATTGTGAATACAAAACACAATACCCATTTGCAAAACTTATGAAGGGTGACTTTGCAGATTCTTTATCTGACAGGCAACAAAAACAAACTCTTGATATAGTCATATTTAGAAATGGTGATACAGATAGTATTGGAAAAAAACCAACTATTGTTGTAAGAGTTCAAGATAAACACCATAAAGGCATATTAACAGCTTCAAGGGACTTAGTTCAAAAACAAATGTTAGAATGGAATGAATGTGTTGTTGTTGATCTGTGGTGGGAAGAATGTCCAGAATTATGGGAAGAAAATGTCAATGAAAAATCTATTGAAGAGGTTTCTGTTTATCTTAGAAAATCAAATTTATTATAAACTATGTTCTGCCCATTGAAAACAAAAAATTAATCTTTCTTCCATTTCTTCATCCATGTTGTCAGTTTCATCATGTTTGTCTAAACAAAAATGAATTAATTCATGTGTTATAGTCTTATATATATCTTCAAGAGTTTCATGGTTTGGTAAATATATTATACATCTTTCTGTTTCAGAGTAGTATATACCCCTGTTATCATCATGCTTAACCCTAAAGTCAACTTTTACCATATTGTTTAACCGAAAAGATTAATAATAAAGTTTTTGACTTATTTTTATGAGTAATCCACTTGTTTCATTCTTAAACTGGTATGATAGGCATTTAACTGAGTCATTAGCTTTAAGTGCATTTATACTCTATCTTCAAATACCACACACGATTTCGGCTGCCGAGTGTTTTTTCGGTGGCGATGTCGGACTTTACGGTTTTCACCCGCTGACCGATTTTTTTCTCTATGGGATAGATTTATTAGAAATAATACCATTAATTGGTGTAACGTTGGCAATTATAGCTAGGATAAAGAGTAAATATGGACTTTCCAAATAAAAAATATAATATTATTTATGCTGATCCTCCTTGGAAGTACAGGGATAAAAGACAAAATCCTAATTCAGATAGACCAGCTAGATATGGTGGTATATCTTATGATGTAATGGACACTAGTGATATATCTAATTTACCTGTTAATGAGATAGCAGAAGACAATTGTATGTTGTTTATGTGGGTTACTTTTCCAAATTTACAAATAGGTTTAGATGTTATTAAAGCGTGGGGTTTTGATTATAGAACTCTTGGGTTCTCATGGATAAAATTAAATAAAAAAAATGAAAAACCATTTTTTGGGATAGGATATTATACAAAATCAAATTGTGAGTGCTGTTTAATAGGTGTCAAAGGTAAGCCTATTGTTGCGAGTAATCGTGTTTCTAGTGTAGTTATGACACCAAGAGAACGACATTCACAGAAACCTAATATAATACGTGATAAAATAGTAGAATTATGTGGGGATTTACCAAGAATTGAATTGTTCGCTAGAACTAAAACAGAAGGTTGGGATGTTTGGGGAAATGAAGTGTGACAAATGTGGTGAAGAAATGAGAAAAATGACAGTATGTCATCAAATATGTGAGAATTGTGGTGCAGTTGTAGATTGTTCTGATGGGGTGTTTGATTAATGGAAATTGTATTTGAAACTAAACATTTAGATAAAAAATTATATCAAAAATTAATTTTACATTATATATATGAGCATTATCACTACAAAGATTATGATAAATTAATGAAACAAGATAAATGGAAGATTACTTTAGTTAGTACAAAAGAATTTGATAGATCATTTTATTCAGGTGTTCCAAATGATCAATTAGATTATAGTATTCCTCATGGTGTTACAGGTCAAGGAACTGTTATTTGTTATTTAACAGATAGTACCAACCCACTTATTATGTTACAAAATATGTCAGTTATTTGTCATGAATTAGCCCATATGATTTTAATGGTTTATTATCCAAATAAGTTAACAACACAAAGGTATGATGATTTTTATGGAAAAGCAGGTGATCAAAGAAAGTTTTTTTCTTCAGAAGTACATGATAGAGTTGCAGAAGGTAGAGTAAAGCAGTTTAAATACCCAAAAGCATTTAGAAGATACCAAAATTACATTGGTGTTGACATAACTGATATTACTAACAATAGAAAATCTTTTGATATTAAGTAGTAGTAAGTTTATTTGTACTGTAAAATATTTTTACTTTATTTCTAACTAATCCATTACAACAAGAACATCTTCTTCTTCCTTCATTTTTATTTTCTTTATGTGTGTGTTTTTTAGGAATATATTTTGCACAATTTTGACAATAGTAGTTTTTTTCACCTTGCTGTCTTTCAAAACGTGAACAAGTATTTTTACACATTATTTTATTTTATTTTCACTTCTATATAAATCATTTCATTAAGTCATTTATTACAGAACCACCAAGTAGTGCTTCTTCTGATAAATCTTCAAATATTTCTTTAACATCTTCATTTGTCAAGTTTCTACATCTTGTTGATAAAATTACTTTTATATCATTTTGTTCTTCTGCTGTTATACTCATTTTTTCAGAATCTTCTAATTGTTCACCTTCTTTATTATATCTACTTCCTATTATTCTTAAAGTTGATAAAGTTATAAAGTGATGTATGAATCTTTCTCTTTCTGTTAAACTCAATTTTTATTTTCTCCATATAATATTTCATGAGCTTGTAGATATCTTTTTAATCCATCATCATCTCTTTTTTCTAATTCACTTTCACTTTCAACGTGCATTGGTATGAATAATGATTCTTGCAATTTAATTATTCTTTTTATAGCCTTTTCTCGTTTAAACAAGTGTACTCATTACTATGTTTCTGAATTGTTTTATAACTTTTTCGCTACCTAATTCTGCATTAGCCACACTTACTATATTCTTACCACCAAATAGTTCTTTCATTGTTTCATGTACCCATAATCTTGGATTTATAACGACAAATATTATGTTTGGTGTGACTCTCATAGCTTTTACATATGATTTCTTACATAGTTTATAGTAATGATTTCTTTGCATACGAACACCATTTTTCCAATAATTTGGAACTCCATCAGTGACAACAATCATTAATTTCTTGTTACCTCTCATTTCTTTTAATGTTCTAGCTGAATATTCGAGTGCTAAATGTGTTGGCGTTCCATTATAATCATTCGTAACAGTTACATTTCGTACATCTGATATACTCTTTATTTCTGTTAAACCAACACTACCTTCACCATTACTACCCCATATATTCCCTTTTAGTTCTATGTTTGGAATGTTTTCAAGTGACTTGTATAACGTAGCCACAAGATTTCTTGCAATATCTATTCTACTATATGATTTCATAGAAGAAGAAGCATCTATTGATATTAATATAGAACCACCTCTAGCAGTTTTCATATTCGTGAAACTTTTACCAATATCAACACCTCTTGTAATATTATTTATGTATGAATCAACATTTACGTCATGCCCATGATAATCTACATATGGTTTTAATCCCATCTGTAAGTGTTTGAATACCCTGTTTAACTTATTTGCAGTTGAATAATCAGGTACAAATTTTGCAGTTTGTCTTTCAATTCTCTTTATACTAGAAGGCGTATTATCATAAGTTGCTGCTTCTGCCAATATTGTTTCTTGAATATCATTATATTCTTCTTCGCCCAAATCTTTACCTGTTTGTATTAAATCTTGTTTTTGATCATCACTTACTTTTGAAGAATCATTGTTAGCTAATTCTTGTAAATCTTCTGGAATTTGTTCACCAGCACCATACGCTTCTGATGTACTATCCCATGAACTAATATGTCTATTTCTTTCATGTCGTGCTTCTGATCGTTCACCTGTTTCTTCTCTAATAGCTTCTGATATTTGTGTTGCTGATTGATGTAAATCATTAGCACTACCTTCACCAGCACTACATATTTGTTCTGCTTTCTCTTTTTGGTTATTACGTTGTTCCAAATAGTCATCTAAAACATCTTTTATTGTGATTAAGATTCGTAATGCACCATATTTATCAGTACCTTTTACATCTTCCATAGCTTGTTCTAGTCTTGGAAAGTATCTAGTTCTAAAAACTGTATCACTTCTCATACATCTTATTGCAAATAATATATTTATTGGGTTTGCATTTATTGGTTCATCTTCTAAGTCTTTATCAGGTATTGTTTGTCCTAAACCTTTTAAAGTTGTATTGAATCTCTTTCCATATGCCAAGTATTCTCGTCTTAAATGAGATTCTATTCTTTCATCTTCCAATAAATTATAAACATTAAAGTAAAAGTCAGTGTTATCCCAATCTTTCATTAATTTATCAACTTGATAAAATGGGCTTTGATATAATATATGAGCTAATTCATGTATTAATGCAGTATATTTTGGTATATGTTTAATTGTTGGTGTGGCAATATTTACTTTATAATCTCTTCCGTTTACTCTTTTACACCAATTATCCCCAGCTTTATACTGTATATCTATCCTACAATCTCTAACATATTCAACTATACTAGATGATTTATCAAATAATTCTTTCTCAGGTAATAAGTCTAGGTTTCTAGGCATTTTTATTTCTCCTACTCATCAATATAGAAAACTCTTCTATTAATTGATCTCGTTTTATTATTTTTTTCATAATTCTATGTTTTACTGTTTTAGAGTCCCAACCTGCTCTTATTAAGAGATCAACATCATCACATATCTCAAATTCTGTGTCACTCCAAGCTTCCATTATTTCTTCTTCTTGTTCTTTTTGATGTTTATTCATTTATCCATCATGTCAAACTTAAATGTGACAGCTTTATTTCTTCGTTTTTTTGTTCTGTTTCTTGAACTTGTAGTAGGTGTTATTCTAGCATTAACATGGCAACATGGACACATAACTTTAGCACCATTCTTATTTGGTGTTAAATGTGTTTTAAGAAAGAAAACATTACAATGCCTACAAAAAGCATTTTCCTTGTAAACATCTTCACCTTGAGAATGTCGCATATTCTTACTTAATCTTCCACAAATGCCTTTGCATAAGCTTCCCTTTATTGTGCAAGGCATTATATATTCACCCCAAATGTATCAGAAGCACGTACTCGTATGAATTCTCGTTCACTAGGATCACTGTATTTAATTAAGAATACTTCTCTCAATGTATCTCTTAGAATGTCAGTTGAATATGCTTTCTGTTCTTTAACATTAATATCCAAATTGGTTCTATAATGGTTAAGAAATTGTGATATATCTCTTATAGATAAAGCGTACTCAACCTCACCTTTCACTCTCATAGCATAAACATCTTGCACGAATTTCAGTAATGGTGCTTTAACACTAGATTCATTGATGTTTTCCCAATTCATTATTCTATCAATATCTTCTGATTTTGGATATGCCCATGCTCTTCCTATGAATCTTGATCTCAAATCTTCTGTCATAGTATTGATTCCAGCATATGTAATAGGATTTACAGTCCAAACAATAGATAGTTTACAACCTTCATTCAATTTGTATGTTTTACCATTTGCTACTATACTACTTCTTCCATCACAAATACTATTCCACCATCTTTGTATATCATGGTCTTGTGAGTTTGCATCGTCACCATATAATAGTGCGTGTCCATAATGATTTGCAACTTCTATTGCTGTTGGTAACAATCCTAATCTGAATACTGTTCCATCACGATTTATTTCTCTGTTTCCAATTAAATCATATTTTGTAGTACCACTACCAACAGGTTCAGTAACTAATGCTATATTGTTTTGTTTACAAATTGTATGTACAAGTAGAGTTTTACCTTGACCTTTCTCTGATTCTATCAAATATGGAATATTTCTTTTTAATACTGCTTTCTCAAGGTCTTTTCTTTCAGTACCTATTTCAATATATTTATCCCAAACCAAGATATTACTTGGATCATATTGTTCATAATCTATTTCGGCTATTTTTTCTTCGTTCATTCTAATCTATAAAATGTTCCTCGGACATATGAATCTTTTGTTAGAGTAACTCTTGCTATCATTTTTGCACATTTTTCATCTCTTCCACAACATTTTCTACTACTACCGTCACCATATTTAACTTCATAGTTGACATTTCCTAACTTTAGTCCCTTGCATATATACTCTCTCACTTCTTTTTTATTCTCTAATCTGATCATAAGATTATGTGGTTTTTCCAATAGTCTATTATACCTCATACCTATCTTACCTTCAAATCTTCTCATGGCAAGTTCTTTCATATTAATACCACCTATTCGTTTCATTGTTCTAAGGTTCATTAGTAATTTATCTCCGTTTTATTCATACTATCAGGTATTAAGTTGCTACATAACATAGTTCTTGCTGGTTTACCAAATATCTTTTTCTTTTTATTACTCTTGACAATCAAGGTATTCCACTTAGATTTAGTTAGTACACCTCTACACTCATGTTCATCAGCACTAGAAGCTATAAACCAATCACCCTTCAAAGTTTCAACCATATCTAACAATGTGTTATAGTATTGTGGTATGGATTGATCACATACGAAAAAGTCATTATGTGTATAGATTTTTTTTCTCCAAGGTGGATCAATCATAAAGAACGTATTCTCTGAGTCAACAGCTTGTATAGTTTTCTCATATGAAACACCTGTAATTGTTGCTTCAGGGAATTCTTTTTGACAAAATTCTTGTGAGTGAGGTGATAAATCATTAAGATATATTTCCATTCTTTCTTTGAAAAATCTATAACCATATTCATTTAGAACTTCTTTTCCACTTTTTTCTTTATCTCTCAAAACTTCATATGTTCTTGCTTTACCAGCAAATGGTTCACAATAAACTTCATATGAATCTCTACCTTCTGGTATTAATCTATACCAAAGTGCAACTATCTGATCTGCTGTTAAAGACATACCAGCAGTTCCACCTAGTAATTTTTTACCCCATACACTAGTTCTTTTATCGTTCATATCGCCACTACCAAATTGGTTAGCCCATTTTTTAGGTTCGGTCATAATCCTAGCTTCTCCAATTTTTTATGTAATTCTAGTCTTGATTCTTCTGACAATTCATTAAAGTATTCCATGAGATAGTTGTATGCTTTAATTTGGTTTTTAAACATACGATATTGTACTCTATCTTGCCATTTTTCATGATCTTTGTTACATTTTTTTCCTTTTCTCATTCTACCTTGACCAACTTCTATACAATCACAAGCTAATTTTTCTCTCATAATTAATTCCATTATTTTACCATCAACTTCTTCCCATTCATGGTTAACTATTGGTTTTTCCATGCCACCTTTTTTATTATTCATTTTCATTGTTCACAACCACACAAGCTACAGTAATCATCTGGAAGTTCTTTAAGTTCTTCTTTACACATAAAACATTTAACAAATACTGCACCGTTTTTAGCTCCACATGAAGCACAGAAAATATATTCTAAGTTCCAATTCATTCTTCTATTTTTTCCCCTCTTGACATTTTAACTGCAATCACATGATAACAATTCAATGTGTGTTGAAATCCTAGACAGTCACAATCATATTCATTATTTATAATCTGAACTGTATGTGTTTTTGATTCGTCACTTTTAGAAGGTAATATCCAAGTTTTCTCATCAACAGTAGTTATTTTACCTAATATTTCTGTGGCTTTCTTTACTTGTTGTATACTCATAATGCTTTAAGCTCCTTCATCTTTTCTTTTACTTCAAAGATTACGTCCTCTGTATTTATGAATTCATCTAAATTTTCTTTTATAGATTTAACTGCTTCAAGCAAATCTTCAGTAAATTCATTTATATCTCTCATTTTTACCACTCTACTGGACAATCTCTATCATTGATTACCCAGTGCATTTTCTTTTTTTTATTTGTCATAATTTTATATCCTTTTTTGCTAGGTGGAAGTTCCATATATAAACCATCTTCTAAATCATGAATAATTATTCCTTCTTCATGTTTAAAATTACAGCTAACATATCTTGGTTCTTGATCCCAATCTTTATTCAATCTAAATCATTCCTTGATTCTTCATATGCGATACCAGCTTCATTGGCACATTCTTCACACATATTGTTATCATCTGTACATTCAACTGTTTCATTACAGGCTTCACATATAGGAAAGTCATGTTCAAAATTTGCGTTCATTTTATTTTTTTTCTATTGACTCACCATTGTTTCCTCATTATGAATTGTATTACATTATTCATTGTAAAATATATCCCTTGACGAGTAAATCCCCATTTAAACTCGTCAAGAGATGTAGTCATTACACTCGTATGTTTGCAATAGTTGACTAATCTATTTACTATCATTTCGATCTTTCCTCTATATATCGAACCATTAATGCTCTCATTGTTGCTGATAATTGTCTATCACCACATAATTGTTTGAATCCTTCATATAATTCTATTGGACAACTAAACATTATTACTTTCTTTGATTTTTGTCGTGATTCTTTATTTAATTTAAATCTTATTTGACCTTTAATTCTATCTTCAATCTGTCTTTTCATAAGACCAAATGCACTTGCTCTTACAACTGTAAACATACCTTTTTTCTTCTTTTTTGGAACAATAGAGTTTAATTTTTCTATCTCAGCTTCGGTAAGCCAATCAGTTAAATTACAATCTTCAGGTTTCATTATATCTGTCATTAGAATTTCTCCCAATTATTTTGAGCAAATGTATATGCTTCATGTACATATTCATCTACTGTCATATTTCTTGCATACATGGTAGCTTCAATTATTTTATAATAATCATATAACTGGTCTTTTGTAAACATTTTTTTCATTGTTTTCATCATTGACGTAATTATTACTTCCATAGCATTTTTCTCGTTTGGTTTATAGTGATCAGTTATATCAATAGCTAATCTTGCTAGAAACCTATCTGATAATTCATATGCAACGTCTTCACATTTTGCTCCATAACCTATATTATTTTTTGAACTAGTTAATATTTTTAATTCTTCCATTTCTGCACACATTACAGCTATATCTTTTTCTGTTGGTTTAGCTCTAAACATATCGTTTCCCTCATCTTTATTATTCATCTTCATCGTCACAACAATTTCCTCTTTTTGGTACCCATATTCTTTTTTTCATCTTCATGTTCTTCCATTACGCCATTCCCATATATTGTTTAAGTAATCTTGACTTTTTGTCTTCCAATTACCTAATTCATTAGTTTCTTCTTGCAAATTCTCTTTAAATCCATATAATACTGTTTCTTTCCTTGCACATGATTTACATATCCATCTTTCTAATGTTCCACCACCAAATACAACTAATGATTTTTCTTTTTTCTTTTGTTCTTTTTCACAAACATAACAAACAAATGTTGGATTCAAGTTATATGTTCTATTCATTGTAGTGACCTCGCTATTTCGTATAATGATCTTCCTTCTTCCAAGTTATCATATATGTATCTTGCATAAGTTGTTGGATATCCACCTGTTCTTAACATTTTTTTTACTGATAATCTACCAAAATTTGATAAACCTAAATGTGGATCTCGTCTAACTGCATAAGCCGTAATATATCCCATTTCATCACTTAACGCTAAATACGGACAACCACAAGAATATATTTTTTTATCAGCTCTGTATAATGCTTTAACTAGTGATATTCTATTATTCATGATCTTTATCATCCTCGAAATATTCTGAAAACTTTTCTATTTCACCTAATGGATATCTTAATGGTTCTTCAATAGATTTATTCACCCACTCATTACCTTTAGTTCCTTCTTCATTGTAAAGATAACAATTATTAAATAATTGCATCCACTGTCCTCGCCAAGTTTCTTGATCACGTAATGACTCTTTTATTGTTTCTGGGAAATCATTTCTTATTCTAGTTACTAATTTCATATTTATGAGAATTTGATAATTATGCCATAGTATTTGATCTAATACTTTTCTCCAATCAAGCATATCATTTGTAAAGAATCTTGTGTTTTCTGATAACATAGTCCATATTTCCTTACCAATAAGGGCAACTGATATGGTAGTTTCATAGTTAAAGGGGTTAGTAGTATCACCTTTTCTATTTCGCATAACATATCTTGCTCTATCATCACCATACAACCACGACATCATTTTACTTGTACTCAATGTAAAATCACCTGTTCGTACTTGAAGTTCTGATATATATCCTAATTCCAAAGATAACATAGTTAATGGATCAGGTGATAAACTTTTTCCCTTTTTTATAATATTTCTTATAGCTTCAATTATTTCATCAGGGTAACTTACTAAATCCCATGTTGAACCATAGTATATTTTGTCCAACAAATAGTTAGGAAGAGTGGTCAATTATTATGATCCCCCTGTTTATTTTGCTCTTTTACCATTTCTTGTCTTAAACACCATTCTTGCCATGTTTCATAATCTTCCAATGCCTCTTCAGGTATATTACCAGCGAGTTCACTAGAAATATCCTCGTAATCTTCCAAAGTAGCCTTGCTTTTTAGTTGTTTTTGAGCTATTTCCTTTTCTATTGCCTCTTCTACTACGTCTATCTTCTTTTGCTTTGAGCTTTTGTTCTCTTTTTTGCTTTCGTCTTTCTTTTTTGCTGAGCTTACCTGTGTTATTCGGAAGTTGCCCTGAAAAGAATCATTAGGTTGAGATTTCCCATAATAACTTCCCCAACTTGAATTTTGATATCCATATGTAGGTTTCTTTTCAAAGTTACTATTAGAACAAGCAACCTTATCTACTGTTGTCCAACCTTTACCAAATGTTTGTATTCCTTTAGGTGTTAATACACATACTTTTTCATCTATCATTGATAAATAGTTCATGCCAAAGTATCTAACTAACCATGCCATAATTCTACTATCTGATATGTCACCATCAACTAATTTTGCATCTGGTCTATTCATAAGTAGTTTTAATGCAACTTCTTTATAATCACGCCATATTCCATTATGGAATAACACACCTTCTTTATCAAATCCACTAGCCATTGTATCATCAACATTACCACTAATAGCGAATGGGTGACATAATGGTGTATCAACAGAACCATGTGTTGCTATTCTAAAGTGTATAATAATTGGTAATTGTATTTTCTCACTTTCTATTTTATCCATTATAAACTGTGATGTAACGTGCATACCTTTTTCCCATCTTACATGATCGCCTTCTATCCATGCTATACCACCACCATCTTTATTCATGGCTTCCATACTATCTAGCATTTCTTTTGTTGGGAAAGCATCTTCATACTTTGCTATGACACACATTATACTATTTCCTCCATTAACGGATCGGTCAAATCTACGGTAGGTTTTATCAAATTACCTGTTATCCTAGATCCTTTCTTTGTTTCATATTCTATTGATAATGTTATTGTTCTGTTATCAGGTCTTAAGAATTGTTCATAAATGAATTTCATAAATTTACCTACTTGTTTTACATACATTTCAAATGCTCTATTACTCATTGGTCTATTTATGGCTAATAATACACCTTCATCACTACCTTTTGAAGATAGCCATGAAATATTAGGTATTCCTATATTTGTCATGAAGTTTGGACTCATTAACATTTCATCATTACCCCAACCTCTTATAGCATATTTCATATTCTTTCTACAATATTCTGATTCATTATTCATTGAACTTGGTGATGTAGTTGACATAAATAATGCATCACTAATAAATGCTGATACGTCATAACCACGTATTTGATTATCTTGCCAATGACTACTATTTGTCATCATATTAGAATATGCTGAAAATAGATTGTGAAATATTTTAGATTTATAATAAATCTTTATTCCAAATCCATCTCTCATTATTCTAACCTGAGCGATATTTTTATTTTTCATTTTTATTTCAATTTCTTTCATCGTTGTTGTAGTGTTCATTGTTTCTTATACCTCTGTGTTATATTACTTATTTTACCCTTGATATCAAATTCAGGTTTAACTACTGTTTTATCTTTCTTAAATTGGGCGTGTGTGAGAATATAATTACTTATGTAAGTAGTACATTCATTAACAGAATCTAAATATGTTGCTGCATCACTAAACATTGGTAATACTCTTACTTCCATAGTTCTATGTTTAAAGTAATCAAAGTTTAGCTGGCAATATCTATCACCTTCACCACTTACTTGTGATTCAGGCATATGCTCAGGTTTACAATAATCTGTACCTGATGTACATTTTTCAATTCTTTCTATTAATCTTTGCATACCTATTTTATTCAATTTTTTCTCACCCCATGAATAAAGATGATCAATTAAACCTGTGTACATATCATATTCCATGGCAATATCATAAAATCTCATATCTCTAAAACTAATATGAAAATGTCCACCACAAGTTCTATTAACGTATGTTGGATATGCATCAATAACTAATTGTTCCAATTCTTGTAATTTCTCATTTTTAAATAAAACAGGTCGTGTTACATATTCACCAACATATGCTACATCCAAATTATCAAGATTTTTTACAGAACAATCTTCATGTTGTGTTAATAATCTATGTTCTTTAGGGTAATTTTCCCATAAACCTTCCATTTCAAATCCTATTTTCCATATTGGCATACGTAAATAGTTTAATGGGGTTGAGTTTACCAATACTTCTTTATGTCCACACTCAGAACAACGATAATAATCTGTTTTACATAATTCTACTTCTTGACCATTTAATTCTTTTAAACAGTGTGAACAGTATGAGTGTTGATTATTTTTTTTATATGTACTATCTGATAATTTTTCAATTCTTTGTTTATTATAAGTAGTCCACATTCCATCATACGTGGTTAATTTATTCATTTTTATTTTCTCCTAAGAGATATGGGGATTTTATTTCTATTGACTCACCCATACTCCTTTAATATATGAAATGCTTTTTACACCGTTCATTGTAATCCTTCCCTATTTTCTACATCTTGTTCTTGCAATATTGCCTGTGATTGTAGTAATTTACCAGCTACCATTTTCATTGCTTGTATAAATTCTACTGTTGTCAAACCACCATATTCTTCATTATTTGAGCAATATTCCCTCATTAATTTCATCATAACCGAAGATAATTTAATTACTCTTGTTGTTTCGTCAATATTTGCTTCCATTAAATAATCACTCAAATCCCATCTATCAGCTTCTTTAGACATTTGCAATAGAAATGGCATTTTGTCCATTCCTTTGTAATCTTTTTTATCATTTTTCATTTTTTATCAATTCCCAATATATTTTTATTTGTGTATATTCTCTTCTGCAATTATTACACTCACATAGTTGATTCATAAGTCATGCTCACCTTCATTAGTTATAATACCTAACGACCATAAAAATATTTCAATATATTTGTTCATTGTAATACAAATACCCCCATAACAACTGATATTGCTATCACACAAGCTGTGATATTAATAAGATGTGCTAATTTTCTAATTTTTCTAATATTCATTTATATCAAATCCTCAAATAACATATGACCAAATCCACATTTCTTACAATACCACATATCTTTATTTTTAATATCTTCATTGTGTTTTTCAATACGTTTGTTATAAATCTCAGGGGTAGAAGTTATACTGGCACTATCTCTTAGTTTTATCTCTAGGTCTTCTACACCAGTATTATCAAGTGGTGATGTCTGGATAATATTTACTTGATAACTATTATTTTTCTTAACTCTGTCATATACAATAACATCTGCTGGTAATTCTATATGTTTCATTTCTTCATACACAAATTTAACTAATTCATTGTGTTTCATATAATCATTAAATCCGTCAATCATATCATTTATCTCGTCTAATTTATCTTTTTGAACGGTCATAATCATTTCACTCAAATACTCTTTTGCTAAAATATCTGCAATTTTAACTGCTGTTTTATTTAATCTAATAACTCTCTCAAGCTGTTCAGTATGTAATTCATTACCTTCTAAACCTATTTTATATTTCATTTTACCATTACTATCTCTATATTTACCTAATTTAACTCTCAACTCATATAACTCATTGATTGTGGACAATAATTTACGTTCATTCTTATTTTTTGGATAATTAATTCTTGCTTTTCTGTTATCATATAATTTGCCATACATATTATCTAATACCTCAGCTCTTTTAATTCTTGATATTCTTTTATTTCTAGTCATTTATATTACCATCCATATTCCTTTTGGGTTTTCTCTAGCCCAACCCAATAGTATTTTAATTGAATAACCAGCATTACCTTTAGTTGATTTCCAATAATCACTATTACGCCTAGAACCTAATGCCATTAATACGTTTTCTAATTCTTTTATTGTATTTTTTGCATATTGACCATTTAACCAAAATATACCTTCATCATTTGGAAATTCTTTATAATAGTGTTTTGAGTAGTTATATGTTATATTCAAATCACATTCAGTAGTGCCACCTAATTGATATGTACCACCATATTCTATTTTATTTGTACTAACACAATGTTCTTCAAACCTATCATTAGTATAAAGGAATACACTATAACTCATTGTAATCTCTCCATTAATACTATAATAGGGGATTGAATAGTCGCCATACTAACCCCCACAAGTTCCTTTCCGATCAGCGTCACATATAACTGGGGTAGGCGTGAGGCGATCACTCGGCTATTAATATTATTAATCATAATACATATACCCCTTCCCCTAACCCCAACCCCAATAACAAATACAATACCATAGACCACGAATAGTGCCACAATAACCCCTTCAAGTTCCTTTTGACCAGTAGGTCAAACTGTTATATAATTAATTTATTTGTTCATAACATTTATCCTAATACATCAGCGCCATACGTATATATACCTTCTCATTAATTTTTTTTTATTTTTAGGCGTGGCTTATATATAGGCGATCTAGGGAAACGCTGAACTATATAAGGCGTTCGGTCGATCTAGATCGCACTTGAACTATATAAGGCGTTTGGCACTTAGAACAAAAACAGAGTAGATCGCAAAATGAGTTGAACTATATAAAGCGATTGGGACTTAAGGATATGACAGTATCGATCAAACGTTCGTGCCTGAATGATCGCTGTTCGTGCCTAGTTGCGATCTTTTCGTGCCTAATCAGTTGATCTGACAAGGACTTGTCGGGGTTAGTAATGACACTCGAAACAGAACGACAAGAGTTAGAGGCAAAGTTAAAGGCACTCGACGAAACACAGTGGAAACAAGTCGCTCCACACTTCAAAATCGTTGCAGAATATATCGCCCTACACCTCACCAAATCAAGTTCTAAGAACGATAAAGACGGCAAACCTTACCCTGATTCAGTAGATTCAGAGGCACTAGGCGAGTTACTCACAAAGAGTCAAGATACGGTCAATATTGAGAATAGATTCAGATTCGGTCTTGTTATCTCACCAAAGAACTAGTAATTAGCTTAAGCTAACGAATGAAAATGTGGAACTTTTCCACGCACTTTTATTTTTATAGAATGTTACGCCTAGTGCGTATGGCGAAAATCTGATTTTTTGAATTTTACCACATATATATAAGGCGTAGGTTATTTATCGGTTAATTCGTGGTTCTCTATACCGTTACTAACAAGTGTACCCTGTACTCTAAATAGACACCTAATAAGCTGTCTTTTTGAGTGTTCACCTAGGTGATCGTTACAGGCAATACACATAACCTTTTCGAGTTGTTTATTACCGATCATTTCACTTTCCTCGAAAATGTAAAATTATTAGTAGCCTTTATATACTCATTCGTGAATTCCCATATCTCACCATTATCCAATATAACGGTGAAAACTTTCTCTATCTCACTACCATATTCGGTGACTAGATATAATCTACCTCTACCCTTAGGTGTATCTACCCATACTTGTTGTTGTAACTCTAATATACTAATCATTTAAATCATCAACACGTTTACCACAGGTTCTACAATAGAACTTGAATTCCTTAAAGAAGAAATTAGGGTGGTTACATGGTCTATGTACATTCATTACTTATTCATAACCTCATAGTCATTTATAAGTTGTTCTATAATTTTACGCCTAAACAAATCGGTGGCTTTACTAGTACCAATCTTAGGTAGAACTTTCTTCCATTCTAAATAATGTTGCTTATAAGTCTTTTCGTCACTATACATCATGGGCATATCCTCGTTGAAGCTGTAAAGTGTTGTACACAGTCATCAGTTGTGTTCTTTATGATCGGTGTTTCATAGAAAAACGTACCATATATCATCGTTATAAAGAATATAAAAAGGGGGATAATCCATATCCACTTTGTAAATATCAATCCATTTCCTCCACTATTGGTTCTAATAATCTTACATATGCCATTATCTTATATTGAGAACAACCACTAGCTTCACTTAATACACGATATGATATTCCCATATTACCGTACTTTCTACTTCCATCTCTACGTTCTGTCAATCTGGGCTCCCAAACATTTGATACATTTCAAAGTCCCTCATGGTCTTTAATTTAGGTTTCCCATGACACGCACATTTACAGTCAACAGGTTCTTCCTCATGCTTTTCAGTACATACATCACAAGTCATATGTAACCACACTCCTTACTAAGCAATCGTCTTTTATATATGTTCTTTTTACTGTTACCTTCATTACTTTCTCCCAAATGCGTACTTTAGTCTTTTCGCTCCACATTTGTCGCATATTGGAGCCCCATTGAATTTGGTTACAGTGTGTTGGTCAAACTGCCTCCAACAAACTTCACATTGGAATTTCATTGTGAATAGAACCACCTGCTTACTTCTTCTGCGTTATAATTGATTAGATCCCCATTAGGATAATCCAAAAGCATGAATTTTCCCTGATCGAAAATTTGTGGTAAACATAACTCACAAATGAAGAAAAGACCAATTGTTGGTCGAAAGACCTTTCTAACGTGCTCCGTTTTATCACAAAGTTCACATTGTTTCATAATCGACTTATCTACGTGGAAGATATATATAAACCTACCCCTACAAAAAAAACGCCTTCGGCGTTAGTCCTTCTCGTCTTTTGAATCAAGTTCGTCTTTAAGTTCTTTAAGTTTGTCTTCGGCAAGAAACGTTAATTTCCAAAAAACACGTACTGCTTTATCCGATATTTGATTTGTATCTTTTTCCATACCGTACTTGTGTGTAAACCAATTAAGTATCTCTGAATAATCCTCAGGTTCTAACTCCACCATGAATTAGCTTTAAATAATAGTTTAATAAGGATTGCCTAGCTACTTCGTTACGGTAGTCCTTCATTTCCCTGTCATAGTCTAAGACTATTTGAACACATTGTTCAAGGTGAAATGTTATGCAAACTCACACCACTAGGCAACAATCTTTATATTAAAACACCTATTATTATTATTTATGGGATTACTAACAAAAAATGAACCTGAATACGAAATAGATCCAAATGAACATACACATGAGAATGGAGTTACTCATTCACATGAAGGTGGTCAAACCCCACATACACATGATTGTTTATGCGTAGAAAGACGAAATAGACAATGCAAACAACATGGTGGATAGTGACGATTTCTTGACATTTTTGGACAAAGTTTATATATAGATACCGAGAGAAAGAAACATGGGTTTTGTAGATAAAATTCGTGGTGTGTTTAGATTAACTGATAAAGGTTTTACAGAAACCACAACTAGACCTTCAATAGCACAACCTTACATGAGTACCGATACAGGTGCTAAATTACCAATTTTTCCATTCCCTCTCATAATGATTTATGAGTTAGCAGATAACATTGATGCACTTAGAATACCAATTGAAACCTTAAACAGAGAGATGTTTAAGAATGGTTTTGAGGTAACTGAAAGATGGAAGTACCAATGTAATAACTGTAAGAAGGAATTTCAGTATAAACCATTAGCTAGTGACTTGCCTGATGATCAACCATTTGAAACTAACAATGATCCAGAATCAGCACAACCACGTAAAAAGGCTAATGAACCTAAGTTAGATCTAGATCAAATACAATGTGATACTTGTGGTTCTACCGATTTAAGACGACCTATACCTGAAAACCGTAAGATATTGGAAGATATGTTAGCAAACCCTGTTAATGGAAATATGCAAACATTGGAAGATGTTTCAAGACAATTAGAACGTGATTTAGAGATAGCTGATAACGCATACTTACTTTGCTTAAAGAATTATTACATAGATGAACGTACAGGTAAAATAGACCATGAACGTTCTGTTATAAAAGAGTACCTTAGACTCGATCCACCACAGGTGGCGATGATAGCTGATAGTGATGGTCGTATAGGTTATGACGATAAAAGAAATAAGATTTTTGTTTGCCCACGTTTCGAACACAGAGATAAACGTTTAACCGAACCTGTTTGTGATAGATGTGGTGCTCAAGCTTTAAAAGCCGTAATGGAAGTTAACTCTGTATATTCAATAGGTATTCCACAGCCAAAACGTGTTGTTTATGGTGAAGGTGAAGTTATTTGGAAGGCTGGTAAATACAAACCATCGTTAATTTATGGATTTTCCCCTATCTATTCTATATGGTCAAAGGCTATGTCATTATCACATATGGATGAATATATTAGAAAATACTTTGATAAAATGCGACCACCAAGAGGTTTACTTGTTGTTGCTTCACGTAACTATGAAACATTTAGAAAGTCTTGGGATGTATTAAGTCAAAAAGCAGCAGAAGATCCATACATGATACACCCACTTATGGTAGAAAGTGACAAGGGTAATGGTAACATGGCACAGTGGATGGACTTTACAGGTTCATTGAAAGAATTAGAATTTATTGAGATTAGAAGAGAATTAAGAATGATTATTGGAGCAGTATTTGGTGTATTACCATTCTACTTTGGTGAAACCCCAAGTGGTTGGTCACAAGAAGGACTTCAAGTAACCATTACTAATAGAGCAGTAAAGTGGGGACAAGACATACTTGAAAAATCATTTTTCAGTAAAATCGCATTAGCCCAAGGAATTGACGATTGGAAGATTGCATTGAAAGCTGGTGAAGAAACAGATAAACTTAGAGATTTACAAACAGATGGTGTAGAAATACAGAATATGGCTATGTTACAACAAATGGGATTTGAGGTAACAAGAACACATACAGGTGAGTTTAAAGTAAGTAAAGATAGTGCTATGACAGCCGAAACATTGGCAATGGGTATGAGTTTAATGGGTAATAGTGGAGCAAATGGTAGAGGTAATGCAATGGGACAGCAAGAAGAGAATAAACAAAGCTTTGGTGGAGAACCAAAGAATTCAAGACCAAGTGATGTTGGTGGAACTATGGGTGGTTCACCAGCAAGTGGTACAGGTACTACAATGAGTAAAAAGAACTATGTTGACGGTATAACACCAAGTAACTTTGAAGTAGTCAAGAAAACATTACAAACTTCAGTTGACTTTGGCTGGACTAAAACAAAGACAGTTGATGAATTAAGAAGATTTGGTGGTATGACAGTTAGACAGGCAAGAGATATTGTTAAGAATGAATTTGAAGGTATGAAGGGATGGGAAGATGAAGAAGAAAGTAAATAAAACTACAAAAGGAGTTGATTCTGGGACACAATTCAGTCCTTGGGTAAAAAAAGAGGAAGCAGAACAAATACATAAAGAACAAGTAGAACGTGTCGTAAAAGCAAAGAAAATAAAATTAAGTAGTGGTACAGTTAATGTTTACAAAGCAGAATTTGGTGAAATAGACAAATGCTTAGATGAAATACGAAAAGAATGTAGAACGCATGGATTGACAAATTATTCATGTAATAATATTAAAATCATACTTGAAGAAACATTAAAAAGGATCAAGTTATCAGAGAACTAGTATGGCAACAAAGTTAGATACAAATGCTGATGCTAATGATTTAACAAAAAAACTTTGGGAAAAACATCAGTCAGATGAGTTTACAAGGGTAGATAATTATAAAGAAGCTGTTTGTATAAACTGTTTTAAACGTGATGCAAGTCTAGCTACAATAGTTGATATTTGTGGTGACTGTGCTGGAAAGCGTGGTAGAGAACCATTATTAGCTAAAATAAAGGATAATTACTATGGATATTGTTTCTTTTGTAATAAGTATAAATTTCACGTAGAACAGATTAATGCAAGATTTTGTAAGACTTGTCACCGTAGAATTGCAAATAATCTAAAAGATTTCAACAAAAAAGGTGGAATGTATGGAGCAGATCCATTTTGGCAAAAAATGAAGAAAAGACATGGTAAAGATTGGCAAATAATTATGAGTCAAGGTTTAGGTAATAAGAGATGAGTTACATAGAATCATGCCCTAAATGTAAAGCTACTAAGGGTTGGAAATGGACTTGGGGTAAAAATGATGGTCAATCAAAGGGGTTTTCTACCTGTAATGGTTGTGGTGCAAAATTTTGATTTGTAATGAAGGTGGTTGGTTTTGGTTTACTAATTGGTTTTTCAATACCTGTTTAATCTAAACCTTTACGTTTTTCTAACTTCCATTTTTCATATTCTTTCAAATCAGGTGGTGTTAGTAATAATTCTAGTAATTTTTGAATAGTTTCTAATGTATTCTCTATCTTTCCTAAACTTTCCTCAACATCACCTAAAAATAAATCAAACTTCATTCTTATCACACATAACCAAGTTTATTCTATCTCTAAATAAATCATAAAACCTATGTCCATAATCTATTTTTTTATCTTTGGTATTTTCACCATAAAAACGATCTACACGTAATGATAAAAGTGGTCTTCTTAAAAATTTTGGAAATATTTCTAACTTATTTTTCTTTTGATTGAATTTTAAAGATTCATGTAATACTAGTTTTTCTTCACCATTTCCCCATTCACCTAAAGATTTGTTTCTAAAATGAACTATTGAACGTTGTAATTCAGGTTGTTCTTTATGTAAACTTGTGTTTGTGACAACAAACAATTTACCTTCTCTAACATACAAATCAATTAACTTTGTTTCTCTCATCTCGTCACCTCTCTCAAGACCGTATATTTTATTATATTCTTTTAATGATTCGTAGATATATATCGCAGTAGCCATGTTTTATCAAAGCAAAACTTATTTATAAACCCTTAGCAAAAAGAATATGACTGAAATGGAATGTAACTGTGGTCATAAAATGTATGGTTATACAGATGATGAAGATCATAAAATTTTTGTTTGTTATAATTGTGGAAAATTTGAAGGCACAAGTAATGGGGATGAGGAATTCATGGACATGGTTACAGATGAACCGTTGGTTATAATATCCATGATTGAAAATAAACAACTTAGACCATTCTAATCTTTAAATAGAACAAATTCAAAAGGTATTTATGTTCGAAATGATCGATGATTTATTTTCAGAAATAGTCATAGCAATAGCACTTGGTAGTGGTGGAACTCTTATAGCATATTTTAGAAAAATATCACTTACACAAAAAGATCTGTGTAATAGAGTAACTCAACTCCAAAAAGCCCTCATTATTTTAGCAACAGCACTAGATAGACAATCAAACAGGCTTCATGAAGAAGCAGATTCAGATATGGAAGACCTAGTGGGTAAAGTTTTAGACGATAAATGAGTAGTAAATTATATATATTGGTCTAATGGGATTTGATTATGGTAGATCCAGTACTAATAACTGTTGGCGCAGCAGTAGTCGGTGCAGGTTTAAACACACTACGAGGTTACTTACATAGAACAGATGAATCTTTCTCTGCAAGAAAATTCGCAGGTGCTTTAATCATTTCAACCTTCGCAGCAGTAGCAATAGGTCAAACTATCGCAACTGAGGGCATTGGTGAAGTTGGTTTAGCCTTAATTGGTTTAACCACTGGTTTCGCAGCTGATTTCGCAGTTACAAAAGCAAAGAAAGAGTAAATGGCTATGTTTTGGGTGTATAACCCAACCATTTCACCTTTTTTTATAAAAACTTTATATACAAACAAATCTAAATCTATACGTGGAAGAAGACTTATATTTCAATAGACTAGTGACCAAATCACTACACCCTATACAAGGTGATAGTAGATTCTTTGAGGGATATCTTACTGTTCAAGTAAAGGATAAACAAGGTGAAATTACAGTAGTTGATGAATTAATCAAAGTATTACCTATTTGGATGGATAGAGGAGCACCGATTAGTGATACTCATTCTAATCGTATCATAGGTAAAGGTATCAGTTATGCACAAACAATTTACAAAGGTAGTAATGGTGAAGAATATCCAGCTATTAAAATAACAGGTAAAATACATAAAAATTATGAATTAGACAATGAAATTTGGTCTAAAATTAAAAGTGGTGAGTATAAGGGATTATCATTTGGAGGAGCAACTAAATCAAATAGAACCCCAAAAGTAATGAAAGATGGTTCAGTAGCATATGAATTAAAGAATTTAGAGCATTATGAGGTAGCAGTTTGTAAAGATCCAGCAGTTCCATTAGCAGTTATTACTGATTATAATCCAATTGCCAAGGCAATGACTGATAATTATAAAGAAAGAGAAGATGGTAAAATGCTTATTCAATGTGACGGATTTGGGTGTTATATTGACAAATATAGTCTTGGTGGTGAACAGATGCACGCACATGGACAAAGAGGATTAGGTCATGATCACGCATATAATCAAAATTCAGGCATAGGCACAGGTGTTCAAACAACTGAAGTAAAAGACACAAATGAAGAGGAAAACAGTGAAAAAGACTCTGAAGGCAAACAAGATGCCGAAAATGACGGTACTAGTCATAGTATGTATAATCAAAACGTTAATGAAGATGCAAGTTCTAATAGACAAAAATCAAACGAAGAAGAAAGGTTTTTCTTCACTAAATCAGGGTATCAAACCGAAGACGGAAATAACCAATTAGGTGGTCAAGGTAAGGCAGATGACGATGCATATAAAAGTAGCGAAATATATATAAACTCGAAAAATCAAGGATCTAATAACAACATGGCTGAAGAAGAATCCAAAAAAGAAACTTTTGAAGAAGCTGAAGATGAAAAAGAAGAATCCAAAGAAGAGGTTGAAAAATCCTTCGAGGAAACTGTAAACAAAAACATGGACACATTAACCGATGTAATCCAATCTCTAGCAGAAACTCAAAAATCAGTTGACAGTACCCTACAAGGTATTGATAACAGATTAAAAGCACTCGAAACGCCAACCGACTTGCCTTTAAAACCAAAAACTTCTGACTCAGAAGACGTAGGTGCTAAAGTCACAGTCCCAGATGATTACCAATCAAATTCAAGACAAACTAGTCTTAATTCTGATCAAGAAGCATCTGACGGTGAAAAACACCCAGAAGGCGATGAAGGTGAATTGAAAATGCAAGAGAAAGCAGAACATTCCTTTTCAACTGAAACTCCAAGACCATCAGCAGCACAAGATGTGAATAAAAACTTCTCTGAAGATTACTCACCAATCTTGAAAGATGCAAGAGCTGAAGGTTATGAGGGCTTAGCAAACGTAGCTCGAAACATTCTGAAAGGTACATACTATACTCCATCAGCAGATGAGGTAGGTCAATATTAAAATGGTACAAATACGAACAATAGATGAGCTAGAAGCACAATACTACGGATATAACCGTAACCTTCTTAGAAAAGCAGATGCTCCAGTAACAACAAGTACAGCAGGTACATTCAATGCTATATTTGGTGCTTACGCATGGGCGCAATTAAACCTCGAAGCTAACGCTTTCGGTATATTGCCAAAATACCCATGGGATAAATCTGGATGGAGGGTTATTACAGCAAAACCTACACTGAACACTAACCAAGGCAATACTGCTTTAGGTGGTACAAGTGAGGGTGGAAATATCGCCGAAACTGTAAAGCCAACTTTACAAGAGATCGATGTTAGACCAAAGACAGCTCAATTGCCATTTAGTGCAACTGAGGTTATGGAATGGTTAGCAACACACTCTAAAGACGATATTTGGGGAGGACTTGGTTCTCTACGTTTATACATGGCTGTACAACACAAAGAATTCCTAAACCGTATGCTACTAGCAGATGTTGAAGGTACAGTAAGTGGATCAGGCACATGGGCAGGTACAAAAGACTTTGAAACTCTCGACAGAATCATTTCAAGTGATGCTGAAGAAGATGCTCTAGGTGGAAGTACAACAGGTTCATATGATCCATGGGCAGCTAACGCTACCATTGACAGAGATAGTGGTACTGACTTTGA
>Ga0114932_10001156_pt1 | contig 30830 bp, 25 predicted proteins | sample 2SBtaG_2_FD_87286 | JGI IMG/M metagenome (GOLD analysis project Ga0114932, IMG submission 87286) | Deep subsurface microbial communities from Kolumbo volcano to uncover new lineages of life (NeLLi) - 2SBTROV12_ACTIVE470 metaG | ecosystem: Environmental > Aquatic > Marine > Volcanic ...
AATGCCTGTATCAATCAGATACAGGTTAATGGATAGACTGTTTCTTCGTGCTTTAAAAAATAACATGCTTATTGCCCCCAATCTATTTAAATCATTGATACAGAGAACGAGTCCAGACTGCTTCACGCAATTTATGACGGAATCTGCTTCATTCAAAGATTTAACCAATATCATTCTTGCGATGCCAACAAGTGCTTTTTTACGCGCATTATGAATAGGATCACGCCCAAAACGTACCAATCACCCGACCAGATATTTCCATTTTTTGCGGTTGCTGTTGGTTTAGTGTGTATGCTTGCCATCGCTGATCTCTCTCAGCTTTTTTTGTTCACACTCGTTGCCATCGCCGTTTTCTTTGTTGGGATACCTCATGGTGCACTTGATGTGATTGTTATTGAAAAATACTGTTTAAAACAACTGCCTTTCCAAAGTAGCCTCCTCAAAAGAGTCATTTTGTATGGTGTCTATATACTCGTTGTCTTAGTTTGTTTATTTTTTTGGCAATCCTCTCCTTTTCTTGGCCTCTTAACTTTCTATGTCTTGGCGATTGGTCATTTTCAAGAAGACTGGTTTGAACTAAATCACTTTTTAGCCAGAATATGCCTTGCCTCCATTTTACTTAGTGCAAGCGTATGGCTTTACTCTGACAATCTAACGTCTCTGTTTATGCTACTTGGCAACGACCAAGTTACTGCTGAAAGATTTATTTTACTGTTGAAAGCTTTGAACAGCATAAGCCTAATTAGCTTAATTTTTATCCGTGCATTTCATCTTTATTTCAAAACACATATTAAAACGACATTGGGTATCGCATTGTCTGCCTTCTTGTTACCGCCTCTGGCATTTTTTCTAGCTTACTTTTGTGCATTTCATTCGATATTACATACAAAGAGGATTATGACCGACTATCAATTAAGTAGATTCTCGTTTATCTGTTGGGTCAGCATACCTATGGTTGGCACCGCACTGTTGGCATTCGCTTTTTTTATTATGTTTAACAATATTCGAGCGTTCGACGAAAACCTGTTTAGCACTACGTTTATTTTGTTATTCGCGCTGACGGTGCCCCATATGCTGTTAACTATTTGGTCGGAAAAAAAGTAACTGTTTATGATTTAGAACCCAATAAGTAAGCACGTACATATTTAAAAACATCAGCAAACCATGCCGTATATCGTTTAGGTTCTGTGTTTAAGAGTTGCAAAATTTGCTGCTCTTTCATCCACTCGAATGACATGACTTCATTTGGCTCAGGGCAGATAGGATCAGGTGAACACTCTGATATAAAAATATGGTCATACTCATGTTCAATGAGATCATTATCTAAATAAGCTTTATAGGTAAATGGCGATAGTGCATGGAGCGGTGACAATGTCATGATACCTAGCTCTTCATTGACACGTCGACGAACAGCATCTTGAATGGGCTCGCCCCGCCTAGGATGAGAACAACATGTATTACTCCAAAGACCACCACTATGATATTTACCAAGCGCACGACGTTGAAGTAGAAATTCATAGCCTGATTTGGTATTCCTGACAATCATGAGTGAAAACGCACTGTGCAAAAGCCCCAACTTATGTGCTTTTAGCTTTTCTTCGTAGCCAATTACATGACCCAACTCATCAACTAATTGAACTTCTTCTTTCATACATTATCTCACCTATGCGATACCACTTATATTATGAGTAATACGTGTGAAGTCACCCTTTAAGTTTAGGCAAAATATACAATTTGCTATATTTTAAAACACTTTTAATGTACACAATCATCAAGCCTTTACGGGGTAGTATGAGTCTTGCTGCTTCATAGCTAGGGGTTACGCAATACGTTCAAAATAGAATGTTTAGGGCCATGGGCACCAAAAGTATGAACATCAAAGTATTCCCTGCTATTTTAAGGTGTCTCGGATATTCTTTATTCACCCTGATACCAAATAATGGCTGCATAAATGGCAAGTAATTTAAGACAACACACAACAGAGCACAGAGTGTAAAAGTACCTAATACAACTAAGCAAGCCTCCGCTACTGCTCCCAAATTCATATCATGGAACCAGAATGCCAAAGCAATAATGATACTCTGATGAAAAATATAAAAAGGAAATACTAACCGATTAACTCTTGGCAATAAGCGATGGGGACGCTTTAAGAATCGCGCTGCCAATGCCAACATCGTCATCACGCCAAGTAATCTCTGAGCAGTGTAAAGCATATCCATTGCGGTAATCTGCCATTGTAAACTTTGATCGTTAAGCCAAATCATTTGGTAGCCCCAAACCACCAGCAGATATCCCACAATAAAACTACCTAATAGCCTATGCCAGTTCTGACTGAGCTTTTCAAAGAACGCTCGATGATGTGTCAGTAAAAAGCCATAGATTAAAAAAACAAGCCCCATTGGATAACGAAATGTCTCACTAGGCCAAGACAGTTTTAATACACAAAGAGGCACTAATAGCCCTAAGAAAACCCAAATAAAAGCGCGCTTTATGAGTGATTCAAGCGCAACTTGCAACCAACTACTCCACAATATAGGTAGCAACAAAACCAACAGTAAAGTGAACTCCCAAAGAGAGCGTAAATACCAAAGATGATTCACATCAACATGTGGCCAAATCCCCGATTGATACTGAGAAAATAATGGGTTAGATAAGTCAGTAAAGGCCAGATAAAACTGAAAATAATTAAGATCTAACCCGATTTCTTGGTGCATTTGTGCGTACAGTTGAATAGGCACAATCAGCCAGACGCCAATAAATAAAGGGAGTAAGATTTTTATGGTTCGACTGAACAAAAATGAGGGTATTACGCTCTTTTGTATTAAACAACTTAAAGCGGCACCCGAGATATACCAAATTAAACCCATTCTCCATGGCGAGAGTAAGAGCATGGCATTTTCAATCCCTGAGCTTAGGTACGTGCTTTTGAAATGAAATCCCCAGTTTTGCGTATACAACATGCCTGTGTGATAAAACACCAACAAGCCAAACGCCAAGACTCTTAGCCAGTCCAGTTCGACTAAACGTGACGATGAATGCGTTAAGGGGGGTTGCCATAATGTAGAGATATTTTTGAGCATCGTATTTCCTATCTTGTACTCAATCCAAGTAATCTCACTGTTGCTGAATACTGTCTGAAATAAAATAAATATGTGCTTAAAAAACAGTAACTAGGGATAAGCGGTGGCAATGTGGGATAAACAGCTTGGGACTGCTTAAGTTACTTGATAAGCTGGTTTTATGTTTACTTAAAGAGAACCAAAGATGGCGCGTTCTACACATTTTTTAAGATGCTCAAGTCAGTATGGCGCGATATTATTAATGGTTTATATCCTTATCAACAATACCATTAATGCCACTTCTGACATTATGGAAGCGCAACGTGATGGCGTATTGCCTTTTCAGTTGTGGGAACCATTTGTATGGGAATATAGCAGCGCCTTAAGTACGCTAATACTCGTACCCGGTGTAATTTTCCTTCTTAAATACCAACCTTTTAATTTTCAAGCCATAACACGCTCACTCTGCTTGTACTTTTTCGCGTCAATCGTGTTTAGTGTGTTACATGTTGCCATTATGGTGGCACTTCGCAAACTCGTTTATTGGAGCCAAGCAAGCAGCTATGACTTTGGCTTGCTCTGGTATGAATTCTTGTATGAATACCGCAAAGATGTATGGGGGTTTTTGTTTTTAATTATGTCGATTAAAGGCTATCAATATCTTATCGGCCAATTAAAGGGCGAGGCCCATGTTCTGCAACAAACTGAAGAGTCTGTAAAACCGCAGTTTGAACGCCTGCTAGTAAGAAAGCTTGGTAAAGAATTTATTATCAAGGTCAATGATATTGAGTGGTTAGAATCTGCAGGTAATTATGTCAACTTACACATTGGTGGGCGTATTTATCCACTTCGCGCCACCTTAACTAAGCTCAGTGAACAACTCGAGCCTCACGGATTTTGTCGCATACACCGTAGTCATGCGGTACGGCTTGATGCCATTAGTTCTATCACCCCCATTCAAAGTGGCGACAGTGAAATCACTATGCAAAGTGGTAAAAAGCTCAATCTTTCTAGGCGCTATAAAGAACAATTTAAAGGTCTATTACTGCCTAACATATCTTAAGATATTTACAAATTTTGAACACTTTCTTACAGTTAGCGCTCTTTACGCAACTTACAATTTCATAAGTTTAAATTGCAAGGACCCCCGCATGACGCGCTACATTGCTTCGCTTTTCTTACTCGGTTTAACCTCTTTACCTTGTGCTGCTAATGATGATTTCGATTTTTCTTTATTTGCCAAATCAGAATTTAATGCGCTTGATGATCATATTATTTCAACTGGATTTGAAGTGCTTGGCTATTTTAATCACACCCCTTTTGGTATTGGTTTTATTAGTGCTTTAGGAAATGCCAGTGTGACAACAGAGCAAGGTTATCGCGAAGACTTTCTCACTTTAGATACCGGGCTTAAATTTGGTTATTTCTCTACTATTTACGCATATGGTGAGTTGGGCTTTGATGCATTTGAGCTTATGTTTCACGACCAGCGTAACAATGACCGCTATAGTAACCACTCAAGTATCACCGTTTATAATGCGCCAAACAACGAGATTGATGCATACTTAGGTGCAGGCATCGGTGTGCAAATAGAACATCTTAAACTAGAAGCCTACACCCGCTACCGACAAATTGATGGTAATGGCTGGGAGGCTAAAGATAACCATTTCACTGGCTTGCAGCTCTCCTTTAGCTTCTAAATACCTGTTTTAAGTCATTTCATTAATGCATATATTAGTATAATCATGAATATATGCATTCTTTTTAGCAAACCCTATGTGTACATTTAATCTAAGATAGCTCTCATACAAAGCAGCTAGAATAATTTTTTATATAAATAAATCAGCACCTTAAAAAAGTGTTAATATAATTTTATTACCTCACCTTTCTCAGCTCAGCATAAAAAATAGGTTAAAATACCCACAACAAGCACAGTAATGATAATGATTTGCAATTTTGATCATGTTAGTATTTGCAACCTGTTTTTTGAGCAAATACTTTATACGGACGAATAATGAAACTCTCTGCGCTCTCATTTGCACTACGTGCGTCTCTTGCAATTCCGATGGCACTTTCTAGCCAACTTGTTTTTGCCGATGATCAAGGTGATGAAAAAGAAATCGAAACCATCATGGTCACAGGTCAGAAAATTGCACGTAGCCTGCAAGAAACCACCACAAGTGTTGCTGTATTAACTCCTGATATGATCGAACAACAGCAGATCAACACTTTCACCGATGTGATGATGAATACAGCCAATACCCATGGCGATAGCTATGGTTTCAGCATTCGCGGAATCGACGGCTTTAATGTGTCTGGCGGTGGTAATAGCTACTTAGCAAGTGTGTATATTGATGGCGCACCGCTACCACAGGGCTTAGTTCGTAATGGTGGCTTCTCAACATGGGATGCGCAGCAAGTTGAAATCTTGCGTGGGCCACAATCTACATTGCAAGGGCGCAACGCACTTGCTGGTGCAGTTATTTTAAATACTCAAATGCCAAGCCATGAAAACGAAGGTAAATACAAATTTCTGATTGGTCAGAATGGTCAGCAAGAAGCCGGTATTGCCATTGGTGGTGGCCTGGTTGAAGATGAGTTGTCATTTAGATTCAGCGGTGAAGAAAAGCGCTACGATGGTAACGTCACGAACTTACATGACAACTCTGACTCAGATTTTAATGAAGAACATACCTATCGATTAAAACTTTTATACGAGCCGGCAGGGTTAGAAGACTTTTCGGCAATGCTTAGCTACATGAACGCAGAGCGCGCATATGGTGATGCAAACTTAACTACCAATGCTGGTGAAGTTGATTTTGACAACCGTAGTACTTCATATAATGATACTCGTGAGCGTAAAGCCGAAACTGAACTTGTTTCTTTAACTTTGAACTATGACATTAATAACGAGCTATCATTTTCTTCTTATACAACTTACTCTGACGTACTTGAGGCATTTGACTGGGATTCTGACTATCCAAAAGGTCTAGGTAACACACCTGTCGTCGACACGGGTAGCAGCACATTCTATGACAATACTGAAAAAACGCTGACTCAAGAGTTCAGGCTTACTTTTGACTATGAGAGCTTTAGCGGTGTAGCGGGTGCTTACTACTTTAATGGCGACCGCAAAGAGTTAAGTACGGGCTTAAACAACTACAATCTATCTCGTCTTGGCCTATCAAGTAACGTATTGCAAGCGCAATACAAACTTAGTCCACAAATCGCTGATTTAGTCATTGCTCAGTATGCAGAGATTGATCCTGCAAGAACTAAGGTCTATTCACTGACAGAAAGTAAAGTAACTAGCTATGCACTCTTCGCTGATGGCGTTTGGCACATAAATGAAAAGTGGGATATTTTAGCGGGGTTGCGCTTTGATCGCGAAGCGCAAGAAAATGGTAATGATGCTGAATATACTATTCTGAACCAAGATAAAATGCCAAACCCAGCAAATTATGTAGGTACACCTTTCGAGGGCATTGTACCACTGATAACAGGGATTAACGGCAGATTACTCGGCATTGCAGCTGACGCTTCAAAACCTGCGGCCTTAGCAGATACTAGCTTCAATACTTTCTTACCGAAAATTGGTGTGAGCTATCACCTGAATGATGACATCATTTCAACCTTTACTTTTCAGAAGGGTTATCGTTCAGGCGGTGTCGGTGTAAACCAAGCGAAATCTGTGACATTTGAGTATGAGCCTGAATATACAGATAATTATGAGTTAGCGATCCGTTCAACTTGGCTAGATGGCGCATTAACTGCGAATGCCAACTTCTTCTATACAGATTGGACCGATCAACAAGTTTCAGTACAACTCTCTTCAAACAACTTTGACATTCAAACAGTGAATGCGGGTAGCTCAGAAGTGAAAGGCTTCGAATTTGAAGTCTATTATAACGTAACAGATTACCTCAAAGCCTATACGGCAATTGGTTATGCGGGTACTGAATTTACAGACTTTAAAATCACAACTCCAGACACTGAATACGACTTAACAGGTCGCCAATTCGCTGCACCTGAACGTACGCAAAGCGCGGGTCTAACCTACCAAGGGCCAGATGGCCTATTCGCGAACATCAATATTAACTATGCAAGCGATGCACCGAATAGACCGAACCCATATCGTGATGGTTTGGAGCCTGGCGACGCGTTCTTTGACTTACATAACGATGCGCGCACTCTGGTTAACTTACAGCTTGGTTACGAATGGGATAACTATGGTATCTACTTCATTGGCAAAAACATCACTGATGAAGAATATTACGTCGCACACCGTGCCCGTAATGCACGTTTAGGTGCCCCAGCAGAATATGCAATTTCGTTCCGTGGTGTATTCGACTGGTAACACAGTCAACACTTAGCCCCTATAAAAAGATGTCGTAGCAATGCGACATCTTTTCGCGGTTTTAGGAAATATAACTAATACCACCCTCTTAATTAAGTAATTTATTTTGAGGATTGGTATAAGTAGCAAGGATTTAACAATGAGTTTTTTTTACCTCCTTCCTGCCTATTGGTTAACTGGCATGCTGCTTTATGCCTCAAGCCCTCGGCAACAGTTTTTAAAGACACAACAATTTAAACCCCCTCGCTGGTTGGCATTAGTCACCATTGCAGTACTCAGTGCGATTACTCTGTCATTGCTGATTGGAGCGAATTTCAGCCCAGTAGTCGCCGGTATTTTTGCGCTACTTGGTTTAATGCTATTTATTCCCGCGCCTATATTCTTACTTAACCATAAACCTCAGTGGGCCATCGCTAGCGTTATTGCTACCTGTGTACTTAGTGCCGGTTTGCAGCTAATTGCAGGAGGCCAATAATGTGGCATAAAACATTTGCCGGGTTCTTGTCTGGCACCATCGTAATGATCTTAGTGCCGAGCATTTTAAGTCTTTGGTTAGTCACACATATCAATATGATATTAGCCATATCCCTGGTACTGGCATTATCTGCTTGGGCTGGCGTAATGACTTGGTGTTATGGCGCGGACAGTGCCAAGCAGGCCTGGAAAAGAGCTGGATTACTGGCCATTCCCACCATCATTATTTTTGTGATCACCTTCTTTACTGCAGCAGGACCAACAGGATGAAACAGTCTACGTTAAAGAATTTCACCCATGCACATGCATGGCTTGGTTTGATCATCTCAGGCGTTTTGATGATCGTCTTTGTCTGTGGCTCAATGTCGTTTTTCAGAGAAAACATTGTATTGTGGGATATGCAATATGATGCACCGAAAACAGACTTGGCAAGCCAAAGGCATCAAGTACCGGTTTCAACGATTGCCAAACAGATCAGCAACCAAGGGCATACCATGCCAGCTGATCATGGTGTGTTTATCGAACTTCCCACTCAAGCTCAGCCTTTTTATGTCAGTTATTTTGAAATCGAGACACCTGAAGGCGAACATGTCGACGTCAATCAGAGCTTTGATCCAGAAACAGGTCAGCGTTACGAGTTAGATCAAGCAGACTTCTATCTTGGTAACATGCTGTATCGTATGCATATTAGTTTGATGCTACCTGGTGGCACCGAGTTGGTCGGTATTGTGTCGTTGATCTTCCTTGTCATGGTATGTACTGGCACACTTATTTTACTGAAGAAAATTATTAGTCATTACTACCAATATCGGGTCGACCGTCGAAAAGACACGTATCTTGATGGCCATAGCATTATTGGCATTAGTACCTTACCTTACACGTTTTTATTTGCCCTCACTGGTGTGATGTTCAACTTGAGTATTTTACTGCAAGCTGGGTTTGGTTTTGCGGTATTTAAGGGTAATATCCCCGCTCTAATGGCAACCGCAGACTTTTATGCGCCACCGAGAATTAAAGAGCTCTCGGGTCAGCCTGCAGACTTAACTTTGCTAGATGATATGGTGGAAGATGCAAAGCGTCGCTACCCTGAGCAAAGCGTATACTTTTTAAATGTGTTTGCGCCCAACGATCAAGCGGGCCAAGTTGAAGTCGCAATGACAGAACATCATACTCTCGACCAACTGACTCGCCTGACATACTCGTTAGAAGATGGCCGTTTAATCAAAGAATACACGCCAAGTCAATCAGCAACAGCTGGCACATATAGTGTACTCAGTTCTCTGCACTTTGGTGAGTATGGCGGCAATACGCTGAAGTTTATCTATTTCTTACTCGGTTTAGCATGCTGTTATATGATTTTAACAGGTAATTTAATCTGGCTAGAAAAGCGCGAAAACAACCGCAAGCAAAGTAAACGCGGCCTGCAATTCGTCAAAGCCATGACCTTAGCACTATCGAGTGGTACTTTGATTGCCGTTGCCAGCACCTTCATTGCGGCACGCTTTGCACCAGAGTCATGGTCACAAGTCAGTTTACTCCCGCCTTTGTTTGGCGTGATGATCTTAGTCTGTCTAATACATGGCTGGTTTAGTAAAAATGTCAGAGGCGGCATGATACAACAGCTTTATGCTGCTGCGATATTGGCACTAATTTGCCCACTTTACGACTTAATCCAGATGCTACTTGGCCACACGCCACCGAGTTATCTTATTGTTGATGTTTGGCTGGTGACCATAGCCCAAGTGTTAGTTGCTGGATTTTGTTTATTATTGGTGAGACATCACAGACCAAGGGCAAAAACATTTAATCTAGAGCCCGCGATAAATTAATTTGCGAAAATATTGTCGCGCTGAAGCACGACCTACAGGAATTAAACCCTTGCATGTAGGTCGTCGTTTACGGCGACAAAACGGTTTTGCAGATACTTTTATTTAAACCCGTCTAAACTTGCTGATTAGCAATCTTGCGGAGTATTACTTCCTTGTAGCATGGGCCTGTCGGCATCCTTGCCTCCACTTCCTTACACTGCGATGCTTCGCATCGATTGTTCGTCACCCTTGCGCAAAAGTAACCTGCTGCGCAGGTGTATTTTGCACTAAAAAAAAAGCGCACTTCTCACAAATGCGCTTTTTGGTATGGGTAAGTTGTGCAACTTTTCTAAATTGTCGCGCTGAAGCACGATCTACAAAGATTAAACTTAAGCTTGTAGGTCGTCGTTTACGGCGACAGAAATGGTTTCGTAAATGCCTCAATTCAAAGCCATCTAAACTTGCTGATTAACAATCGTGCGAAGTATTACTTCCTTGTAACGGTGACCTGTCGGCATCCTTGCCTCCACTTCCTCACACTGCGATGCTTTGCATCGGTTGTTCGTCCCCCTTGCGCAAAACTACTCAATTTAAATCCATCTAAACTAGCTCATTTCACATTGCGCAAAAGTAATCTGCTTCGCAGATCTATTTTGCACCTAGTCTTTTAATGCAACCTGCCAAACGGCGACTGAGCCTGAGATTTCATTACCAATAATAAGCAAAGGCTTGCCTGTGGCGCTTTGTTCAGCAGGTACAAATGACATGCCTTCTGGCGCTAAGTCACCGGTAATATCTGCGCCTTCAACCACACCGCGGTTAAAGAAGTAGTCAGCAAACTTGACGTCATAAGGGTTAGTGATGTCGTACACCATGATGCCGCCCATGCGCTCTAGACCAATAAACGCAAACATACGCTCACCAATTTGGCCCAGAGCCAACGCTTCAGGTTCAGCGCCTTTTGCATCAGAACGCGTGTCGCCTTCATTTTCATCTTCATCGTTGTTAAATGCAGCGCCATGAACAGATGCTGTAATACGGGCAATTTCATCGCCAGAATCAAAGACGATTAAACCATTGCTGTCCCAAATCGTGAAAGAACGCGCACCGTACGTGTAAAGTGCTTCGTATTGACCATCGTTATCAGTATCACCTTTTACTGTTGTCACTTTTAGGCGACCAATATCGTCATCATCGTTGTTTAAGTAAGAAAAGTTATTTGCCAGCGTTAGGTCTTCAACACGAGACTCATCGATATACGACAAACAACCGTCGTCTTCATCAAAATCTAGACCGCCTTTTGCAGTACAGTCCGCAGCATCTGAAGCATCAAAGAAGTATTCACGACCGTCACCTTCATTGGCAGACACGACAAAGTTTGCACCTTTCCAGCTAAAGCTTGCGATGGTATCTGGCTGATACATACCGTACAGGCCCGGGTATTTCTTAAAGTTGATCTTGCCGTCTTTATCAGACGCATCCATGACTAAATTTGACCAATCTTTAAAGCCTAACCCCATCAACTTGACGCTGTTGTCGCTTAAATCAACCACAGCTAAGCCATTGTTTTCTTGAATAGATACATAAGCATAACGGTTGTCTTTTGAAATGCTGACATACTCAGGCTCAAGGTCCATCGCCACCGTAGTATTAATTAACTTACCGTTGATTGTGCGACCCGTTGGGTTTGCGAACACCATACCCATGGCTTCTAATTCAGCCTGCTTGCCGTTATAATCTGTGAAGGTAATTTGTGTTGCGTTATCAGCTACTGCACCATTAGTTACCGCAATGACACTGATGCTACCTTCGGGATCAACACTGTAATCCCCCTCTGGCTCACCTTCGTTAGCCACAACCACTTTGCTGCCGTCTGGGCTGAACGTCACCATATCTGGTAATGCACCCACTGTGACATTTTTTATAAATACTGGCGCATCACCTGAAATATCATAAAACGCGATTTGGCCGTTCTCGCCAGTGGTTTTTGCTGCCATCGCAACCGCTAATAATTGATTGTTTTCATCGATTGCTATGCTGTTCGCATCGCCAGGGGTGTTGTCGTTTAACGTTAACGTGATCGCACTGCTTAAGTTAGTCGTCGTGATCACACCTTCGTTATTTTTCACCAAACTCGCAGTATCAAAGCTGTCTGCAGCAATGATATTGACCACAGCGCTATCACCTGAGCTGTTGATTGCGTAAATCCATTTTTTAGATGCTTGGTAAGCCACGATTTCGGCTGCACCCTCAGGACTTTGTGCATTTAACACTGCACGACCAACCATTTGAATATCTAACAGACGGTTGGCATCTTTACCATCAACCCCATTGGTGCCGTCTGTGCCATTTGAACCATCACTACCATTTGTGCCGTTTGAACCATTCGTACCAGCAACACCAGCTGGGCCCTGTTCACCTTGAGGACCTTGTTGGCCATCGTCGCCATCAAGGGCACAACCTGTGAGAGCCGTTAATAAAGAAAGCGCGATCAGAGAGCGTTTAAGCATGACTAAACCTACTGTTGTTTATTGTGTAATATTTAATAGCGTACAATTAAACAGCAGGTTTATGACGTTTAAGTTTCTGCGATCTTAAGGATTGATTGCAGTTTTATTGCGCATTATTGTCGGAATCTAAATGCGCATTCAGATAATCCACCATCAATCTGACTTTAGGTGATAAATGACGATTATGCGGATACAGCGCCCAAATTCCCTCTTCAGCTTCTAAGTATTGCGGTAACACCTCAACCAAGTTGCCTAGCTTTAGGTCATCTGCAATGTAGTAGTCGGGTAACTTGATTATCCCCAAACCTTTAAGTGCCGCATCTCTAAGTGCAAAGCCACTATTACAATTGAGGCGACTTTTCATTTTTAATGTGCGCTCTTTACCCTCAACGAGAAAACGCCAGTACTCGCTGTTCCCTGTTAAACACTGATGTTGTTTCAGCTCGTCTAATGTATGAGGTGCGCCATATTGACGTAAATAATCGGGAGAGGCACAAACATATTGAATTCGGCTGGTTAAACGCTTTGCCATCATGCTTGAGTCATTCAACTTACCAAGACGGATGGCTAGATCAAATCCTTCTGCCACCAAGTCAAAGGTTTGGTTGCTTAAAAACATTTGCACTTCGACTTCCGGGTATTGCCGCATAAAGTCATGTACCAGCGGCATAATAAACTGCTCGCCATAGGCAACTGGGGCTGTCATTTTAATTAAACCCTGCGGTGTATCTCGCAAGTTACTGATTGCGCGCTCTGCCTCTTCAAGACCTGTTAGCGCATGCTGGCAATGGTGAAAAAACACTTGGCCTTCTTCGGTCAGGGCGACCTTGCGCGTTGAACGATAAAATAGCTTAGTACTGTACTTCTCTTCTAACGCCGTGACTTGGCGACTGATATGTGCAGTCGATACGCCTAATCGCTTCGCCGCTTGAGTAAAACTACCCGATTGTGCCACCGCGACAAATTCATTAATGCCCTGCCAACTATTCATACCGCCCTATTATTACCATTGAGTAAAAGTAATTTACAAAAATAAGGGATTATCGAACAGGTGTAAACAAACTACACTTTCTCTCGTCAAAAATAATATTGCAAATACGCGTAAAGTACGTCGCTAAAATAGTTTTGAGTGCCTACGCTCTTATTTGCACATAACACTTAAAACAATTCACTTAAAAAACTGAGGACAACATGGCAGATCAATTTATTAAATCTAAGGCGGCCGTCGCATGGGGCCCAAATGAGCCACTTAAAATCGAAGAAGTCGATGTAATGCTGCCGCGTAAAGGCGAAGTATTAGTGCGCATCGTTGCAACGGGTGTATGTCATACCGACGCATTTACGTTATCAGGTGATGATCCTGAAGGTATTTTCCCTTCAATTTTAGGCCACGAAGGCGGTGGTATCGTTGAGCAAGTAGGTGAAGGTGTAACGGGTTTAGAAGTAGGCGACCATGTGATCCCACTTTACACCGCAGAATGTGGCGAGTGTAAGTTCTGTACATCTGGTAAAACCAACCTGTGCCAAGCGGTGCGTGAAACGCAAGGCAAAGGCTTAATGCCAGATGGCACAACGCGCTTCTACAAAGACGGCCAACCAATCTATCACTACATGGGTTGCTCAACATTCTCTGAGTACACAGTATTGCCAGAAATTTCTTTAGCAAAAGTAAATAAAGAAGCACCACTTGAAGAAGTATGTTTATTAGGCTGTGGCGTCACAACCGGTATGGGTGCGGTACTGAACACAGCAAAAGTACAAAAAGGCGACACGGTAGCGATTTTTGGTCTAGGTGGCATTGGCCTTTCAGCGATCATTGGTGCAACTATGGCTGGTGCAAGTCGCATCATTGGTGTAGATATCAACGAAAGCAAATATGACTTAGCTAAAAAATTAGGTGCAACTGACTGTATCAACCCAAAAGACTTCGATAAACCAATTCAAGAAGTGATTGTTGATATGACTGACGGTGGCGTAGACTTTTCATTTGAATGTATTGGTAATGTCGACGTGATGCGTTCAGCCCTAGAGTGTTGTCACAAAGGCTGGGGTGAATCAGTGATCATCGGTGTAGCAGGCGCAGGCCAAGAGATCTCAACGCGTCCATTCCAACTGGTTACAGGCCGCGTATGGCGTGGTAGCGCATTTGGTGGTGTAAAAGGCCGTTCAGAGTTACCTGAAATCGTTGAGCGTTACATGGCGGGTGAGTTTGGTTTACAAGACTTTATTACTCACACCATGGGCCTTGAAGACATCAATGAAGCCTTTGATTTGATGCATGAAGGTAAGAGCATTCGCTCAGTGATCCATTACAACAAGTAAACTGTTCAATACCCCAAAAGAGCTTGTATAAACAAGCTCTTTGTTCTTTATGGATATCAAAAATGAACTTAGAGAATATCAGTAATAACAAAAGCTTTGGTGGTTGGCATAAGCAATATACTCATCAGTCTGAGGTGCTTAACTGCGCCATGCGCTTTGCCATTTTTCTACCGCCACAGGTGAACGAAGGCCATAAAGTACCTGTGCTGTACTGGCTTTCAGGCCTAACCTGCACAGACGAAAACTTTATGCAAAAAGCCGGAGTTCAACGTATTGCAGCAGAATTAGGCATGGCCATAGTAGCGCCTGATACCAGCCCACGTGGCGAGGGAGTGGCAAACGATGAGGGGTATGATTTAGGCCAAGGCGCAGGATTTTACGTTAATGCAACGCAAGCCCCTTGGGCGACACATTTTAAAATGTACGATTATATCCTTGATGAATTGCCAAACTTAATTGAAGCGAACTTTCCGGTTACTTCACAGAGAGCAATCAGCGGTCACTCTATGGGTGGACACGGCGCATTGATGATCGGCCTTAAAAATCAATCTCGTTTTAGTTCAATTTCAGCGTTTAGCCCTATCACTAACCCAACGCAGTGCCCGTGGGGTGAAAAAGCCTTTACTGCATACTTAGGCGACAACAAGCAAGCTTGGACTGAATACGACAGTGTTGAGCTTTTAAAAGCAGGTAAACCGAGTTTACCAATTTTAGTTGACCAAGGTAGCGAGGATGGTTTTTTAACTGAGCAATTAAAACCTGAAAACTTAATTGCCGCAGCTAAGTCAGTCGATGCCGAGTGTGAGCTGAGGATGCAAGCAGGCTTCGACCACAGCTATTACTTCATTGCCAGCTTCATAGAAGATCATCTGCGCTTTCACCACCAGCATTTAAACGCGAAGTAACTAAACTCTTTGCACCGAGTGCGCGACTTACAGTCGCGCCTAGCATATCGCACGCCCCCATAAAAATTTTCACTTAACCCCTGTAACTAACTTGTATACAATTGTTGTGATATTCAAAAATAACACAAACAAAAAAGAATCTTCATGCGCATTGTATTTATCTCACTTTTTCTACTGTTATCAGGCTGTGCCAGCCTAACCGACTCACCCACTGAAGTTGAAGAACCCCTTGTTCATACGCCTCCGGTAGAAAATAACGCACTCATAGAACCAGGTGAGCCAGTGGTGCCGGTATTAGTTGAAAATATCTTACCGATTGAAGCTGAAGATGTTTGGCATCGTATTCGTATGCAATTGCAATTTGCGCCATCTACTCACGAGCGTGTGCAAAACCGTGTTGATTGGTATTTAAAACACCCGAACTACATGGAAACTATTACAAAACGCGCCGAGCCATTTTTATACTACATCGTCAATGAAGTTGAGCGCAGAGGTCTGCCAATTGAATTGGCTTTAATGCCCTTAATTGAGAGTGATTTTGACACCAGCGCCTACTCGCACAAACATGCTTCCGGCCTTTGGCAACTGACGCCACTCATCGCCAAGCATTATGGTGTAAAAATTGGCCCTTGGTATGACGGTCGCCAAGACGTGATTGATGCCACTAATGCCGCACTCGATTTTTTAACCTATTTGCACAAACGCTTCGATGGCAACTGGTACCATGCGATTGCCGCTTATAACACAGGCGAAGGGCGTGTTGCGCGTGCTATTCGCAATAATAAAAAACAGGGAAAATCGACCGACTTCTTTTATTTGAAACTACCAAGGCAAACGCGTCACTATGTGCCAAAGCTTTTAGCTGCCGCACAGCTACTTCGTGACGAAACAATGGCCTTTCCAAAAATAGCGAACCAGCCAACCATAGATGTGATTGATATGCGCCATGGGGTAATTTTGGATGACAAAAAGAAATGGGCGCAGCTCGAAGTACTAAACCCAGGTTATACTCGTTTCCCAGCCCTATTAGACGGTCCTAAGCACTTAGTTTTAAGAAAAGGCGAAAGTCAGAACTGGCAAGATTATGTCGCGAACTTACCCGAAATGCCGAGTGAGCAATGGCAAAAGTACACCATTCGTCGCGGTGACAGCTTAAGTGTCATTGCCAAGCGCCACTCTATTACAGTTTCGCAATTAAAAAGCTTTAATCAATTAAAATCGAGCCGTATTCGCGCAGGCGATACCTTAATGCTCCCAATTTTGGCAGATAAGCAAATAGAGTATAAAGTTAAGTCAGGTGATAGCCTATGGCGCATCGCCAGACACTTTGATGTTACGATCAGTAAGCTTAAACAGTGGAACAGCTTATCGAAAGACGTTTTACGGATTGGTGATAAGTTAACGATTTTCTTAGCCGCACCATAAATATAAAAATTACAACAATACGTTAAGGCAAGGACATGAGCGAACAACCAAAACAAGAACACACGCACCAGGCCACAGACTCGAACCAGGAAACAATCCATGCGCTCTCTGATCAAGCCGTGCTAGATCATCACGATGATAAAAAGCATAAACTCAGAGCAAAGCGCCCACCTAGAAAAGGCCTTACTCGCTCAAAAATAAACTCTATGCTCGCGGTGTGTGCCATTGTGATTTCTGCCGCCTCGTTTTATGCCACTTATCTTCAAGCAAAAGCCTCGCAAGAACAGGTCGCCGCAGCCAAACGTCAGCTTAAAGCAGAAACCCTACCTTGGTTGAAAATGGGCTATTCTAATTTCGATATTAATCAAGAAAAACAATATATTAATATCAACATTTCTAACTCTGGCACCGGCCCTGCCATGGTACATTACATCGAGTACATGTATAACGATGAAAACCATTTACACATTGAAGAATTACTCGATAGCTGCTGCTCGTTAAATGCGTATAAAGAAGCCCTCGCTGAGATAGAACAAGACCAAAGAGACATTAATTACCGCAACGCTTTCGGCTGGTTTGCGTCAAGCGATACCACCAATTTTTTACTTGCAGACGGTGAAGAGTTCAATGTCTTTATGATGCAAAAAACCAACTTTAACTCTGGCCTTTGGCAGCAAATTGATCAAAGCATTTATGAAGTAAAAGTAAACGCTTGCTACTGCTCTATCTTAAAGCATTGCTATATTGTGGATGAAAAGTCTAATATTGAAGAGGTGCAAAGTTGTGACCTGCCAGATCGGGAAGAAACACAAGAATTGACCGAATAATCCGTATTTTCCGACAATATGAGTAGTTATGCCGAGTAATGACACCCAGTTTATACAGCAACTTAAACACTTTGAGGGCGAAATAGCACACCTTTATCTAGATAGCCGAGGCAATCCCACCATAGGTGTTGGGTTCTTAATGAACAGCGCAAACCCGTTTTGTGCGCTTAATCTGGTCCATAAAAAGTCAGGAAAGCCCGCCAGTAATAGCGAAAAACAAACCGAATATAAAAAGATAAGTAAACAAGAGACAGGTTATAAGTCAAGTTGGTATGCGCAGTTTTGTGAACTCACGCTACCCAGTCATGAAACTGATAAAATCCTGCACGAACACCTCGCTCAGTTTAAACAAGAATTGAGTAGAGTCTTTAACAAACAAAACGGCTTTGATTGTCAATTTGAACAGATGCCTCTAAGTGCACAATATGCCCTGCTCGATATGGCTTTTAATTTAGGTACCCCGCATTTAGCAAAAAACTGGCCGAAACTACACCAAGCCATCAAGCAACAAGACTGGCACTGTGCCGCCCAAGAATGCAGCCGCAGACATATTCAAAGTGAGCGTAATGCAGCAACAGAGCAGCTTTTTAAACAAGCTTCAAAGACTTCATCACCTTCTACCAGGCCTTCGGTATTGAGCTGGATAACGAGGCATATCAAGAGTAAGCTACTGCCATGACAAGCCTAACACTCGTCGACTTATTACTACGTTTTTCGAGTGTTGGCATCATGCTGACATTGAGCACCTTACTTTGGCACAAACTTGGTCAAGGCGAGCGACTTTTAGCGTTGGCACTTTCACTGTCTTTAACCGGCTTTCTATTGCTGACTCAGCCCATTCATGAGTTAAGGTTTAACCCAGCCAGAGGCGTGTTTCTCTTTTTAACTGAGCTGTTTCCTTTTGTGCTCGCACTGATCTTTTGGCGCATCTTTCACGCAAGGTTTCCACACTGGCTTTCACACAAAGTCAGTCAAGCCAGTATTTTTATGCTTGTGCTGATTTTGTTTTGGCAGTTTGCCCTCACCGATATATCTGCACCATTTCACCAAGTGATGCACTTATTAGAGGCCATCGCTTTACTTACCGCGATAGGCTTAAGTATGTGGGGCTTTCAAGATGACTTAGTCGATGCCCGAAGAAGGCTACGTATTGTATTAGCAACGTTATCAGTCGCTTATTGTTTATTACTGTTAGTTTTTGAGTTCACTGACTCACCATGGCGTCGTCAATCTTGGTTTATGTTGAGCAATGCTGTGGTCGTGTTTATAGCCTTATTTTCCTGCCTGCTGGCGATCAAAGACTGGTTGTTCACTTCAGTAACACAACTTGAAGAATCTAAAATCAAACCCACGAGTGCTTTAAGCGACAAACTTAATGCGCAGTTGGCAGCTCAAATCTATCTTCAACCAGCACTCACCATTGCGCAACTTGCCGATGCCATGACCGTGCCACCTCATCAGTTAAGAAAATATATTAATGAGCAACTTGGCTTTAATCACTTTAGTCAGTTTTTAAACCACCATCGATTAGATCATGTGATCACGCAGTTTAAGCAAGCAGACCAAGTAAATACTCCAATACTTACGCTCGCACTCAATGCCGGATTTAACTCTATCGGGCCATTTAATCGCGCGTTCAAGGCGCGATTCAACACCACACCTAGCCAATATCGAAAACAGTTATTTTCAGATTAAATTAAAGGTCTCTATCGGTTCGTAGATGAGCCCGTCTGCTTCTGTTCGATGCGAGTGATAAAGGTGAAACTGGTTGACCTTAAGTGAACATGGTGCGATTGCCTGATTTAATTCGGGACTTGGCTTATGACTTCGATATAAGGTGATGTGAGGCGAAAACCCATAAGGGTTATCATAAATACCCAGTTCAGTGCCTTTGTTTCTTAATGGCTCAGCTAAAGCTTTAAGTTGTGGCGCGATGAAGTCGGGTTTCAAGTAAAAAATACCATTATGCGCCCAATAGCCAGTTTCGCTAAACGTTAAAGAAAAGCGTGTCACTTTGAGCGCGCAAGCAAATTCAATTAACTGTACTTGCTGTTCAGCAGACACACTCGGTAAAAAAGCCAAGGTAAGGTGCCAATTACTGGGCTTGGTATGTGGCTTTTTTGCGATGACAGAGTGTGTAAGCCAAGTCTCAAGGTGCTCAGTCATCCCCTGATCTAACCCAACTCCAAAGAACAAGCGCTTTGTTTCACTCATAGCTTCCTCTTTCTTATGATTTTTAATAAATAAACTTACTCTTTTAACTATCGGCCAGCATTTTTATTTATCGGCAAGATTTAATAGCAATAATTTCAATATATTAGCTCCATCACATTCAATGAGAGCTTGTTATGAAAAACAAAATTATCACCCTTATATGCCTGATTATTACCTTACTGATCTGGTTATTCAAACCCGTTTACGATTGGGCAGCCTATCGCGGTAAAGCCCCTATTTTATTTGCAAGCTACTATACGCTGCCAAACGCCCCTCACCCAGAAACGAGTCATGTACATAGTGAGACTGAACTCGATGAAGCAAAGCTTATTAATATTCTCAAGACATACCGAGAACAAAGCCAAGCACCAGGGCTATCAGCAGCCATTGCCTACCAAGGCAAATCGCTTTGGTCGGGCACAGTTGGCTATGCGTCTTTAGAGAACAACATACCATTGACGACTGAGCATCAATTTCGAATTGGCAGCACATCAAAGGCTATGACAGCAACACTGTTGGCACAATTGATTGATAAGCATAACTTCAATTTAGATACCCCAATCCAAGACTATTTAGGATTCAACCCAAACCCACTATGGCCGGCAATGACACCTAGACAGCTTGCCTCACACAGCGCTGGGTTACCGCATTACAAACGCAATACTGACTTGATGGGACTGTATTATGCAATGGCTCTAACAAGCCACTTTGAAACACCGCTTGAGGCGCTAAAAGGCTTTGACGGCAGTGAATTACTCTACTCTCCCGGTGAACAGTTTTATTACTCAAGTTACGGCACTGTGTTGCTAAGCGCAGTGCTTGCTGCTGCATCAGGACAAGACTTTATCGATGCAATGTGTGAGCGCATTTGGCAACCCCTTGATATGCCTCAGACTGGGTTAGAAGAAGAGGCCGAACACCTTGTTGATTTTTATTTTAATAACAAAGGGCAGCAAACAAGCTATATACCATGGCGCAATGTCGACTTGAGTCATCGTTTAGCGGGTGGAGGATTTATCAGTACGCCTAGCGATCTGGCCAAGCTCGGCAGTGGCTACCTAGATAGGCATTTTTTAAGTCAAGCCACTGTCGATACCATGTGGACACCACAAAAACTTAACAATGGTGAAATAAACCCACAAAACTATGCGCTGGGCTGGCGAGAGGCAAAAAACTTACTACTCGATAAATATACGGTTTATCACCATGGCGGGGTATCAAGAGGATCGCAATCAATCTTGATGGTTATTCCTGAGTTGTCTTTGAGTATTGCTGCAAACATCAATGTTAATACAGAAAAATTTTGGGATTTTGGTCATGTTGTGACTGCACTTGCAGAACAAATCGTTTTGCAAGGTATAAAGCATTAATTCACTGTCATATAAGTTCCCAATCATTGAGTTTAGAAAAATGAAAATCCTGTAAAACCGATTAGCCTTTTAACAGTGAAGAAGTTGCTTGCCAAACTAATTTCATTAACAGCGGCGCATAATAAAAAGCACTGAAGAAACAGTGCTTTTTTAAGTTTGAATTGCGATAGCCTATTAGTGGCTTTGGCCTTTGTCTGCCGAGAAATATTTGCGGCGCATCAAGTCATGGATCACCAGCTCTTGTTCACGACCATAGGCTTTAAACATACGGTTGTTATGCATGTGTAGCAAAGAGCTCAGCAATGAGTCTCGACTACAGTTGAGCTTGTCTTCTTCTAGCATCTCATTGAGCTGCGCAATCACAGGTTGTGCTTGCTGTTGCCATAAGTTAAGCAGTTGAGCAATCGCGTTTTGGGCCTCGTCATCGGGTAACTGAGTTAAATCAGCCAGTTTCTCGAAGTCGCCTTCTAACTGAGTTTGATAATCACGATAACGATTTCCTAGCTGCTTGCGCAAATGACTGGTTTCGTTAAATTCATTACCAAAACCGGCTCTCAAACCGCTGATTAAATTAAACTTGTCTTCATCATTGTAATTGAACAAGTTAAGCAATTTATCGGTACACTGCAGCGCCACACGCCAGCGAATGTCCTCACCATATTCATCTATTAAGCCACAAGTACGGGCAATTAATTCACTGTCTAGCATGAATAATGACTCAATCAGTGCCATAGATTCTGGACCACCGTAGCGCTCTACTTCGCGCTCGTAAGTCATTAGCTCAACCTTGTGTAGCTCGCCCGACTCAACCATAGGATCGAGTAACTGATTCAGCTTAGGTAGTAACTGACCACATAACTTACTTGGCTCGCCATAGAAACGTAGGCGTAAATGCCAGTCGGGATCGCCGTAGCGAATGAAAAACCATTTTTCAAAATCACCTTGCTGCTCAGCAATAAATGGCAATAACTTTTCAGTTAATAGTTGCTCGACGATTGAATTACCTGAGTAAATTTTTAAGCTTAACCATTCTGAGCCAGCACTAAAGCGACGTTTAATCGGCTTAGCTGTGATATTTGCAAGTGGATCGTCTGAGAAGTGGTGGTGTATTGGTGCATTACCATTAAATAATGGGATCACCATTTCGTTGTTGTAGTGCTGACCCTGAGTGTCAACAACACGCGAAGCATATTGCGCCGTTAACACTTCTTTTAACTCAACGCGAGGCTGCCCTTTGGTTTCTGACAATAATACCGCCAGCATGTCTGGATGACGCAGATCTAATTGAAGCACATTATCGGCCATGGCATAACACACTTGTGGATCAAGCTGATACTTGGTTAACAATGTTTCAAGCTTTTCAGATGAAAATTTGCCATTTTTGCTGATGGCTTCAAGCTCTTTACGTTCAATACGCCACGTTTTTTCATTTAAGATCAGATTATCAAGCATCACTCTAGGCACAAACGCGTCATTGGCTGTACTACTTGGCATGCCAAAGTTCGGTGCATGACCTTCCTGATGTTGCAGCATGCATAAGAACTTATAAGCACTTAAACTGCGCGCTGAATAGTTATGTGCACATGATAAACGAGGAATAATCTGCTTGTTTAATCGCTTGCTCCACAGTTTAACTTTTTGCCCTTCAACCCAGACAAATAAATCACTTAGTGGAATTTGATACTCACTGTCTAAGCTACTGTCTGCCATAAAGACGATTTCATATTCACGCAGATGTGGGCGTGCAATCACGTTACCTGGACGACCTTCTGGCATATGCGCAATTTCGGCAAAAATGACACTATCTGAGTGTGCTTGCTCTTTTTGTAGCTCATCAATCACAGACTGCTTAAGGCCATCGTTTAAGTGACAAAAACGACCTAATAAATTGGCAGATGAAGGACCTGCACACCCACCCAGTTTATAAACTGGATTTGACCTGTCATCTTGATACGCACTAAGCATCACAGAAAAAGATGCAGGGAAGTTTTTACTAATGGGTTCTTTACTGTTTACTTTGCTTCTGAGCTCTTTACTTTTTAAAACTATGCTGTCTTTGCTGCGATTAGCAGGCAAACTCAAAGCTTCTTCAATGATCTGGTTGAGCAAAGTCGGGGTTGGCGCTTCACCCGCCCCTTGATTGCCCTTAACTAGGTTTAAACCTGCCACCAGCGGGGCTTCGTATCCTGTTTCATTTGAAACGCCGATGCCAGACTCATCATCTAAGATCACATCAAGGGGCACAAACTGCCCTTCAAAGCGAGCATTAAACTTAGTGATAAAGTTACTCAATGGATTAGGTTTATCGGTATCGCCTAATTCAGCCAGTAACTCGAGTTGCTTTTGCACCCGCTGCACTTCTTGAGCACTTAATTGACACTGCTCAAAGGCGCGATAAACGTCAGTTTGAAATAGCTTATTTTCTTGCGCCTTAACTGGCATATTCTGAAAGTGCTCAAGCAGTCGCTTATAAGGTTTAATTTCGCCACTTTTCTCGTTATCAAGCTTTTCAATCATGGCCAGAGCTGTTGCAAGTTGATCTGCTGTTGCCAGCTCTTCCATATTTTGTAATGACTTTAATAAAGCGTAATCAGGTGAATCGCCTGTTAGTGGAAGGGGAATATCAGCCTGGAGTATTTTTTCGTCAATCAGATCTTGAATATATGCTTCAACGTCTTCTTTTTCAGCTTCGGCATACTGTGCGCAAAAAGCATTGACCAGACCATTAAAGCTTAAGCCGCCCTGGGCAAGCTTAAGTACACACTGAAAATACTCATCACTGTCTACCGCGCTTAAACGGTATTGCATGCTATCTTCAGAGAGATAATTCTCGATATAACGACATTGCTCGGCAACAAAGTAGTGAGAAGGGTTCGGGCGGTACATTAAGTTGTCGGCACGTTGTGCCTCTTTCACAAAATGCTCTTTTAATGCTGACAGATAAAACATATCAAGGCGTGTTTTACGGCTATCTTGAGTATGTAACGCACTCACAAACTTTGTTGTGTCACTCACTTTACCTTTGTAGATACCTGAGAATAAGCCGAAAGGCGTTGGCCTTGCACACATACGCAACATATATTTAAGTAGAGCTTGCGCAACCTTTTTACCTTGCTTTGATTCTGGCTTTGTTCGCCATTGTTCAATACGCTCTAATAAAGAGGGGCTTGCAAGATAAATGGCCTCTTCCACTCCCTCAATAGCTAACCATCTCTCTAAAATAGCATTAGTATCAGCTGTCTCAGAGCTAAATTCGGCTAAGTGCTCTAATGATAAACGCGGCGTACGCATGACAAAAAACGGCGCATGCTTAATCGGTTTGTTTTCTTGTTTTTGATTATTGTTATTCGACATCGGCACTCCTTATGCCATCAGTAAACATTCAGCCCAGTCTAGGTCATCATTCAATACTGAGATAAAGCCAATACCAACACCCGCATAGCCCATTAAGAAACCAAAATTCTCATTGTGGTCCTTAGTTTCACCATTATATGAGAAAAACGCTTCAAGGCCTTTTTCTTGGTATTGCTCAAGACTGTAGTTAAGCCAATATTTTGCTGCTTGCTCAAGCTCAGGGTGGGGCATAAGTTGATTTAAAAGTTGATAAATACTAACAAGACCAACGAAACCATGACATAAACCAGCATCATTAATAAAGCCACTTTCAGCGTCACGTTTCGCTGCTTTTAAGGCCATTCTGCGGGCCTCATCGACATAACTCGGCTTATCTAGTGCATGACCTGCACGAGCAAGGGTTAATGCGATTGTCAGATCGCCATAACACCAACCAAGTCTCGATTTGTGCTCACCACCGGAACACGAGCCATAACAGTGTTCTTCTTCATGGTTTGGGTTTTGTTGGGTGAGTAACCAATCACAAGACTGTGTGACTAACTGAGCGGTCTTATCTTTAATGGCATCTATACTTAGCGCAGGAATAAGCGCTGCGATGATACCCGGCACACCATGCGCTAAACCCAGATTATACTCTGGCTTCTTACGATCTTCTGTTTCGAAGCGGTAGACCGAATACTCAGGTTGAGACCAGCTCACTAGTTTGTCATCCACTTGCTGTGCCACACTAGCAAAGTTATCGACTATTACACCGTATAACGCGGCTTGTTCTGATTGCCTGCTTCGCCTTGCGGTATAAGGGGCATAACCCGCTAGCCCGAGTACGGACTCTATCTCTCCAGGCCATGGTTGAAAATTCAGAGCATCATAAAAGATTTGATCCATATCGCTGAGCAACTCAGGATCGTAATCTTCCATGTCAGCTTGATTTAAATACTCTAAAACCCAAGCTTGACCAGCAAGCCCATTGCTGAGCTCAAACCCTTGTTGATCAAGCTCTTCTTGCAGCTTTTCTAGTTTTTCTGAGAATAAAGCTTCATCAACGAAATTTGGATCGATACGATAAGCATTATATAAAAATAATAAATGGCCAGCTAAACCACTTAACAAACCATTGGTTTCTACATTTTCAAGATCTTGGCTCACTTTTTCGGCCAAGCTTTTAATTATTTCACGTACCTGAGCTGCTTGCTCTACTGACGCAATATCTTGTGTTGGCATATCTGTCCTTAGGTGAAGACACCATTTAATTATTATTCCTGCAACAACTAATTGATACCTTACTGAAGCGTCACCAAAACCTCAACAACTTTAGAATTGTTAACAAAAATTGAGTGGTAAAATAAGTCTTCTATGGACTAATTAAATTTGTACTAACTATGAGTTCAAATTTTTATAAACTAAAACAAGATCTTCAAGTTAAAAGCACTCCAGCAGAAATGAATCCAGAAATTGCAGATGATTTTGATTATCCGTTAACCGATATTAATTGTATCCGCCAAATATTAACTCCTAGTTTTACATATAGTATGAGCTATGAGTGCCTGCACGTTCTCCACTAAAGTTATTAGGGGAAATATTCACTTAGATATAATTATTATTCTTCATATTTTCTAGTTTTTTTTATCCAATCTATAGTTAGTAGTTCAATCTATAAAAATTTTTTACTTTACTCTGCCGCAGGTACGTACTAATTATTAACATAATAATGCTTTCAAATATCATTTCATTAATTACCTTTTTTGCAATGAGCGATATCACACCAAAAGCATCCGTTTCAAAGCTGGCTAAATAACACTTTATTAAATTTAATTTAATAACTTGAAAAAAATTAAAAGATGAATTAGTTTATTTTTGCCCCTTTTTTAGGGGCTAATTTTAAACAAGGATATGAAAATGAAATTAAAGTTAAATAAAAAGAAAATTAAAACGCTATCTGCTGATAGCAGCAACATCCCTGCAGAAATGACCCCTCAGGTTGCAGGTGGTACTCAAACTAACAGTAGTTATGTGACTTATCGAAATTGTCCACCACGCACTATCTCAGGCGGTGCATTATCACTTTGCCAAGCATACACGTGCGGTATGGGTGGCGATACTTGCCGAGATGTTGTCTAAGCAAACATAATTAATCTAGAAGGAAACTAACGATGAAACTTAAACTAAACAAAAAGAAAATGAAGACACTATCTGCAGATAGCAGCAACATTCCTGCAGAGATGACACCACAAGTTGCGGGTGGTACACAAATTAACAGTAGCTATGATACTTACCGCTGTCCACCTCCACCAATCGAACGCCCTAGCGCTGAAGGCATGACACATTGTGTCGCTAACACATGTGGCGCCTATACATGTGGTAATATGTATTAATCTAAGCCAAGATTAATACGCATAAACGCCTCTTTTGAGGCGTTTTTTGATCGGGATTCTATAAAGTCATCTAAAAATAACAACATCCACTATACACAAACCAATGAAAAACATTTTTAACTTCTACTTTTGCAACAAGATTTTAACTAAAGATCTAAAGTGCTATATCTATAAAAGTCAGCAGTTTGCTAGTTTCAATCCAATAAGTGCAACCAATCTAGGCCATGCCTTGGCTTGAAAAGCAAAATAAATTAACCTAGCTATGGACATAGTTTAGGTATGTGTTTAATTCAAGTATATAGAAACGATATTAAGCAAAATATAATGATTTAACTAACTAGAATAGCCTTCGTTTAGGCATTCTTTTAACACAAGTATATAAGAATGATATCAATCAACAATAAAGTTCAATCTCGATACAAGTTTAGTTTTTACTCTGAAACTAAAGAGAAAATTAAAACCCTAATGTTTAAGCTTACTTAATTTTCAAGTTTTATTGCCTAAGTTCAGCATATTGGGAAGTTGACCCTACTCTCTGAACATTCGCATTATCAATTCTAGACTATTGTATATTAGAGAAGTTATGCAAACCTATAAAACACCACATTGGACGTTTTATTCAGCTAATAATGAACTTATTTATTCAGACGGTAAATCAGTACAATTAGCCGCGCGGCATAATGCCTGCTTATTAGCCCTTTTAGAAGCTAAAGGTGAAGCCGTTGAGTACGATACTATGCTATTAAAAGTTTGGGGCACTCTGTTTCGCGATACTAATACCATAGCCTCTGTAGTATCTGAACTCAGAAAACACATAAATTGCGGTAACCCTTCTTTAAAGTATATTATCACTATTCCTAAAAAAGGTTATCGCTTTAATAACTATGAAGAGGTAGAAGTTCTGCAAGATAATGTTCAGCCTCTTTATAATATTCAAAGTGATAACAACTCTACTTTAAAAATCAAAACCTCAGAATTAACTTCCGACCTCAAAAAACCTGTTAACAATGGTTTTAATTTAAAAAATAAAAAACTTCTAATTCTGGGGTCGTTTCTTTTTTTAGCTTTTCTCTTAAGCAATATTGACTCATTCTTATCTTTTAAAGAATTCACTCTTTCAAAATTAACCTATGAGAAAGGTATTGAATATGACTTTGAAGTATCTAGAGATAAACAAACTCTTATTTATACCAATGAGCAAAAAGATAATTCCTATTTAATTTCAAAAAATATAGCAACAGGTGAAAAGCAGGTCATAAAACTAGAGCCAGGCCTTGTTATTACTTCATTTGCGCTTTCTGCAGATGGTAACCAACTTGCTTTTATCGAACAAAAAGAAGACCGCTCTTGCCTTTATATGGCCAGAATTTCTGATAGTAAAATTCAGCTTCAAGAAAAAAAGCTAATCACGACATGCGATGATAATAGCTTTCTGTTTTCGATTGAGTTTTCTCATTCAACTGACGAAATATTCTATGCAAAAGGCAAAGATATGTCAGATCCTTATACAATATCTAAACACGATTTAGCGACGGGTCTGGTGCGCAACCTAACTTCACCACCAACCACAGGACGAGGTGATTATGCACCAGCACTTTCACCTGACGGCCGCAAGCTCGCATTTATTCGTGACATTTATTGGGAACGCTCGAGCGTTTGGACGTTAGATTTAATATCTGGAGAAACACTTAAGCTATTTGAGTTCCCAAGTGTCATTGACAAAATCAGTTGGCACAATGATGAAACTATTATTTTTACTCATGCGAATAAGTTACTTGCTTACTCAACCTATGATGATGAAATTGAAAATATACTTAAAGCAGACTTTCCCCTTTACATGCCAAGATCAGTGGGAGGAACAATATATTCAAGCGCAGGCTATTTACATAACGCATACTTATCAAAGATACAGTTAGATACTTTAGATGTTGATAATAATGAGCAAAGTGATTATTTAGAGCACACTCCAACTCGTGCTTTAGACGATAAAAGCTATTACTTCTTAAGTAACCGTTCTAATAAAATTGGCATTTGGCAAAACCGAGGCTCTGCAAGTCAGCTTATAACTGATAGTGACGATTTAGCATACGCTACCACATTGACAGATGCAGGTGACATACTCTTAACAACAACACCAAGTAACTTAATTCAGATAGACAAAAAAACAGGTATTATTTCCATTCTAAAGAGCGATATTCCCAATATTGAGAATTACTCTTACTCTGAACAGAGTAAAAAGATTCTCTACAGTAGAGAAGCTGCTGAGAGCTGGTATTTAGAGTCATATAACTTAAAAACCCAAAAAAAATCGCTATTAGGTGTATCTGGTTACACAGGTCATTTTTTTGATGACATGATCTATCTAACCGAGTTTAGAGAACCAGGTCTATGGGAATACAACCCGAACACGAGAGAAAAGAGGCTATTAATTTCTGACTTCAATAGCTTTTTTACTAACAAATGGGCTGTTACTAACGATTATATATTTCTTTTAGATAAACAGAACTTGAAAGTTTGGGACAGGCAGGAAGCTTACACATTAGTTAAGACGATTAAATTAGATGATACACCTAAACACATTAGCTGTGATGAGAAGGAGTGCATATTCGATCAATACAGACTCGGTAGTACAGGTATTGTTTCATTAGTCGAATCTAATTAGTTGAGCAAGAAATAACGAGACCGTTGGGTAGCTCTGTTTAATATTGAATAGATTAACAGCATAATGATAATTAATGTCAAAGAATCACTGTGTTTAGAGAAATTGCAAATTTGACCATTCACTTTTATAGAGCGCTAATTCGGTGCTTAATAAAGTCCACGCTAAATAAACTGTATAATGATTCTCGGCTAGGATTCTCAGCTTTTAAATCGATGAAACCATTAAATACCTTATTGAGTGCTTCTCGGCCTGCACCTGTCCATTGACCATTTTTATAAAACTCAGGATTATCTAGCATGGTATTGATTGGCCATAACTCATATGGCACAAACTCTTTGCCAGATTCGTCTTTTAGCTCGAATGCAAGGTCGATGTAATCAAGTGAAGACATAGAGTAATGACCGAATAAAGAGCGATCAAATTCAATTTCACTTATGTCATTAAGATATAAGACATTTGCTGCAATGGTTGCAATTTCTACTTGGTTCACTTTATTCACCTATATTTATTGTATTGATAGTTCTCATTAATTTTGGTTAATAACAGCGAATAAAAAGCAATCAACGGTGCACTCATTTTGGACTTATATGTACCTTTTATTTTGCGTTATGAGTGAGTTTATTACTTCACGCTGTTAGTGAATGGTATTGTGTCAAAAGGACGAAAAAAGTCTTTCCAGAAAGATTCTATAAAACTTCCAAAAATAATAAGTAATAAGATCAATACTGTACGATTATCAGCTCAGAAATTTAAAAGCTTTTTAATGATGAATAGCTGCAGTAGCGATGCAATAGTTATTCTGAAAAAGAATTCAAAGCTTGTTTCTTGCATCAGTAGGCCATAACATTGAAAAGTCATAGCCTACTTCTTCTATGATTGATTCGCCTGAAGGTTAACCCTGGGCAATTGCTCTGATGCATAGCGAGATCTGCCATACGTCAATTTGATTGTTTGTTAGGTGTAGTTCCAAAATTACAACCTTTTATTGCGTTAAGAGCTTATCCAAGTCGCTGCGAATTAAAATTTGTGGATTGAATAGCTTGGATGGCACTTTGATTGGCTTAATCTCATTGTAAGCAATCAGTGTTTTTTTTCTTGGTTTCTTCTGGTCTTGTAAAGAGATAGCATTCACTTTTTACTTTCCTTTTTTTTGATCACGATCAAAAATAGT
>Ga0114932_10001158_pt1 | contig 30782 bp, 26 predicted proteins | sample 2SBtaG_2_FD_87286 | JGI IMG/M metagenome (GOLD analysis project Ga0114932, IMG submission 87286) | Deep subsurface microbial communities from Kolumbo volcano to uncover new lineages of life (NeLLi) - 2SBTROV12_ACTIVE470 metaG | ecosystem: Environmental > Aquatic > Marine > Volcanic ...
GCCATCAATTGATGTTCTTCGCTCACGACCATAGGCATTACACGACTTATTGAAGCCTCAATATCAATAGCAGGGTAATGACCGCTGTCGGCAAGGGTTCGCGACAACACCACGTGACCATCTAAAATAGCGCGAGCAGCGTCGGCAATAGGGTCTTGCAAATCGTCACCTTCGGTTAGCACCGTATAAAAAGCCGTGATAGAGCCTTGCCGTTCGCTGCCGTTACCTGCACGTTCTACTAGTGCGGGAAGCCGAGCAAATACCGAAGGTGGATAACCTTTTGTGGCCGGTGGCTCACCCACAGCCAACGCAATCTCGCGCTGCGCCATGGCATAGCGTGTTAACGAATCAATCAGCAGCAGTACTTTCATGCCTTTATCACGAAAATATTCAGCGATAGTTACCGCCGTCTCACAGCCCTTTAAACGCATAAGCGGTGAAGTATCGGCTGGCGCTGCCACTACAACCGCCCGTTGGCGTTCTTCTTCTGTCAGTATTTCGTGGATAAACTCTTTTACTTCTCGGCCACGCTCACCTACAAGCCCAACCACGACCACATCGGCTTCACAGCCTCGGGTCATCATGCCAAGTAGCACACTTTTACCCACGCCACTTCCTGCAAAAAGCCCCATACGCTGACCAACGCCAACCGTATTTAACGCATTGATGGCACGTACGCCAACATCCATAGGGGTGTTGATGGGACGGCGAATGAGCGGGTTCATAGGAGGACGCGTGGTGGGAGCTCGCGCTTCGGCATTGATTTCACCCAGTCCGTCAAGTGGCTGACCGTTGCCATCGACTACACGTCCCAACAGTCCCATACCTACCGGCAAACCGCTTTGCCGGTTTAACGGCATAACGCGACTCCCTGGCACAATACCGCGAACCGCTTCAGTGGGCATCAAATAGGTAATATCATCACCAAAGCCAACTACTTCAGCTTCTATTTCGCCTTCGATGGTTTGCACTAAACATTGACTGCCCACCGGCAGCTGGCAACCTACAGCTTCAAGGGTAAGCCCTATGCCCCGGACTAATTTTCCCGCTGCAACAACGGGTGGCGATGTCACTTGTTTAGTAAGTGATTCAAAATGGGCATGCCAAGGGCTAGTCATTAGATAAACCTTGGTTTAAAAGAAACTTATCGATAACGTCGCGGCATCGACGCTCAATCGACACATCTACGGCATTTTGCGCAGTGGTAATGTCACAGCCACCGCGTTCCATTGCTGGTGCTTCAACCAAATTCCAGCCTTTTTTGGTAATTTCCTCTTCACCAAAATGCGCTTTAACCAATTCAATATCTTCAGGGTTCATATGAATTTGATAGTCAGCTTGATTAATTGGTAGCGCTTTAATACCTTCGCTTAACGCCTGCATTATAACCTGTTGGTTAGTACTTACCTCTGTTTTAATAACTGCTTTTGCAAGAGTAACGGCGAGTTTTACCAATTGATCTCGGGTTTCATCGTTGGCTTGCGAGAGTGGGTCGTGAAATTTTTCAGCAAGCATTTGCCACACTTCGGCTTGTGCCGTCATTTGCTGGCGGCCTTCTTCAAGCCCTTGTTCAAGCCCTTCGGTGTGACCTTGCTCTTTACCTTCCGCTAAACCTGCTTCAAGGCCTTGCGCTTTTCCTTCTTCAAAACCTTTTTCTTTACCTTCCTGATAACCTTCATCATAAGCAGCCTGACGTATAGCTTCTATTTCTTCAGCGGTAGGCGGCTTAATCTCTTCCTCAACTTCAGGCGGTGCATACTTCCAGTCTGAACGTTTGTTTAACGCGTTGGTCGGCTCGTTTTCTCGGGGTGCAGTGGGATCATCAACGAAAGGTAGGTCCCATTTTTTAGCTTCATTTACTTCGTTTTCGCTGAAACTTTTTTTGGCAGTCATATATTTACCTAGGCTAAATGAGTGACGGGACTAGCGTTCCTACAGGAACTCTTCGCCACCGCCACCACCAAGCATGATTTCACCAGAGTCAGAAAGTCGACGGGCAACAGAAAGGATCTCTTTCTGCGCTGTTTCCACTTCACTAATACGCACAGGACCGAGCGCTTCCAAATCATCATTAAGCATTTCAGCAGCACGCTTAGTCATATTGCGCATAATTTTGTCTTTAAGCTCTTCGTCAGCACCTTTAATGGCTTTAAGCAGCGCGTCTTGCTGTACTTCGCGCAGTATGGCCTGAATACCCTTGTCGTCTACATCGACTAAATTGTCGAATACAAACATCAGGTCTTGAATTTGCTGGCTCATCTCTTCGTCTTGCTCGCGAATAGCATCCATCAACTGACCTTCTATCGCGGTATCTAGGTAGTTCATAATGTTCGCTGCAGACTTCAAGCCGCCCATTTTGGCTGCTTGTGTACCCGCTTGACCTGCAAACTGTTTCTCCATGATTTCGTTCAGCTCTTGTAGTGCAGCCGGCTGAACTTCCTCTAGATTTGCTATACGCATTAGCAAGTCGAGTCGCACTTTTTCAGGGAACTGCGCCAATATTTCAGCACTTTGTTCAGGCTCTAAATAAGACAATACGATAGTTTGAATCTGCGGGTGCTCATTGCGAATAATGCTGGCTACTTGCTTAGAATCCATCCACTTCAATGAGTCTAGGCCTTTTGCACCGCTTCCCATCAGGATTTGATCAATTAGGTTTGCGGCCTTATCTTCACCTAACGCGGCTGTTAGCGCACGTTTAACAAAGTCTTGGCTTTGGAAGCCAATGGTACTGTAATTCTGAATTTCTTCGATAAAGTGCTTATGAACCGCCGTAATTTTAGACTGCGTCATATCGTCCACTTTTGCCATTTCAGTACCGAGCTTTTGTACTTGCTTGGGCTCTAAGTGTTTCAATATCTGGGCGGCGTCTTCTTCAGAAAGACTCAGCAGCAAAATGGCCGCTTTTTCTACGCCTTCTAATTTACTGACGTCGTATGACGGCTCGTCAACATTGGCAAGTTCTTCAGCCATAATCTTATCTCACTACTCGTCTTGCATTAACCAGCCCTTCACTACTTGGGCTGACAACTCAGGTTCATTGGCCACAAGGGCACGTACGGCTTTAAGTACATCTTCATCTTTGTGCAGGTCAGGCAGCATGAGTGAACCATCTGGCGCAAAACCTACCTGTCCTTCATCAAAGTCAGACGTTAACATGCCAATGGTGTCATCGCCTAAATCTAAGCCCTCGTCTGCATCAAATTCATCGGCGTCGTTCGACTCATCAGGATTAATAAGACGACGCAGCATAGGACGAATCACGAAGATGATAAGCACTATTATAACCAAGCCACCAACAACTAGCTTAAGAATTGGTAGAAATCCGGGCTGCTCCCAAATAGGCGCGTCTTCAATTTCCCCTGCGTCCATACGGGTAAAGGGCACGCTAACAACTTCTAACGAATCACCACGGGTAACGTCAAAGCCAATGCCGCCCTGTAAAAGTCGACGAATGTTTAGAATCTCTTCTTGTTTACGCGGTGTTGGCGTCATCGCACCGTCTTCACCCGCAACTTGGGTATAGTCCACCGCCACAGATACACTTAATCTGCGAATAACCCCGGTTTGTTTCTTGGTATGACTGATAGTGGTATCAAGTTCGTAGTTGCGTGTTGATTCTTTCGCTGTGCGCCCAGGCATAGTTTGTTGACTACCTCCCACAGCATTTTCTGGAATATTAGAATCTAACGGAGGCTGATTAGACAGTGCACCAGGAATACCCCCAACACCGCCACCTACGCTGTTTTCTTCCATTATCATTTCACTGCGCACCGCAGGTAAATCAGGGTTGTAGCTACGCTGTGTTTGTTCCATAGCTGTAAAGTCCATGGTAACGTCAGCTTGTGCTGTGTAGTTACCAATGCCCAATACTGGAATCAGTATCGCGTCAATTTTTTCTAAGTACTCTTGCTCACGCTGGCGCTCAATTTCGTATTCTTTTCTGGCACGAGCACTCATAGAATCTTGAGAGCCTGAGTTAAGCAGACGACCATTGCTGTCTGTTACGGTTACCTTAGACGGCTCCATGTTTTGCACTGCAGACGCAACGATATCGACAACAGCATCAACCTCTTCACCTGCAATAACGGCACCGCGCTTAGCCGTTAGCACAACGGTTGCCGACGCTTTCTTCTCTCTTCGCGCAAATACGTTCTCTTTAGGCATAGCTAACAAGACACGGGCTTTTTGAATGCTTGCGATATCTTCGATGGTAGCCGCGATTTGTTGCTCGCGGGCGTGTTTTAGACGTTCCATCTCAACACGCTGGCTCACGCCAAACCCCATATCCTGCATAATGATATCGGTACCGGCATCAGAAGCCTTTGTTAACCCTTGGCGGGTCATGCCTAAACGGATGTTTTGGAATTCGTCACTTCTTACGTAAACAATATTGCCTTCAAGCTTATAGTCGATTTGGTTCGCATCCATATAATCGAGGGTTTCAATAAGCTCTTGGGTTTCCATTTTCGCAAGTGGACGGTAATCAGGTTCTTGCGACCAGATAAGAATAAAAATAGCGATGGCGACGCAGATTACCAAAACAACCACAAGGGCCATTTGGCGCATCATATCTGCACTGCCTAAAGTATCCATAAAACCAGATTTGTTTTCTGGCTCATTGTCCACTGCTTGATTTTGATCAGGAACCGTAAGGTTTGTACCTGTAGCTTCAGCCATAACCTACTCCACCTACACCGGCATATTCATTATTGTTTTATAGGCTTCAAGTACTTTGTTACGTACTTGAACAGTGGCTTCAAATGCAATGCCAGACTTCTCTTTAGTCAACATGACTTGTGCCAAACTCAAACTTGGATCACCCATTTCAAAGCGCTGCTGTGCATCTTTTGATTCAAGCTGCATACCGTTTACACCATCTACCGCGTTCTTAAGCATGGTCGAGAAATCACTTGCCGAGCTATTAACTTCACTAAGCGGCTGCTGTTGAGGCTCATTAACTTGAAGACGAGTTTGCCCAATCATGTTCTGCATTTCTTGATACAAACTATTGGCTTTAACGTCCATAACCACTCCTAGTGCTTTTTCGAGACCGCCTGAACATCGGCGTATAACTTATGTATAGAGGGGATTTAGCAAAGGGCTTGCCAACTTTAAAAAGTTATATATATCAATAGGATAAATTAAAAGAGAGAGGGTTAGCCAAATTTATGGCGTTTGACTTAGTGTGAGCAACAAAAAACCGCCGCCTTCTTTACTACAGAGGCGACGGATAAGGACGAGGAAACCAAAAGTGTAGAAAGCAACCTTATACGGGCACTTCAATACCGTCTTCGCGCATGCGCGCTAATTTGTAACGAAGGGTTCTTGGACTAATGCCGAGCTTTTCTGCCACATCTTTACGCTTGCCGTTACACGACACCAATGTATCGAGGATAATTTGGTGTTCTTGGTAACGAAGCTCAGACCCTAACCTATTTTCTTCAACATGCTCTTGCAGTGTTTCAACAGGTGCCGTCATGTCTTCGTCAATCATTAAATCGCCAGCATCTATTTCATTGTTCTCACAAAGAATAAGCGCTCGCTGAACCACGTTCTCTAGCTCTCGAACGTTTCCTGGCCAGCTGTATTGGGACAATTTATTGCGCGCTGCAGCACTTAATCTGATAGTACCCAAGCCCTGTGAACTGGCGTGACGCTGAACAAGGTGCTCGGCAAGCGGAACAATGTCTCCTGGGCGTTCCGATAGCGGGCGCCACCCAATAGGGAATACATTTAAGCGATAGTACAAATCTTCTCTGAACTCTCCCGCATCCGCTGCTTTTCTCAAATCTCGGTTACTTGTAGCAATAACACGGACGTTGAGCTTAACGGTTTTACGTCCGCCAAGACGCTCTACTTCGCGCTCTTGTAACACGCGTAGCAGTTTAGCTTGAAGCGCCAAATCCATCTCGGTTATTTCATCAAGTAACAGCGTACCGCCTTGGGCTTGTTCAAATTTACCCGGGCAAGCCTGAATAGCGCCGGTGAACGCACCTTTTTCGTAACCAAACAAGGTCGCTTCTAGCATGTTCTCTGGTATGGCTGCACAGTTGATGGCGACAAATGGCGCATCGCTTCGCGGCGACTGATCGTGAATATAGCGAGACAGCACTTCTTTACCCGAACCGCTTGGTCCCATTACCATCACAGTGGCGTCGGACTTCGCGACTTTGCGAGAGAGCTCAAGTAACTTCAAGCTTGAAGGGTCAGCAACAATAGGCGTGCGTGACTCTATTTTTTGAGCCGGCGCGTAGCGTCCCACTAAATTAAGCAGTACTTCTGGGGCAAACGGTTTTGATAGATAGTCTGTAGCGCCATCGCGCATTGCCTGCACGGCATCATCAATAGTGGCATAGGCTGTCATCAATAGCACCGGCATATTGGGGTACTTGGTTTTGATACTCTTAAGTAGCGTTAAACCGCTCATTTCGCCCATTTGAATATCGCTTACCACTAAATCGACGGAGCGCGAAGACAGTACCATTAACGCTTCTTCAGCACAATCAGCGGCAACAACCTCATAGTTACCTAATAGAAGGGTGTCTAGGAGTGCTTCGCGTAATCCTGCGTCATCTTCAACAATTAAAATGGTAGTTTTAGACATTATTCTCTCCTATGACCTACGCAACATGCGTCAATGTTTGTGAAGATTGAGCGTTCACCACACACGGCAAAGACACACTAAAGCACGCCCCACCTTCTGGCATATTTGATACGCTAAGCAAACCGTTGTGGGCGTTTACGACGGATTTAACCACCGCAAGTCCAAGACCCGTGCCATGAGTTTTAGTTGTGAAAAACGGTTCAAAAATTTTGTTTTTGAGTTTATCCGGTACGCCAGGACCTTTATCTATAATGGCCACTTGCAAACGTTCATCAGACACTGCAGTTTCTACGTGCACGCACTCCCCTTTCGGAGTAACTTGGCTCGCATTGTGAACAAGGTTTAATAACGCGCCCTGAAGCGCTGTAAGATTGCCGGTGATAGATACGTTTTTATCGAAGCCGCTAAAAGTTAGCGTTTGCTGTGCTTGAGCCGTCATGGTTTGGGCACTGCCTTCAATTGAAGTAAACAACTCTCCCAAGCTAATTTGGCTGACCACCTGTTCTTCCCCTGACTTAGCGAAAAGCAGCATGTCGTTAACCTGACTCTCTAGCTCTTTAAGCCTGTCAGTTAGCTTGTTTGCAAATTGAGTTTGTGCTTCTTGTCCCAAGCCTTTGCGCGTTAAATTAGACGCATAGAGCATGGCCGCAGAGAGAGGCGTACGAATTTGGTGAGCAAGGGATGCCACCATTTTTCCGAGAGAAGACAGGCGCTGCATATGACTCACGCGTGCTTGCAGCTGCCGCGTTTCGGTTAAGTCGGTAATAACAATTAATTGTCCAGGCTCATTTTCTAACGGCGTGATAGAAAGCTTCACTCGGCGACCGTCAACAAGTGAGACTTCGTGGCCGTCGTCAGCGCGGGGCTTGAATGAGCGCGTGATAATACTTCGCCACACTTCCTCTTCCAGCGGTTCACCTAACAGTGCTTTCGCTTGTTCATTGGCTTGGCGCACGATCCCTTTACCGTCTATAACGATAACGCCCGCAGGCATTACCTGAAGTAAGTGTTCAAGTCGACTCGCCTGCAACCGCAAAGACGAAATATCGTCACTGCTTGAGGGGTCGTATTCATCACGAGATATCGCATTATCAATACTATCTAACGCATAGCTTGATGTTGAGTACTCAGTAGATTGTGGTGTGCTGTCAAAAGCCATATTGCCCTCGTCAAATTGCAGACGCTGTTAAACTATGACTTAGATAAAGCAGAAGATGTGCCAATTCATCATTGGCTTATTTTTCAGTTAGATAGGATGAAATTATAGAGGAAAGCGCAACGTCAATTACCTGACATTACGCTTCTTCAGTACGTTGAATATCGTACTTCCGCATTTTCTCGACAAGCGTTGTTCTGCGCATACCAAGTTTGTCGGCAGCTCGAGCCACCACCCAATCTTGATTGTCTAACGCCTGTCGAATGAGGTTTACTTCCAACTCAGAAAGGTACTCTTTGAGATTAACCCCTTCTTCAGGTAAAGATGAAGAAACCATTCCGTTCAGACCCTCATGGCTTTGCTCGTTAAGGTCTTCTTCTGGCTCTTGCGCGGCCGCTTCAGCAAAGAGTGCATTGAATGCTTCACGCTCAAGAATTTCTTCTGGATAATCAGGCTCATAAGCCTGTACATCACCGTATTGATATTTCTCAGGTAAATCGGCGATATCAACGATTTGACCAGGATAAAGAATTGTTAAGCGTTCAACCAAGTTAGACAGCTCACGAACGTTGCCTGCCCATTCGTGCTCCATTAACGAGGCGATCGCTTGCTCGGTAAAGCGCACACCTTCCACCCCATCACCTTGGATACGGCTATTTAGCTCTTGGAGCAGTAAGGGGATATCGTCTTTTCTTTGTCTAAGTGCAGGGCTATCAATTGGGAACACGTTGAGTCGGTAATACAAGTCCTCACGGAACTTGTCTTCATTGATCATGGTTTCCAAATTGCGGTGCGTCGCGGCGATGATGCGTACGTTACACTGAAGGGGTTTGTTGCCACCTACGCGCTCGAAGGTACGCTCTTGTAACACGCGCAATAATTTAACCTGCATCTGAAGCGGCATATCGCCGATTTAATCCAGAAACAACGTACCGCCTTCCGCTAACTCAAAACGGCCTTTACGCGCGCTGATTGCGCCAGTAAACGCCCCTTTTTCGTGACCAAATAGCTCGCTTTCTAGCAGCTCGCCAGGAATGGCACCGCAGTTTACCGGAATAAATGGCCCGTCTTTGCGTTCAGATAAGAAGTGAACATTACGTGCAACGACCTCTTTACCTGTTCCAGACTCACCTAGAATCAAGACAGTGGCATCAGTTGGAGCAACCTGTTCAACTAATCGACGAACTATTTGTATTTGTTCGCTTTTACCAATAAGGCTTCTAAACAGTCGCGTCTTTGTTCCTGCTGTACGAGATAAACTCGGTTTGCGCCTTGAGTATTCTTGGCAACGATGGATAGCTTGGGTCAAAACGGGATAGGTTAATGGCGTTGCAATAACGCTAACGAGATTACAACCTGCTGATGCTTGGCTATTATTTTCAACCAATGCTACAAATGGTATGTGAGGAAACTTCTCAACCAGTCCACTGACTATGGCTGGCGATATGTGCTCTATAAGAACAGCATCAGCTCCACTATCTTGCAAATACCGTTCGCAATCACTAAAGCCTCGCGATTGACACGATTCTCCCATGAAGGTAACGATAGTTTCCAAGTTTTGAATAAGTTCCTGGTTGTCACTAACCAGCAAAATGTTCTTCATCAATTCCCCGAGAACGCTTTGTTATTATTTACAGTTTAGCGCATTTATAAATTGTAACGACAAAAGATCGGAGCGCAACCGCTGTTTTCGGAAATGTATCAATAAAAAAAGCAGGTTACCCTGCTTCTTTCGATTAATTTTAGCAAAATTAACGTATGTTGGTTTAACTCAACAGTGATAAAACCTGACTTTGCTGCTGATTCGCTTGCGCTTGAACGGTTAGCGCCGCTTGACCAAGCACATCGTTTGAAGCCTGCTGTGACACAGCTTGAGCAAAATCAAGATCTTGAATGCGGCTACGCGCTTCAGCGGTGTTCACGTTAGCTTGAGTAAGAGAACGCGCCGCACTCTCGAAACGGTTTTGGGTAGCACCTAAATCGCCTCGCGCGTTACCAAGCGTTTCAATTGCAGCATCAGTTGCACCTAGCGCATCTTCAATGCTGGTTCCCGATGTAATATCGATAGCCAGCACATCGTTTAATTGAGCAGCAACATCCTGTGTATTGACGCTTATTGATTGCCCCGCACTTGAACCTGATTGGAATTCAAGTGAGCCATTTTCAGATAATAACGGCTTGCCAGCAAAATTCGTCTGCTCAATGGTTTGGGAGATATTCTCTTGTAGCTGTGTTATTTCAGATTGGATAGCACGGCGATCGCCACTGCTTAAAACACCATTACCAGATTGTAAGGTAAGTTCGCGAATGCGGTTTACATCGTCATTGATGCTGCCTAAACCACCCTCCGCAACCTGCGCCACCGAAATTCCGTCGTAAACGTTATTAATAGCCTGGCGGTTGCCTTCTACTTCTGAAGTTAACCGATCGATGATTTGCTGGGCCGCTGCGCCGTCAGTTGCATTGTTTATCTTTTTACCTGATGCCAGCTTTTCAAGCAGGTTATTTTGATTTTCTTGAATCTGGCCAAGTGGTAAATTTCCAGAATCAGAACCAATTTTCATCATCACCAATATCCTCTCCAATCACTCTGTTGGCAGTATAGTAAATAAGCAACCAAAACGCGAGTGGGCGTTTCTATCGGATGTATCGTTTAATATACTTATTAAGAAGCGTAAAAAATTAAGACCAAATATTGGTTAGGTTAAGCAGTAGAGACTCTTTAAAAACTAATGGTTTATCGCAATACTGCCGACACATGGTATATTTAATTTACAACCATAAAAAAGCGAGCGGAGCATGTTCGACGGCAAATCTATTTTGATAACGGGTGGTACTGGGTCATTTGGTCATAAGTACACTGAAACATTGTTATCACGCTATAAACCAAAGCGCTTAATCATTTATTCTCGCGATGAATTGAAGCAATTTGAAATGCAGCAAAAATTCAATGCACCTTGCATGCGCTACTTTATCGGAGACGTTCGTGACAAAGACAGGCTGACGCGCGCAATGCAGGGTGTAGAGTTCGTTATTCACGCAGCGGCCATGAAACAAGTTCCCGCTGCAGAATACAATCCGACCGAATGTATACGTACCAATATTGATGGTGCCGAAAATGTTATTAACGCAGCAATCGACAATGGCGTAGAAAAGGTCATAGCGCTTTCAACCGACAAAGCGGCAAACCCAGTGAATTTATATGGTGCAACAAAGCTCGCATCAGACAAACTATTTGTAGCGGCTAATAATATGGTGGGCTCAGGAAAGCCTCGATTTTCGGTAGTGAGATATGGAAATGTAATAGGCTCTCGTGGCTCGGTTGTTCCTTTTTTCAAAAAGCTCATTGAAGAAGGTACAGACCATATTCCTGTCACACACAAGGATATGACCCGTTTTTGGATTACCCTCCAACAGGGTGTTGACTTCGTACTCAAAAATTTTGAACGAATGCTCGGCGGAGAAATATTTGTTCCCAAGATCCCCTCTATTCGAATAACTGATCTTGCAGAGGCTATGGCACCTAAAATCCCGATCAAATTCGTAGGAATACGACCGGGAGAAAAACTTCACGAAATGATGTGTCCTGGCGACATGGCGTTTCACACTTTCGAGTACAACGATCATTTTGTTATTGCGCCTGCAATACGCTTCTTCCAGCGTAGCAATGACTTCACGTCTAATGCTTTAAATGAAGTTGGTCAGCCAGTTTCAGAAGGGTTTGAATATGTTTCGGATACTAATCCTCACTTTCTTTCTGTAGATGAAATTGTTAAGTTCAACGGGGCAGCCAAACAGTGATACCTTATGGCCGCCAAGATATAGATCAGAAAGATATTGAGGCAGTAATATCTGCATTAAAATCTGACTGGCTTACTCAAGGGCCAAGCATTCCCAAGTTTGAAAAAGCACTCGCTGATTACTGCGGTGTTAAACATGCCGTTGCCGTAAACAGTGCCACTTCGGCCTTACACATAGCATGCCTTGCACTGGGTGTGGAACTAGGCGATACGGTTTGGACATCGCCTAACTCATTTGTCGCATCAGCAAATTGCGCCATTTACTGTGGCGCAAACGTAGACTTTGTAGACATCAGTTTAGACACCGGAAATATGTGTATTGAGGCTTTGGAAGAAAAACTCTTACATGCCAAACTCACTAACACACTCCCCAAAGTTGTTATTCCTGTTCATTTTGCTGGACAGTCTTGCGACATCAGAGCAATAGGCAAACTCGCTAAAGATTATGGCTTTTACATAATAGAGGATGCGTCTCATGCCGTAGGCGGCAAGTTTGAAAATACGCCTGTCGGACGCTGCGAGTACTCCGATATTTGCGTGTTTAGTTTTCATCCGGTGAAAATAATTACCACTATGGAAGGTGGGATGGCGCTAACGTCTAACGAAACGTTGGCGGAAAAAATGATGCAATTACGTAGTCATGGAATAACAAATGACCCAAGCAAAATGCAGAGCGCTTCTGATGGCCCTTGGTACTATGAACAAATAGACTTAGGGTTCAACTACAGAATGAACGATGTAGAGGCAGCGCTTGGCCTAAGCCAGCTCTCGCGGCTAGACAGCTTTGTAGAGACCCGAAACAAACTTGTTGCTATCTACAATGAAAAGCTTTCGACTAATCCAACAATTGTACCCCTATCGCTAGCGTCAAACATTTACAGCAGCTATCACTTATATGTGGTTCGCGTTGACGGTATCGACCAAGCTCAACATCGATACATCATTGAGTCTCTAAGAGCTAAAGGAATATTTGCGCATGTGCACTATATACCTATTCACTTACAACCTTTTTATCAGGCAAAGCTTCCCCAAGATTATGCTTTACCTAACGCTGAACGTTATTATCGCGAAGCCATAACATTGCCACTACATCCAAAACTGACGCCTTCAGAAATAAGTTACATTACCGATAACCTTATAACGTTAGTCGATGAAATAGCTTCTAAAGCTTAGGCGTAGCCTAATTCAAATGAGGCTTAAGTGAGAGCTTTACACCATGAACGTAGCCATTATTCCAGCAAGAGCTGGAAGTAAACGTATACCGAACAAGAATATCAAACCCTTTGCGGGTAAACCTATAATTGCTCATTCTATTGAAAAAGCCTTAGCCTCTGACTCTATTGACCAAGTCATTGTTTCTACAGATAGCGAAGAAATAGCGCAAACTGCACAGCAATACGGTGCCAAAACGCCTTTCTTGCGCCCGTTGTCACTAGCGGAAGACGACACTCCAACAATGCCTGTTATAGCTCACGCTTTGTCTGAATTATCATTCGTTAATGAGATTCTTAACGTTTGCCTTATTTATCCTACCGCTCCTCTTTTAGAGTCGTGCGACCTAGATGCTGCTTACTCAAATTGGGCTAACACCGACAAAGACTACATTTTTTCCGTCGTTTCTTACGCCTACCCCATCCAACGAGCCTTGCACTACAACACTGAAGGCAAACTTGCCATGTTGTTCGAAAGTAATATGAACACGCGCTCGCAAGAGTTGCAGCATACATTTCACGATGCTGGTATGTTTTACTGGGGCAGAAAAGAAGCGTTCGAGCAAGAAAAAAGCGTATTTTCAGCGCAATCTAGTGTATATGAGCTATCTCGATGGAAAGCGCAAGACATTGATACGCCGGAAGACTGGGATTACGCAGAGCGTCTTCATCGAGTTAACTCTCTGAGCGATTGACTCGCTGTTTGTTGAGAGACGAAGATTTAGACGCTTATGACAACCTTCAGCATGCGAACGAATAACTTAGACGAGCAGCTCATTGTCGTTTGTGAAGCTAATAGCAATGTCGGCTTTGGGCATTTTTTTAGATGCCTACATTTAGCCGACTCATTGAGAAGCGCTTATGGTATCAACGCTTACTGGGTAGGCAATATCACACCTTCACTCGTTGGCTTGCTGCATGAAAGAAACCAACGACATATTTTCACATCAAATTTTGATAACGCGATAACTAAAGCCCAATCGTTAAACGCGCACGCTGTACTTTGCGACTCCTATCAATTGGCTGAGAGTCACACTCAGCAATTGCGGCAAAAATTTAAAGTTTGCATTGTAGATGACTTTGGTACATCAGCGCTTGCAGATGCAGACACAGTCATAAATTTTACGGTATCTGCACCTCGTTATAATTATGCCGCAAAGCAACAATTGTTAGGTCCTCGATTTTTTTTGTGCGACGAAGCATTAAACAAAATTAGGAAACGTCGCCTTAGCCAGACCGAATTTGACGTAGATAAGATAAATGTACTGATTGCAATTGGCGGTCATGATAGGCTTTCTATGGGACCTTACATTGCCGATATATTCCTGTTAGACAACAAGTATGCTGTAACTTTGTTAGGGCCTTATTCTTCAGTTAAAAGAAATAAAAAACTACGACATTTTAATCGCTCAAATGATATGCCCTTTCTTTATAATAAGGCAGACCTTGTGGTGTCAGGTGGTGGGCTTATCAAATACGAAAGTGCATATTGCGGCATTCCAAATATCGTGGTTGCTCAAACACCTGAACAGTTTTCAGAAACCATCGAGTTTGAAGCCTTTAATCTTTGTCACGCAGTAGGACACCACGCAACGAAAATGTGCAATTTAAGCACAAATCCGTCGTCGATATCTGATAAAGAAGACAAGCACGACGCGTTTAGCTGGTCTTCTCAAGAATTACTGGAGACCGCCGATAAAGCGTTGAGAGAGCGAAAACAGTTAGTAAAAGCGTCCAAAATACACTTTGAAGATGATGCCACTGCCAGAGCTGCAGAGGTTATTTACAATGAACACTTTGCTCGGGAGTCAGCTGGTGAGTGATAAGATTAAAGAGCACTATGGAAACCTGTTCAAACAACATGGCAGAGACCATGTTTCAGTACAGTACTCAACAAGAGAAAGTCAGTTAAAACGCTTTGAAGTTTTGCTTGATGTGTCTGATTCAATGGCAAGTATAAGCGACATGGGCTGTGGCTTAGCAGATATATTGCCCTTGGTTCGCAAGCGGTTTGGCGATATTCCATACCATGGCTATGATTTCGTTGACGGCTTTATTAAAAGTGCAGAAGATGAGTACAAGGCTGATACGAACGCCTCTTTTCATTTTTTTGATGTTAATAAAGATACAACAAAAGTAACTACCGACTATGTTGTGCTAAGCGGCATGCTGAATAACAAGATGGAAAATAATGCAGTTTTTACGCAAACAACACTCGACGTCATGTGGCAAGCTTGCAATAAGGGAATAGCATTTAACGCCCTATCAACTTACGTAGACTATCAAGATTCTCATCTTTACTACCAAGACCCATTGTCGTTGTTTGACTATTGCAAACGAAACCTTTCTCCTTATGTACAATTAAGACACGACTATGACGTAAAACCTAACTCTATTCCTTTTGAGTTTACGATTTATGTCTACAAAAATGGCTTCTAGCAAAGCTCGAATTAATCATGAGTACAGTGACTTTACAAAATGACCAAAGCACCACGTGCGCTATAATGCAGCCTACTTTTCTGCCATGGTTGGGGTACTTTAATCTTATACATTCGGTAGACACATTTATATTTCTTGATGACGTTCAGCTAGATAAGAGGTCATGGCAAACCAGAAACCGCTTGTTTACTGGGCACACTGTAAACTGGGTGTCTTGCCCAATTCAAAAGGCAAGTAGAAACACCCGAATTTGCGATGCTTACATCAGTCACAACACAGACTGGCAAAGCAAGTTAATAAAGACGATCACTTATAGTTATGCAAAAGCGCCATTTTTTGATGACTGTGCAGAGCTGTTGTCGGTAATTCACGATGCTCCAACCGACACACTATCCAATTTCAATCAGCACATCATTGTCTTTATTGCTTCGCGTATGGGTTTAAATGTGAACTTTATAACCGCATCAACCTTGCAATGCGGTGGTAAAAAATCACATCACCTTTTGGCGTTGTGCAAAGCGGTCAATGCCAACAACTATTACAGTCCACGTGGTTCAAAAAACTATATTGAAGAAGAAGGCGTGCTATACAGCGCTCTAGATAGCGTGGAATATCAAGATTTCGTTCCTAAGCCATATTCGCAATACCACTGCAGCGATTTTGAAAGCCATTTGAGTATCGTGGACGCTGCTGCGAATATCGGATGGAACGCAACCAAACAGCACATAATAGGTCACAAATGAACGGTAAAAACATCTCTCCGATTGAGCTTTCGAACTACACAATTAGCGATGAAAACGCACCTTTTGTTGTGGCGGAATTATCTGGAAACCACAATAACTCTCTAGATTTAGCACTCCGCTTAGTCGAAGAGGCTGCCGATGCGGGCGCTGATGCATTTAAGTTGCAAACCTACACCGCTGATACCATGACCATCGACTGTCATGAGCCTGACTTTTTAGTAACAGGAACAGGTGAAAAGTGGGAACAGCGTTCACTCTATGACTTGTATTCTGAAGCCAGTACCCCTTGGGAATGGCACAAGCCGCTTTACGATAGATGTAAAGAGTTGGGTATGATCCCTTTTTCCACGCCCTTTGATGAAAGTGCCGTCGACTTTTTAGAATCTTTAGATAACGAAATTTATAAAATTGCGTCGTTTGAGTTAACTGATATTCCGCTCATAAAGAAGGTCGCTGCTACCCAAAAACTTATAATTATGTCTACCGGCATGGCGACAGAGCAGGAAATTGATAAGGCAGTTCAGACGATTAAAAAAGCAGGGAACAGCGAATTTATACTACTTAAATGCACAAGTGCTTATCCCGCTAAGCTTGAAGATGCGAACTTATCAACAATTCCATACTTTCGTGAAAAATTCGGATGCTATGTTGGTCTCTCTGATCATACGGTGGGCGCAACATCACCCACCGTAGCAACAGCGTTGGGCGCTCGAGTTATCGAAAAACACTTATGCTTAGACGGACAAGAGGGCGTAGATAGTCATTTCTCCATGAGGCCGAGTGAATTTAAACAAATGGTCAATGCGGTTAAACAAAGTTTTGAGACTTTGGGAACGATTCAGACGGCCCCCTCAAAAAGTGAAATATCGAGTAGGAACTATCGCCGTTCAATTTACGTAACAAAAGATATCAAAGCAGGCGAGCCATTCACCTCTGAAAACATCCGTGTCATTCGACCTGGTTTTGGCCTCGCCCCACAGCATTATCAGACTATTTTAGGGGAAAGAAGCAAAGCCGACATCAAGCGTGGAACTGCGCTGTCTTTGTCACATGTCGATGCAGTAAAAAGTCAGTTTAATCTAGCGAGTGGTGCAACTCTTAGTTGAATTCGCGATAAGTTAGGCTTTAAAAAAGAAAGAACAAAAATGAATTACACATTTTATTTATATAATAGTTAGTTTCTTGCCGATGCGGAACATAATTTTTTATGAATGCATTAATGATATCCCTAAAAAATTAAAAAAGATTTTAAATAATGAGTATTATTAGAGTTCAATCAGTAATAGAGAAGTATCGCGAGTTAGCTAAGTCAGAAAGCTTACATGCTCTTTCGGGAAGGGCAGATCGAAGTGATATCACCGCATTTATTTCCGATTATATTTATGCGAATCTGAGTATTAATGATGGCGAGTCGCTTGTTGACATTGGTTGTGGAGATGGAACTTTCTTAAGTAAATTCATTGACAGGAATGTTAATGCGATAGGCATATTACCAACAAACGAAGAAGTGCTACGTGTTCAGGAAAAATTTTCACGTATTGAACATATAAATATCATAAAAGGCCAGACTAGTTGCACGGGTTTACATAGTGAGTCTATTGATAAAGTTGTTTGTAACGGCGTTTTTATTGTGTTGACATCAGAAGATGAAGTTAAAGAATCTTTACAGGAAATTACACGAATTGCAAAACCAGGAGCGGAGATATACATCGGCGAATTGGCTTTCAAAAATGAAATGGAAGGTAAAAATTATGGTAACTCAATATTAGGATGGCTAGTTTGGGTATTAAGGCACCAAGGCGCTAAAGCATTTATCAAGAGGTTCAACGAAGTAGTCAAAGCTGTATTTACAAAAGAGCCGTTTATAATTGCAGATAAAAAACATTTTTACGTTAGAGAGGATATTTTTATTAAATGGGCTATAGCGTGTGGACTTGAAATCGTAAAACATCAGAAAAGTAAAACGCTTATAAATAGCCAAATTTGTGATTCAGATTCGCGATATGACTACGTATTTAGGAAACTATAGAATAGAATACCAGTAGAGCGTAACTGCCCACCTCAATTTACGCTATAGAAAGTTAAGGATAGGCAGATGAACAAAAAATAAGAAAGAGCTTGAAGCTTCCGAAAAGGAAGCGGCCAGAGGCATTAAAATACCTGAAGACTTAAACGAATTTAGTCAGATGTTGAAGAAAATCACCGTTTAAGCGGCATTGAACGCAGAAATGGACGAGCATCTTGGTTACGACAAACATCAAAAGTCTACGCCATCAAACAGTCGCAACGGTAAAAGCAATGAGCGCGTTAAAACCGAAGATGGCGAGTTTGAACTCGACACGCCTCGCGACCGTGACGACGCCCTCGAACCCAAGCTCGTTAAAAAAATACCAACCTCGCTTCACCTCCATGGACGATAAAATCCTCTGGCTTTATACACAAGGCATGAGCACCCGTTAAATCTTTGATGCGGTTATAAAACAAGTCATCTAGTGACAGCCGCGCCCGTTAGATGCGGTTTACCCGATTGTTTACCTTGACTGCATCGTGGTGAAAAAACGCCAGGCTAAGCGCATTACCAACAAATCTATCTTCTTGGCCTTTTTCATCAATACTGAAGGTCACAAAGAACTGATGGGCATGTGGATAGCCGACAATGAAGGCACGAAGTTCTGGCTAAAAGTTCTAACCGAACTTCAACAGCGCGCGACGTAGAAGACATCCACATCGCCTGTGTAGACGGCCTCAAAGGCTTTCCTGATGCGATTAATTATAGAGCGACAATTAAGTCTGTCTCAGTTTAGGAGAAGTGGACAAGGGGACTTTATCTTCGGCTGTGAAGCACGGTTAGATATAGAACGCATCTCCTTAAACGAAGATAGCCTCAAACACTAAACGAATCACAACGGTCTATATTGATCGCTTACTCTGGAACAGCTGTAACAGCTCAATGACATGGTCTGTCAACGCATTGACCAAATACGCGCCCAACAAGAGCGAGAAGCTATCGCGCGTGTTCGACCCGGTATGAAAGTGACTATCGAAGGACCTGATGGGCCAATCTTCGGGATTGCTCTGAAACTTAACCGCAAAACCATTATCGTGGCATCTGAAGATGGACTACGTCAGTACAAGGTGGCCGCTGGATTGGTGAAACCTATCAACGATCTGAATTAGACTGCTAACGGTCTATATTGATCGCTTACGGCATAAGACAACTTTGACAGACTGGCGGGATCAATCAATAGGATCCCAAAGATCATTGAAAATAAATATTTTTAACTGTCAATAGGGCCCTGGTGAACGGTTACCAAACTTGCTGCTTGTTCGCTGTAACCGAATATCACGACGCCTGGTGTAGTTAGTTTGAACATTAATCTGCTGTTGGCGACAAAACGCCACTGCGGTGAGCCCGCTTTGCTTTTGCTGCTCGAATAAGTTGGCCAGTCTTGCACTTCTCTTCGTTGATATTGCGGCATGGTCATTCTCCTTAACAAAAAAGAACACCATGCCGTAGCTAATTTATGAATTGAATGTATGGATTACCGGACGGACACTCTAAACAATAAGTTAACTGTTCAAGCAATGGACCATGGTTATTTAACCAAGCAGTCTTAAACGCTGTCTGTAAATACTTTTTATATTTATCAACGCATGGTAAGTAAGGCTTATTGAAAGGTAGCACGAACTCCCCTAATTGCTAAAGTCACAGCAAGAAACTCGAGGGCAGTAGGCAAATCTATCACCAACTCTGTTAACCAACTCAGTCGATGTAAGCTTAGACTCGGATATTACTAACAAATGTTTTGAATCATAAGCATAGCATTTGCATCTATCAGACAAAGATAAATAATTTTCATATAGATTTAAATGTGAAGGCTTTTTGACTTTATGGTAGCCAATCTTAATCGCACTATTGCTCGTTAGTAAGGCTATAGCATTTAATGCTATATTTGATACCTCATGCTCACTAATATCGTCACAAATAAGAATTACATCACCTGAGGGTAAATTTCTCTTCGGCAAGGTAAACGTCTTTGCTGTAGCATGGTCGATTATAAATACAGCTCGTTTTGAGGTTGAATCCCGTAGTTCAAAATCAGAAATATCTTCGATAAACTCGATTTGAAACCTTATCCGAGGCCCCTCAGATATAGATTCTCCGAGGAGCTTACTTGCTAGTCCCGTCATGATTTCAGGTGCAGTTATAGAAAAGAGCTCTATCGGCCGCTCTTTGGACAATTGATGGATAAGAACTTTTTGTCGCGCACGTGTGAAACTTGAAATATTGTCAAAATCGTCTGGGTAGTACTGTAAGCTTCGAAATGAGTCGTTAAGAAATTCTTTCCATATCGATAAAACTTGCTCAAGCTTTTCGTTGAAATTATTGCAGTCTAATGATTGTACCCTACCCAAAATAGCGTTTATGTAGTTCACTGTTCCATTGTAATACAGCATAAACATAGGACGATTACTTTTAAACGAATCAACCATAAAATCACGTTGTTGTTCGATAAGCAGTTTCGCATCTTTTTTTGTGCGAATTTTTCGTTCAAGCAAAATTTGAAATGCTCTAACGTCTTCAACCAGCTGTTTCGAGCCAAATTTTTGTTCGAAGCTATCAACATAGGCAATGCCATCAATAGGAGAATGAGCTTTTCGTAATATCCAACTCAAAGCTCTGCTTTTTTCTTTTTCAGAACTGGTTATTAAAACGTTTTCGACTGAAAGTGGGAGACACCCATTTATGGCTGCACCATCATTCAAATTATATATAAATACTCCTGGAAAATCAGCTATGGCTCTTTCGATCATAACTCTAGACAAATTGAATTCATATTTTGTTGCAACTGAGGTTCTAAAGTTACCTTTAACCGTTAAAGCAATATTGGTCTGTCCTACATAATCATATAACTCAGAACCATCATCCTTGTAATAGCCTGAAAATTTAGAATGATGATGCTCTTCATCTACAAAGCCTAAATCAACACCTAATAGATAAATTTGAGTAAAACCACATTGCAATGCAAAATTTATAGCGAAATTTGAAACGGTAGGGTAAGCAAATCGAAGTTCTGGCAGTGATAGATTCTCAATTATTTTACTTGTAATTTCTGTCGACGCCTCCCCCTCTTTTAGACAAAGGTATACGTCTTTATATAAAGAAATTGTATCAGGATGAACACCGTTGCAACTTATCAAGCTGATATTTTTTAAAAATCCAGGTTCGCCTATTCTACTTGCCCAGTCAAAAGTATCACGGTTACTTTCTATCTCTGCATGGAAATCAGGAGTAATATTATTTTGATGAAGAGCTTGTAGCGCAGTACCACAAGATATAACTATTACTTTGTCTCGCTCTTCCTTCAACATGGGAATGAGTTTGTCCAATGATGGTCCGTTTCCAACGATAAAAACCGGGACTTCTGCTAGGCAGCCTTTTATTCCCATCCCTTTTTGTTTCGTCAAAAGCTTCGCTCCGTTCGCCATTGCCCACTTCGTATGGGCAATGCCATATCGCGAATAATCGAAATACTCGCCTAACGCGACAATTCCTTTTAGCTCTTCCCTTAACTTTTTTATAGCAGGGAATAATTGTTGGTTATCATATCCTATAGAGAAATACATCGACTCAATAACATGAGTGCCGATAGTATTAATCTGGCCTATTAAGTCCTTCGCTAAATTCGAACCATCGTCGCCAATATTTAAATAAATACGTCTGTTTTCTATATTAGCTTTAGTAAAAATTTCGTCCCAATCAATTGCATAGAGTGATGCGAAAAAATAATCTCTATTGGGCTCGCATATAAAGATACAGTTCACATCAAAACAATTATAAAGCTTCTCTAATTTATAACCTGCCCCTATTCCAAATAAGAGCACTGCCTCTATTTCCTCAGGTAAAATCTCTTCTGATGAATTGATGCCATTGAAAACACCTTCAATTTCCCTTACCATTTTTTGATGTAAAAACTGGCTGGTTTTGCCCTGTATTGAACCTAAAGATAACCGCTCTTTAGTTGGCTCTTTAACGAAGACATCAAACGCGGCCATTTCATCAGCTAACGGCGACTCTCCGTACAACGCCGAACCACTGGCTTTATGAAATACGTTTACTTCCCTTTTAGCATTAGCTAAAGGTGCCCATTTAACTGGCACGTATTCTTTAAATTCTATGGCAACATCAGGAAAAAAGCGTAGAAGCGCATCAATATTTTTTTTGAAAAGGCTTTGAGACAAATTATTTGATGACCACTGCTCTGAATCTGAGAGAGGCGGCCAAGGAATTAAAAAATCTTCATGAGAGCGTTGAGGTAGAGGCTTACGATACACTTCGCCCAAGTTCTTCAATGTACTTTCAAATAAAACATCGATGGCATCATCAAATTTTGGAGTATGATAGTGTTGGTAAACATAAACTCTGTTAAATGGGCAAACCTGATACAGCTCCCCAAGCTCCTTCATCACCAATCTTGCATCAAAGTCAGTTTGCAAATAAATTGCTGTATTTTGTATTTTGGCGAAATCAAAAGCATTCCTCCAAACACCCGAAGACAATGAGCAATTAAGATAGCCTAAATTAGGCTCGTATAAGACAAGATGCTTTATTTCATAATTTTGCAGAAGTGGTATTAAATGCTGGCCAAGGCCAACGCCAAACACAACCAACACCTCGATTTCCTGAGGTAAACTCTCAACCTTACTCGATGAATTAAATGAAACTAAATGAGGATTTGCTGAAAACCTTTCCACATGGTTAGAAATGCTTTTATTAACCTCATGTCCATAAAATGCCTTTCCTGTGGCAATGTTTACAATGTCTAATTCGCCCTCTTTGTTTACAAAAACACTTTCTGGGTATTCTTTTGCGCTATTTAAGACTTGATAAATATTTGGCATTGTTTGTTTGAACGCATCTAAACTAGCCAACCTATTCTCTTTTATCTTGTGCGACCATGATACCTCTAACTGCTCTTGCCGCTCGGTATCTTGATCAATAAAATACTTTATATCTTTAAGCATTATTATTCATAACTCTTTGCAGCTTTTTTGGCTCTAGATAATTCAACGAGATTATTTTTAATTTGAGATCGCAATTCTTTTATAAAGTTTTCTAAGAATTCATTAACAATTAGCTCGTTTTTGGCAAATGAACTAAGTTTTGAAGAAGGTAATTGTTTTAATGCTCGCATAACAAGCTTATGCCTTAACGTCACCAGCCTTTTTAAGTGTTCGTCTAAATCAGTTCGCTCTTGAACTTTCAAATTCTCGGCTAATTTCGCGTTCAGCTTCTTTAAGAAAAGAGGTGTGTGAGCATGATTAAAGTTATCTATCATCTATAGCGCTTGTTTCTTCTCATTCCGCAGCCTATAGGCTTCTTCTATGGCTTCAGCAGGAATTTCTAACCAGGCATCACGTATGGGTCCTAGCAATGATAAAACTTCATCGAGTTGCATTTGATCGTTCTGGGAATGGGCATCAGTGAGACGCTCTATCATGTAGTTATATAGACTAAACAAATTCTCACTTAACTCACCACCGATATCTAAATCAAGTGTATCTCTTAAGTGAATGAGGATCGAGCTCGCTCTGGATATATGCTCTGACTTTTGTGCGTATTCTTTACGCGCCATCGCACCTTTAGCGTAAGCAATTCTATCTAATGCTCCCTGAAATAGCATAAGAGTTAACCTATGCGGGTCCGCATTTGCAATATCTTGTTTTAAATTGCCCTTTTTGTAGGCACTAATACCTTTTAAAGCCACCACTCTACCCTCGAACTACTAAAGTATAGAAAACAAGGCTGCGCCAGTTTGATTTAACTGAGCAACCGTTTGGTCTAAATTCAAATATCTGTCTCTTAACAGAGATTCGTAGCTAATCATCCTCAACTCTAATGACTCTCTCGCATCATAAACTCTTTCACGCTCTTCCTTTGCTGATTTCTCACGAGCATTTAATAGGCCGCTAGAAGATGTATACTGATCTAAGTAAGTTGATAACTGACTAGCTATCCCTTCATTCTCATCGGTAAAAAGTAACGCGATATCATCAAAGTTTTCTTCCAACGCAGCTTCAAGTCTGTCTTCGCCAGAGCCAACTCCAAAGTCAGTTGAGCTAATTTCTAATCTACCATCTTTATTCAACTCTACACCAAGAGAGAAAAGCCCACCCAATGATGAAGAAGAAACATTTCCCCCGACAATCGAAGCGATTCCAGCCTTTATCCCTCTAATCATAGAGTCGCCAGCGAGTGCTCCATCATCTTCTAACGCCGATGCGCCATACTTACTCTGGTTTTCCAACTCATCGATGAGGCTGTTGTAGCCATCTACAAACTCACGTATTTTTTCTTCTAAACCTTCTTTATCAAACCCAATTGTCAATTTCGACGCTATGAGTTCACCATCTGCTTGCTTTGGTGATAAGTCCTTTGCAGTAAAGATAACGTTTTGAATCGTATTCTCAAATTTATTAGTTTGACTTTGAACTTCTATTCCATCTACTGAAGCTACTGCGTTTTTCGCGTTCTCTATATTACTTGGATTGATATTATTACTTCCACCAGTAGTCGATAATTTGTCAAGTTCGGGGGTGGCGGTATCATTAGTAATAACCAAATCATTTCCAGAACCTGTTTCACTTGACAGAAACACCAGACGAGGACCAGCGCTTGTTCCGGTTTCGATAATATTAGCTGTTACACCAAAGTTGTCTTCATTGTCGTTAATTAATTCTCTTAAATCAGCAAGAGATGTGTCCGCGCCTACGGATACGGTGAAGGACTTATCAGCACCTACACTAAATGTCAATGAACCACTTCCAGATGTTAATAAGTTGTCTGAGCTAGAAGAAAAAGCACCTTCATCAGTGGTTATTCTACTTCCTGAAGCCAGTTGAGAGACTGTAATGTTGTAGGAACCTCTCAAAGCAGAATTTGCCGATTCGGCTGATAATATATCTGAATCTTCAGTAGGATTTGTAACTTTTGGCTCACGGCCGTTAATTTCCCGATCGCTTTTTAGTTCGTCTACAATATCTTGAAACTCCGACAACTTAGACTTTATTTTACCTAGGCCAGATATTTCAGATTCAATATTTTCTTCTTTTGCATTAAGTCTATCTTCTTTAGGTTGACGCTCAGCCGTTATTAACTGCTCTACTAAGCTATCTAATGCTAACCCAGAACCGACACCTAAAGATTGAATAGTCATTTTTAATCCCGCTATATTTCACTATTAATAAAAATACCAATACTATTTCCGACGTCTTGCTGTAGCTCTTGAATTCTATCAGCCAGCTTCAACACTTCTTCTGAAGGAATTTGCCTTATAACTTCACCACTACTCGACTCTTTGACAGTCACAACCGTTCTTTGAGTCTGTTCGTCAATATTAAAAAGTAAATCCCTGTTTTGAGCACTTAAAAAATCTGATACTTTTTTAACGGCTTCATCAAGTCGTATAGTATTAGCTAATATGGGTTCTTTCTCATCTTTATCGTCCACCAAACTAGAAACTTTAACATCAAAATCTTTTTTGCCGAAAACTGAGTCACTAACTTCGGCTCTTTCTTCTGAAAGTTTATTTCTATCAAACGCTGTGGGCTCATCAATGTTGTCTTTTCGAAACATGCTTTGAGCGTTAAACGGACTTTGAATATCCACCTAGACCCCTCCCTAAAAAGACGGAGTATCTAAAATTAGTATACTCCGTTATTCTAGAACATTAATTGACGATTTACCTAACCTAGTAATGAGAGCGCCGCTTGAGGACGCTGGTTTGCCTGGCTAAGTACTGATAATGAAGCTTGCTGCATTATCTGATTACGTGTCAGGTTGGCGGTTTCCGTAGCAAAATCAGTGTCTTGAATACGTGAGCGTGCTGCTGAAACATTTTCAGAAATATTACTTAAGTTACGGATGGTTGACTGAAAACGATTTTGTAAAGCACCAAGGTCCGCGCGTTGCGTGCCAATAGTTGACAGAGCAGCATCGACCTCATCTAACAACGCACCAGAATTGGTATCAGTCTCTACCGATTCTGTTATGAGTAATCCTGCTGTGTCGTAATCGGTTCCTATAGTGACATTTACACTCTGATTAGCGTTTGCTCCGACTAGAAAATCAGCATTAAACGTTCCATCTAATAAACTTTTTCCTGCAAACTCTGTTTCACCTGCAATACGATCAATCTCGCTTTTGAGCGCTGTTATTTCAGCAGATAGCGCCGCTCTATCCTCGGTCGAATTAATCCCATTTTGAGACTGTACAGCTAACGTACGAATTCTCTGAAGCGCAGTGGTTGTCTCGTCAAGAGCGCCCTCCGCTGTTTGAACTACTGAAATAGCATCGTTTGCATTGCGTACAGCTTGGTCAAGACCTTGGACTTGAGACGTCATCCTTTCGCTAATTTGAAGGCCTGCCGCATCGTCCGACGCGCTGTTAATACGAAAGCCTGATGACAAACGTTCAAATGAAGTGCTTAGAGAATTGCTGACGTCAAAAAGTTGGCGTTGGGCATTCAATGATGACACATTGGTATTTACAAATAAAGACATGGTCTACCTCTTTAAAGTTTTCTTACTCTTAACGATAGCAGCAAACCCTTAAACTGCGTATATGTCAGGTCACTACTCCTGACAACACAGATAATTTGGATGCATCGCCTCTCATTCTATATATCGGCGCTTATTTAACGATCTTTAGTTCGAATTAGAAATAATTTTGAGAAGATGACTAAAAAAGAAGTAACTTGTCAATTAAAATGGTAAGACCGTTTGGGTTTTGTGATATTTCACTTATAAACAACTCCATCCCATCCAACGAAGCACAAAGCATCCAATTGTTTTAATGTAAAGTGAATTATTTCACATTAGTGTTCATAAATACTACATGTAAAAAGACTTGACTCCCAGTATGGGAGTCAAGTCATCAGTGGATAGGGCAACTCTACTTATTAACCACCTAATAGCGATAAAGCAGCCTGAGGTCTTTGGTTAGCCTGAGCTAAAACTGTCGTACTTGCCTGTTGCATTATCTGATTACGTGTCAGATTAGCTGTTTCAGTTGCAAAATCCGTGTCTTGAATCCTTGAGCGTGCAGCTGAAACATTTTCAGAAATATTGCTTAAATTTCGGATTGTAGATTGAAAACGATTTTGCAAGGCACCTAGGTTTGCTCGCTGTGTACCAATAGCAGATAGTGCTGCATCAACCTCACCTAACAACGCATCAGAATTGGTATCAGTCTCTACCGACTCTGTTATATTTAATCCTGCTGTGTCGTAATCGGTTCCTATAGTGACATTTACACTCTGATTAGCGTTTGCTCCGACTAGGAAATCAGCATTAAATGTTCCATCGAGAAGATTTTTACCAGCGAATTGCGTTGTCTCGGCAACACGATCGATTTCGGCTTTGAGTGCTGTAATCTCGGAAGAAAGTGCAGCACGATCCTCAGTTGTGTTAACGCCATTCTGTGCCTGTATTGCTAGTGTACGAATACGTTGCAAAGCAGTCGTGGTTTCATCAAGAGCCCCCTCAGCTGTTTGAACGACTGATATTGCGTCATTGGCATTGCGAGCTGCTTGATCAAGCCCCTGAATCTGGGATGTCATCCTTTCGCTGATTTGAAGCCCAGCCGCATCATCAGCCGCGCTGTTGATACGAAAACCAGACGAAAGGCGTTCAAATGACGTGCTCAGAGAGTTACTTACATTGAACACCTGGCGTTGAGCGTTAAGTGACGACACATTAGTATTTACGAATAAACTCATTACTTTCTCCAAACTTTTTCAGATGCTTTACTCTCGAACACTTCAAATTCAAGATGGCATACAAAGTGCTTTAAAATAGCGTCGGAAGCTTTCTGACAAAATATTGGCTCACTACCAATAGACACTTGGTAAACTTACTCTTTACCATTGCTGACTGATTTGTTTGGTGTTCTAGGCTTTATACCTCTCACTACCTCTTTACATCAGTCTTATCAGTCAGCGCTTTCTTGCTTCTCTCCGCTGATAAATACTTATCGGTCTTTATCTAATTTTACTTTAGCTTTTTTCTCATTTTTTATTAAATACAGCAAAAAAAACACTAAAAACGATTAAATTCAGTAAGTTAATAGAAATTCAATCCGGCAAATAACACAACTAAACTGTCATTAGAGATTAATTTTAATATTCTGTTGTTTGTAATCATGAAGGATGTCAAAGCTTTCGCCCGAAGAAGCTTTAGTCTTGTGCTAATGGTCTTTCTCTCGAGAAAGTCAATTAATAAATAAAAAAGTATCTAGATTATTTGCGGCATGGAGTTGCCGGAAAGAGAAGGCCCTTGCCGGGCATTTGTCGTTAAGGTCAACTAAACGTCCAGAAGGTTTACTCTAAATGAAATTGAATAGCGATAACTCAGTAACCTGTGGAAATGTTGCCAGAGCTGCACTTAAAGCAGTTTCTTGTTTCGCAAATTCGGTTGATGCCTCTGCATAGTCAGTATCTTGTATAGAAGAACGTGATGCCTTTGCTGCTATTTCCATATCTAAGTTACTTTCATAAATACTTTCAGCTATGTTTAAACGGCTTCCGATTGAAGCGTGTTCTAGCGACAATTTTTCTAAGCCATTATCTAAACCAACCAAAGCATCTGAAATTGATTCCTGTAGTTCGAAACTGTCAATCGATGAATCATTTAATACTGCTTGTATTTCGTGCAGTGTCTGAGCCATGCTCTTCTTCTCCGGCGCATCTAAAGACAATTCGATGCTATCTCCAGGTACAGCCGTAGCCTCAAATTCCATTCCTTTAATGGTAAATGGCTGACCTGAAGTATAGGCAACAGACTCGACAATAACGCCTGTACCTTGGTTAACTAACTCAGCTTGTCCTGAAGCTAAAAAGTTTATACGGTAGTCATTGTTACCCGTATTTACTGGATCATAATTTTTATCAAAAAAAGTGTCGAACGTTCCTTGCTGCTTTACAGATGCTTCACTAACAACTGCAGTACTAGCAGGATCAGTGGAAAATTTATATCGTGAAAGCACGTTTTCGAAAACTTCATAACCATTACTGGTTGATTGAATCTTTGAGCTATTAGATAGTTGGACAAAGCTCACACCGGCATCACCGGTAAAGGTAATAGCCTTGCCTGTCGCTGTGGGGTTATATTCAAACGCTTGGTTACCTGATTGAAAACCCGCATACAAATAATTACCTTCGGCATCTTGAGTGTTCATAAGATCAAATATTTCAAGTTTGATCTGTTCTAATTCAGCCCCAATAGACTTTCTGTCAGGAGAATCTAGAGCACCGCTGCCTGCCTGTATTACTAGCGTTCTAGCACGGTTAACCGAATTGGTAATATTCGTCAATACAGCTTCCTGCTGTTCGAGCGAACCTGTTACTAGATCATTGTTGCGCTGAAATTGGGTTAGCTCATCGATTTCTTCGGTTAAACGTAATACTTTTGCCGCACCAACTGGGTCGTCACTCGGAGTGATAATGCGTTTTCCAGAAGCTAGCTGCTCTTGAGTCTTTGCCAAATCGCCCTGATTTTGCATAATCGAGCGCATGTTTTGATCATAAATTTGATTCGTTGATATACGCATAACTCACCTACCTTGCTGACTGCAAAATGGTATTAAACAATTCTTGCGCCGTAGACAAAATTCGCGCTGCGGCAGCATAGCTTTGTTGATACTTTATTAAATTTGCGGCTTCTTCGTCTAAGCTAACGCCAGAGACAGACTCAAACCAATTCTGCGATTGAACCTTCATGGCTTCCGCTGAAGCAAGTGTTACTTTTGCCATCGAGGCATCTTCACCAATTCGGCCAACCATAGATGCATAAGCATCTTGGAAGGTACGTGGTGTATTCGTTGCCTCACTGCTCACTTGCACCGTATTTTCGTTTTGAATAGCCGCTAAATTAAGCGCATTACTGTTATCGTTAAAGCCATCTGTATTATAGCTGATCGAGAAACTATCCCCAGCTTTTGGCACGCCATCCAAGCTCAAATCAAAGCCTGGATCTGGGCTTATTCCCGCTTGACTAATGAGGTTAGTTAAATCAGTTGTGCCAGTCACTGTAGCTAAAACATTACCGCTTCCATCTACAACGTCGTATGTATCTGCGGCCGTAAAGTTAATTTGAGCTGGCGCTGAATTTAACAGCCCTCCCGCTCCGTCAAAAGCAGAAGCGCCCAACTCCGTATTTGACACAGTCACGCCAATAACGTTAGCACTCCCCAAGTTTGCGTTATCGGCACCGGCTCTTAACGGATTGGCGAAGGCTAAATCTTCAGGACGATTAGTCGCCATTTCAATGTTGGACGCTACATTTTTCGTCGGCTGAATCAAGAACTCATTACCAACGGTATATGCACCTGTTCCAGAGAAGTTGACTTCTATACCGCCATCTAATTCTGCAAAGCCCGCTGTTACTGCAACACTAGGGTCAACAATATCCTGCCCCATCCCATCTTTTTTAGGCGTACCATCTGGGTTTAATAGCGTTATTTTGATTTGGGTTGGTACGCCTGCAGATACTGCCATGACCTCAATTTTGTAATCAGCGTCAGTTAACTCAGCACCTTTACCCTCGGTAAGCTGCGCAGTGACAACATAGTCGCCATTGGTATCTTCATAAGCTAAGCCTCTAAACGAAGGAATATCGAAAATGTTGCCACCAATTTGACCATCTAAATCCATACCCAGTTTATTCTGCGTGTTCATCGCATCTGCAAACGCAATCGAAAGTTGACCGACGTCACGCATCGTAGGGCCTAAAACTTCATTTCGATACTTGAATGATTCACAATTTTTA
>Ga0114932_10001160_pt1 | contig 30738 bp, 32 predicted proteins | sample 2SBtaG_2_FD_87286 | JGI IMG/M metagenome (GOLD analysis project Ga0114932, IMG submission 87286) | Deep subsurface microbial communities from Kolumbo volcano to uncover new lineages of life (NeLLi) - 2SBTROV12_ACTIVE470 metaG | ecosystem: Environmental > Aquatic > Marine > Volcanic ...
AGCAAAGCTTTATGCTTCGCATGACTTTTTGTTTTCCTTTACTTTTAAAAGTTTACTTTCATCGCTTGAAAAACAAAAAAAGCCCAGCACTTAGTGCTGAGCTTTGCTCTCTTAGTGACCTCGGCAGGTAAGAGTTCAAACTTTTTGAAGGACCTAAATCAACTTGAAAACTTAGAATTCAAATCCGCCTTAAAACCTCCAAAATTCTAACCACTGCCAACGTCTCCATTTCACAGTGCGCTAACAAATAACTCCTTTCTGCAATGTATCTCCTTCAAAAATTTACTTTAAGAAGATCATGACAGGCTAATTAAATATTATTAAATTAGTTTTTAATAACTCAAGAGGAAGTTCACTGTCGATAATTCTTAAGGGTTTTTTTATATGAAATATAATTGAATGAACTCAATAATACCTGTTGATTTATTAGAAATTTTACTCCCGCAAAAAAAACCATTTATAATGGTAAGCCACCTTGTTTCATTTAATTTAGAGAAGATAATAACCGGTTTCGAAATACCCAAAGATTGTTTATTTATTGAAAATGGGAATTTCAATGAATCGGGATTAATAGAAAACATTGCTCAATCTATTGCTCTTTATAATAATTATGCTACCTATTTAGAAAATAAGGGAATTTCACAAGGTTATATTGGGTCCATAAATAATGTAAAGATTCATTCTCTTCCAAAGGTGAACGATTTTATCACTACAGAAGTACGAGTTATAACTGAATTTATGGGAGTAACGATGGTTGAGTCCTCCACTTTTTTAAACGGAGAAGTTATAGTTACAACTAAAATGAAAACTGTCACTACTGAACTTATAAAATAAATGTTGTTAAGAATGTCAAAAGAAAAGCCATCTCGGGTCGAACACTTAACAATCGTTTAGCTACTGAGATTTATCAACCGGAAAGAAATATTAAAGTGATTTTATAATATGGTTAATGAATAAACAAAAGTATAAATGTTCGTTTGAATTTTGGCGAAGATGATTTTTTTACCAAAAGCAAATGCAGTAATTTGATTTTTTGAAATTTCTTTTACAGTTAAAGCTTCTTTCCAGTCTTTTACTTTCCCTTTATTTAGTTTAATAAATGCTTCTTTTGCACACCAAATACTTAACACTTCATTTTTAGACCATTTATTAGAAAGTTCATCTTCATTCATAAAATATGAATAACCAGCAATTGGAATATCTCTATTCATTTCAATATCAACTCCTATTTTCGAAAAATTTGAAATATAAAATGCAAAGTAGTTTTTTGAATGACTAATTGAAATAAATTTATTATTAACGCCAACGATTAGTGGTTCGCCAGATTTTCTGTTTTTTATTTTTGCTTTATTATTAAAAAATGATTTTATAACTTTTTCATATACATAATTCTTTATTTCATTTTTAGTCAATTTAGGATTGTTTTTTATTTTATATAGAAAAATTTGCCCATTATCTAGTTTGACTTGTCGAATAGACTCTAGATCGATATAAATATGGCTATATTTGTCTTTAAATGGCTTCATTTAAATTCTTGAAAGTAATAAATAGTTCCAATGGTCAACGGTTTTATCACTACAGAAGTACGAGTCATAACTGAATTTATGGGAGTAACGATGATTGAGTCCTCCACTTTTTTAAACAGAGAAGTGATAGTTACAGCTAAAATGAAAACTGTCACTGCTGAACTTATAGAATAAATGTTGTTAAGAATGTCAAAAGAAAAGCCATCTCGGATCGAACACTTAACAACCGTTTACCATGGCAGAGTAAAGTTTAATGATGCAGATCCATTAGGAATTGTTTGGCATGGAAATTACTTAGGATATTTTGAAGATGGTAGAGAATATTTTGGTTCTAAATACGGGTTAACCTATCTGAATATTCATGAAGAAATGTATTCCGTACCTGTCGTTCAATCAATATGCAATCATATAAAACCACTAAAATACGGAGATAAATATAGTGTGAAAACAATTATTATTCATACACTAGCTGCGAAGATTATTTTTCATTATGAAATATACAATCAGGAAAATGAACTAGTGTGTACAGGTGAAACCACTCAGGTGTTTTTATCGAAAGAAGGAAGGCTATCACTAATTTGTCCTGATTTTTATGAATCTTGGAAAAAACAAGTAGGGTACGACAAATGAATGTTGTAAAATCAAATAACATATACATATTAGCAGGGAATTGTGTAACCCCATCTGGATTTAATTTATCTGAGAACATTGAAGCTATTCAAAAAGAAAATATTGCAATTCAAGAGCACAATGATCAAATTTACTCTTCTAGTTCATTCTATGGTGGAATTATAGATAATGAACTATTAAATCAAACCATTAAAAAAAAAATCCCTCTTGCCAATAACTTCTCAAAATTGGAAAAAATGATGTTGTTGTCTTTAAACAATATTAAAGCAAATTATTTGCCAATTTTAAAAGACCGTTGTGGATTAATAATTGCTAGTACGAAAGGAAATATAGACCGAATAAATTTAGATGATGAAGATTATTTACTTTCTCAACTAGGAAGGAAAATAGCAAAATCCATAGGTATAACCACGGACCCTATTGTCGTTTCAAATGCGTGTGTATCTGGAATATTGGCTGTTTCAGTCGCAAAAAGATTAATTCAAGCGGGGATGTATGACCATGTCGTCATCTCGGCCGGAGACTTGTTTTCGCGGTTTGTATTTTCGGGTTTTCAATCTTTTTATGCTGTTAGTTCTAATCCTTGTAAACCTTATTCTGCGAACAGAGATGGAATTACATTAGGTGAAGCCGCTGCTTCAATACTCATTACTAGGGACCAAAGTATAACTGACACAACGTCTTACATAATTTCCGGAGACAGCTCGATAAATGACGCAAATCACATTTCGGGACCTTCCAGAAATGGAGACGGATTATTTAAAAGTATAGAAGAAGTATTAAAAAACTCAAACTTATCTGCTATCGATGTTGATTGTATATGCGCCCACGGAACTGCAACGCAATATAATGATGAGATGGAAGCTCAAGCTTTCAATAGAAGTAATCTACACGAAACCCCTGTTTTTAGTCTAAAAGGTTTTTTTGGTCACACATTAGGAGCTGCGGGACTCTTGGAAACAGTTGTCACCCTTGAATTGGCGAATAGAAAAATTATTCCTCCTTCTTTTGGTTATGATTTTAATGGTTTAACATTGCCATTGGCTATTTCAACTGGGCAACAGAATATACAAATAAATACTGTATTAAAAACGGCATCTGGATTTGGCGGAGTTAACACAGCTGTTCTTTTTCAGAAACCCAAACCATTTTTTAATGTTAATTAAGCACATTTGTAAAATATCGAACGGACAGGTCTGGTTAGACGATAATATACTTCACGAAGATAGACAGGAGACATTTCAATCGTTTATTCACGAGGTTTATCGATCTCAAAAAATCGCGTATCCAAAATTTTTTAAAATGGATCCTTTGTCTAAATTTGCTATAGTGGGTTCGAGTATTATATTTGACAATCTTGATGGAGATATTGAGCGTGATACAGCATTGGTATTTGCTAACCGCTCATCATGTATAGACATTGACAAAAAACATTTGGACACAATAACCCATATAGACAATTATTATCCAAGTCCCGCGAACTTTGTTTATACGTTACCAAATATTTCCTTAGGAGAGGTAAGTATTAAATATAATCTCAAAACAGAAAACGCATTTTTTGTTTTTGAAGAATTCAACAAGCCCTTTTTATTCGCATATTCAGAAACTTTACTTTATCAAAATAAAGCAACTATGGTATTATGTGCATGGATTGAAGTAAATAATGATGCATACGAAGGGATTTTTTTTCTAGTTTCGAAAGAGGGTTCAGAAAAGAATTTGACAACACAATTAAAAAACTTTATAATTCCATAATAATGATTAATTTAAAATTTGAATTAAAAACGAAATTAATTGCCGCTTTAAATTTAGAAGGCATGACGCCTGATGACATCAATGATTCAGACTCTTTGTTTGGCGACGGGATTGGACTAGATTCAATTGATGCTTTAGAACTAATCGTCATGCTAGATAAAGATTACGGAATTAAATTTACAAATACAGAAGAAGGACAAAGCGTTTTAAAATCTATATCTTCAATGGCGGAATATATAACATCAAACAGAACGAAATAAACTTTTGTGAATAATCGCATTGCAATAACGGGGATGGGTATTGTTTCTGCTATCGGCATGAACGTAGAAGAAAACTATGGTTCTTTAATGCAAAAAAAACACGGAATTAGTCGTGTTGAATTTATTAAAACAAAACTAAAATCTTCTATTCTTGTTGGTGAGATAAAAAAATCGAATCAAGAACTGAGTCATATTTTAGGTCTTGATAAAGGGCATAATTTTTCGCGAACAGCCATGTTAGGAACTATAGCCGCAAAAGAGGCTGTCAAAGATGCTGGATTATCAACTGAAAGCGATATGGATTGTGGGTTTATTAATGCCACATCTGTTGGTGGAATGGATATGACTGAACGATACTTTTATGATTTTGTTGAAAATCCTGAATATCGTCGTTTTGTTGAAACCCAATGTACAGGAGTGAATACTCAAAATATTTCAGATTATATAAAAATATCAGGATTATCTACAACAATAAGTACTGCATGTTCATCTGCAGCAAACGCGGTGATTTTTGGGGCTCGCCTTATTGAAACAGGGAGGTTACAAAGAGTTATTGTTGGTGGAACAGACGCTCTTTGTAAGTTCACAATGAATGGATTTAACACATTAATGATTCTATCAGATAATTATATTTCTCCTTTTGACAATAACAGGAAAGGCTTGAACTTAGGAGAAGGGGCCGCATACTTGGTTTTAGAGTCAAAAGACTCATATATAGAACGAGGAAAAGAACCATTAGCATTTCTTTCTGGTTATGCGAATAGCAACGATGCATTTCATCAAACCGCATCCTCTGAAGATGGAGCTGGCGCTTTTCTTGCAATGAAAAAAGCATTAAAGCTTGGGCATATTGATTCTAAAGACATTGATTATATCAATGCACATGGCACCGCTACACCTAACAACGATCTTTCAGAAGGGCGTGCCATATCTAGGGTTTTTAATAATGAAGTGCCTAAGTTTAGCTCTACTAAACCATACACTGGTCATACGCTTGCGGCCGCTGCATCCATTGAAGCAGTTTTTTCCTTATTAGCACTAAAAAATCAAGTAATTTTTCCCAACCTCAACTTTAAAGAAAAGATGAGTGAATTTAATCTCACACCAGTCCTTGAAGTAGAAAAAGTAAAAATGAATACCGTCCTCTCCAATTCATTTGGGTTTGGAGGGAATTGCTCTGCTCTTATATTCAACAAGTCGTAAAATAATGATAAAAAATTGCTATATCAATGGTGTTGGTTGTATTTCAGCTCAAAAAACATATGACGGAACTTTTCTAAATGAAATCATCGATCACGACAATGAACCTGTGGTCAATGTTGTTAAACCAGAATACCATAAATATATTTCTCCCTCATCAGTCAGAAGAATGAGTAGTGGAGTGAAAAATGGTATTGTTGCATCAACATTAGCCATGGATGAAGCCAACATTGAACAAATCGATGCAATTATCACGGGTACTGGATTAGGATGCCTTCAAGACTCTGAAAAGTTTTTGAAGTGCCTAATTGAACATGATGAAGAATACTTAACCCCTACACCATTTATTCAATCCACCCACAACACGGTTGCTGGTCAAATCGCTCTGATGCACAAGTGTAAAGGCTATAACTTCACTTATGTCAATACATCCTCTTCATTTAATGCAGCGCTATTGGATGGACTAATGCAGATTCAAACCAATGAGGCAAAATCTGTTTTAGTTGGTGGTGTTGACGAGATTGCTCCACACACCACTAGTTTATTTCAAATCATAGAGCATTACAAATCCTCCACTACTAATAAAAATGATTCACAAAATGGACAATCTAAAGGTCACGTATGCGGTGAAGGGTGTGCTTTTTTTGTAATCGAAAGTGAAAAAAAAGAGAGTTCCTATTGTGAAGTCGTTGATGTACATTTTTTAAATCGACTGTCGCATAAAGCCCCAAATGAGTTTATTGTTGATTTTATTCGAAAAAACCAACTGGAATTAGATGCTGTTGACGCCGTAATACTTGGGTGTAACAATGATGTTTCTTTTGATCATATTTACGATGGAATACAACATCTTTTTTCAACATCACATCTTTTAACATATAAACATTTATTTGGCGAATTTATGACTTCTACCGGCGTTGCGACTTGGATGGCTTGTCAGATATTTAAAACCTCATCCATCCCAAAAGAACTTGTTTTACAAGAAGGACATCGTCCCATCAAAAATATTTTGATTTACAATCAATATCGCGATAGAGACCACAGCTTAATCCTTCTCAAAAATGTCTAAACACCAATGGAATTATATCAGTTTTGGTTTGCTTTCATTGGCGTTCGCTTATGTTTATGTTTTTCATGGCTGGTTAATTTGGTGCTGGTTAATCCTTCTTTTAATCTGGTTCGGAATAGTTATATATGGCTCTTTCTCGATAAAAGCAAATTATTATTTATATGCGATTAATAAACTTGATACAACGAAAAAAATTGTTGCATTAACATTTGATGATGGCCCTACATTTCATACTAAAGAAATATTAGACCTTCTTAAAAAACATGATGCTAAGGCTACCTTTTTCTGTATTGGAAAGCAAATAGAAATGTACCCCGATATTTTTAATAGAATTATTCAAGAAGGGCATAATGTGGGCAATCACACATATTCGCATGGTAAAAGTATGGGATTTAAAAAGACTAAAGAACTCATCTATGAAATTGAAAAAAACAATGACATTATTTCTCAAGTTTCAGGAAAAAGAACATTACTATTCAGGCCTCCTTTTGGCGTAACAAATCCGCGTTTCCGTAGAGCTTTAAGCGCAACTCAAATGACGGCTGTTGGATGGAGCATCAGGTCCCTAGATACCGTTGTAAAAGATGAAAATAAAATAGTGAGTCGTATTGAGAAAAATATTCAACCAGGAAGTATCATTTTACTTCATGACACGTCTCAAAAATCGGTTAATGTGTTGGCACGGTTGTTGGGATATTTAAGTTCAAATTCATATAAAAGCGTTCTTTTAGAACCAGAACTAAAATAAATAAATCATGTTTTTATACGTTGCTTTATTAGTTGTTCAACTAAACAATCCCCAACAAGTCATTGACTTAGAAATGACTCCGACAGAAATTGCTGCCTTTAAAAGAAAAGTTCAAAGCAAATCAGCCACAATCAAGTCCATTAAAACTGATTTTACACAAAAGAAGAAAATGGAATTTCTAGAAAATGATATTATTTCAAACGGGGAAATGTTACTTAGCGCAGAAGGTTTTCTAAAATGGCAATATACGAATCCTAACAAGTATTCTATTATTTTCAAAAGCAATCAAATTTACATTAATGACAACGGAACAAAAAGCACCGCCAATGTAAATCAAAGGCTTTTTAAAAAAATCAGCACATTGATCTCTGGCAGTATCAAAGGTGACATATTTAACGATGCAGAGTTTTCATATAGCTTCTACAAAAGAGGAAGTAATGTCGTGGTTAAACTAATCACCAAACATAAAACCATGGTGAAATACATTAAAAACATTGAATTGACCTTTCCAAAAGAGGAAGTATTGGTCTCTGAAGTCAAACTTATTGAACCCTCTGGTGATTATACTTTGATAAGTTTCAAAAATAGAAAAATTAATGTCCATATCGATAAAGCAGAATTTAACCACTAGTATTTTATTCTTTTTGTTTGTTGTGCTTTTATTTTCTTGTAAGCACTATAAAATTCATGGAGAACTGGTAAATAAAACTTCGAAAAAACTGGTTATTCCTTATTTCGATGAATTAAATTACGAGTACCATTACACTGCTAAAATCAATGCATTCGACAATTCATTTAATGGGGTGCTAATTGTTAAGAAAGTTGGGACCTCCCACAAAAGGGTCGTACTCATTACTGATTTCGGAAATACCCTTTTCGATTTTGAATATAGAAATGGTGAACGAATAGCAAAATATATAGTGGACGATTTAAATAAAAAGTTGATTCTAAATAAATTACTTTTATACTTTGAGTTTCTTACTCGATCAGAATATTTTTCGCGTGCTGAATATCAAATGGTTGGCGGTAAACTATTTGTTAGTGACCTTAGATTTAATAGAGTGACGATTATGCAAAAAGAGCATTTACAACATCATCAAGAATTGATGTCACGATGTAAACATAAAGCAGAACTCACATTTTTTTCGTCCAATAATTACGCTGATTCTATCAGTTTAATATCTAAGGAATTACCTATAAACATGTTCTTTAAAAAACGAACGAAACAAATTAACGCAGATCAATAATTACTTTTGGCTTACGATTCCCCGTTGGCATTAGCAATTTATTCAATTCCCCCTCTGAAATAAAGGAAATATTGGGAGTGACACGAATTTTAGACCTGAGGCCTTCACTTAGTAATAGAAGAAAATCATCACTTTGATTCGAAGAACTTACCTTTACATGTACGTTGTCCGTTCCAATTTTATTTGTTGATATTTCAACTATATGCCCATTGACTTCATTAAAACCGTTTAGTACTTCCTGTATCGCTAAAGGGAAAAAAGTAGTGCCTTTATACTTAATCATTTGTTGCTTTCTTCCAATTACACTTCCAATGCGTGAGGAAGCCCGACCACAAGTGCATTTTTCACTATGTTTGTGCACTATATCGCCCGTTTTATATCGTAGTAAAGGCATTCCTTGAACGCCAAGTGTTGTAATAGTTAGCTCCCCCATCTTGCCTTGTTGAATTGGTAAATTATTCTCATCAAGTATTTCAGTAATGATTAATTCTGGATGTTCATGCCCTCCGCGATGCGCTTCACATTCGGTGAAAGCTGTGCTCATCTCTGTAGAAGCATAAGTAGAGAAAAGTTCTATATCCCACTTTTCATTTATCCGTTTACTAAGTGTTAAAGGTGAAAAATCCTGATTTCGAAGAGGTTCTCCTATACATATTGCTGCTACTGGACTGGTATTATTTAATTCAATTCCCCGCTCTTCTGCGCGTTGAATAAGTTTAAGAAGAAACGAAGGCACCGTAATCAAAAACTTAGGTTTATTTGAAATAATTGAATCCAACTGGAAATCAGGTACACCTGCACCTGCTCGAATAACTCCTGCACCTAGATTTCGCAGCCCTAAAAAGTAAGCTAATCCAGCCATAAACCTGCGGTCAATCGTCGTCATCAACTGAACTACATCTCCCGGCTGTATACCTGCACATGAAAACGAAATGGCCTCGTTATACGCTAAACGCTCCAAATCTGATTCGTTTAAAATGAAATTAATCGGGGCACCTACAGTTCCTGAAGTGCTGGAATAATCAATAATCTCATGTTTGGGTACACATATGAAATCTTGGTTAAATAATTGAAGATCAGACTTAGTCGTTGTTGGAAACACAGTTAGATCGTCTAAAGTTTTAATATCTTGTGGATGAATATCTAACTCAGCAAACATTTTTTTGTAAAAAGGTGAAGAATAGTATAAATAATTCAATTGCTCCTGCAACTTTTCCTCTTGAAAAGCACGTATCTTTACAAGATCTGTAAATTCTATATCAGACTTCATTTTATTCGCTTATTGTTTTTCTTTAAGGTAATTTCTACTTTTTCTCTTTCTGGAGTTGTTGTAATCTCCTTCTCAAGAGCTGTCTCAAAAGATAACTTGGCATTTTGATAATCATTCAATTGTTGATATAGTAATCCCGCCTTGTAATGGACAAGCCAAAAATTAGGGTTCAAACCTTTATAATATTCAATTTTCTCTCGATTGAAAGGAATCCTTACCCCATTTAATAATTTGTCTATTTCTCGGTCCATTATACGAAACTTTTCATACTTTTTATAATCCTCACTTTCCAAAAACTCATCCTCTGGTATTTTAAGCGAATCTACCATATTACTCACTAACGTTTTACGATCAGCCCCAAAAATTTCATTCAAATTATAAACTGTAAATGCTCCTAACTGATATGGGTTTGAAGATACCCACATTAAACCGCTTTCAGGTTTAAATATTACCGAATGATGCGCCAACAACTGATTCAATGCCTTTTCATTACCAAAACCTATTTCAGTATTTTCCCGTCCTTCTCGATTTCTAAGAATTTCAGATAAACGTAAAGGATTCATTTTGGTTGATTCATCTAAAAGCTCTGTAAGTCTTTCAAATCGGTATTTGGAATGACTTTCTTTAATATGATTGTTGTTTCTTTTATCACTGCGAAATGCCTCACTTTGAAAATGATTAGAACAAACAAGTTGGTTGTTTTCGACCTCATATACGCCAATGTTTTTCGGCGCAATTTCTATAAGTACACTTTTTTTATCCTTGGCACTTCCTATCATTAAAGATTCCGAAACAAAAACCTCACTGTTATTTGCCATATCAATAGCTTCCTCAATGGTACTACAATATTGTAGAATTTCTCGAGCTAAAATCGATATTGGTTTTTTAGCTTTTAAAGGAATGCTGGATTTTCCAGCATTCATAGTTACCGTTATGCCTTCCAAATTCATTCCCGACACCACGCCCAACATTCCTGGCCAAGAAACCGATGCAAATGGGATTCCCTTGTTTGGTCGAATAAATGTAATCACCTTTTCATTAGCAAAATCATCTCCTGCATAAAAGTCGAAATTCCTTCCTATTAGTAACTCTCCATCTTCTGTTTCAGGACCCCAAAGAGCCACAGACGTACATCCTACCATTGCCCAATCAGAAAGCGCATGGCCAATATCATGTGCGGCATGAAGATATAAGCTCCGAATAAAAGGTGGTGCTATATGATGATAATCACTAGAAGCAAACTTAGATAAACCAAAAATTTCGACTTGTAATTCATTTGGCACATGTAAATATAATTTTCTATTGTACCATTGCAGGAACCTTCTTAATCTTTTTTGTTTTTTTTCAGAAGGAACAAATTCTTTGATTTTATCAAAAAATATTTTCTCTTGTTTAAGTAACAACGAATCTAATAATCCACCATACAACAACCCACGTTGCATGGGGTCTCCACTGATATATAGTTCCCATTGCGAATCTTCATTTTTTACCAAGTAATTTTCTTTAGAAGAAAATAAACCAGCATTATGCCGTTTTATTACTGGTTGAATCGTATCAAATTTCGAGATATCAGGCATGTGTCGAACTGAATTTCGCATCGAGCAAGAGGTAAGACTTAAGATGATTAAAAAGAAAAAACTATGCTTTTTCATTTATGTATTCTTTAATGCTATCTATTAAATTTTCACGACCAACAATATGAGAGCATGTAGAGACTGCTCCAATCGTTACACCTAGAATTCCATGCATATTCACACTCTGACCTGTTAAATATAAGTTGGGGACTTTTGTTTTAGGTGAAATAAATGTTTTCATGGGATTCTCTGAATCTTTCTCATAACCATACATGTTCCCATCTAGACCACCAATATAGTCACGATAAGTAAGTGGAGTTGAAGTATGAACTGATTGAATGCAATTTCTTAAGTCAGGAAATTTTTTTTCAACAGCCTGTATAAGTAATTCTGAATGCTTTATTTTGAATGTTTCATAATCTTCCCCTCGCTCTTCTTTTTGAGCAACTGTGTTTTTCGTTTTCTCCCAATGTGACACTTCGTTAAAATGCATATAAGTCATTATTGTCATTGACTCGGCCCACTTCTGATTTTTTTCAAAAACACCCATTGAAATCATGTAGCCTTGAGGCCACTTGTTTTTATCGAAATCTACCCCTTTCCAAATCAAATCAGGACTGCTTAAATGATAATAATTTTGGTTTAAATATGGAAATGATTCTGGTTTAAATACAATGTAAACACTAAATGCAGCTGGACTCAATTTAAGATTTTCAATGCGACGAATAAATGCCTTTCTAAAACGTTCCTTGCCAACAAAATTAAGAGTTGCCATAAGGTCAACATTTGAAACAAAAACATCCGCATCAAATCGATCTCCTTTAGATGTTAATACAGTACTGATACGGTCCTCAGTATACTCACAACTCACAACTTCTTGATGTTTGAATATATCTGCACCATTCTTACGCAATTTTTTAACAAGGGCTTTTGAAAGTTGATTACCCCCTCGGATGCACCTGTAAGAACTTTCAATATATGAGTTTACTGCAAGTGCATGGACGAAAAATGGTGTTTTTTCATTCCCTGCATAAAGAGAGTTCGTGCCTGATAACACTGCCTTTAAAAGTTCATTCTCTGTAATACTATCGAAAAATTCTTTCGCATTAATTTTCAAAACATCTTCATTATACGCTGATTTTTTTTCAACGTTATATAATGAAAAAGCGGCACAAACTCGACGCATTTCATCGCAATATTTCTCAAGGGCCAATTTTTCATCCGGGAAATATGGTAATAATTGCTTAATGAAATTATCATAACCTTGAGCATGAGGATACGTATTTGGGTCATCATCAAAAGTAATCACATCGTAGGCGTCTTTATTAAGCTGTTGAAGCTGTATATCATCTAATATTCCCAGATATTTAAAGTATTTGTATAAATTTTGTCCTTCACTCAGACCTCCAATATAATGAACGCCTGTATCAAAAATAGTTTTATCACGAACAAAGGTTTGTAAATTGCCTCCATATTGGTTGTTTTTTTCTAAAACACACACCTTGTAATCCCATTTGGCTAAAATAAGAGCTGAAACTAGCCCCCCCATACCACTGCCTATTACAATAGCGTCATATTTTTTCTCCATTATTCATTTTTTTATATACTTCAAATTTGCCCAGAGAACATGATAATTGATAGCATTCGTTAATGCGCCCTTTAAAACAACCCAACTCAATTACAATTATTTCACATTCATATTGCATCATAAAAGCATCAAATTCCTCTTGAGTGAAGATAGTAGTTATTATTAAAATACTTGGGTCTACTGTTAACTCTGAATCGTAAATAACCTTACAAAACTTCAATAAATAGTTATGTTGAGCAACACTTCGTTTATAGCTATCACTATTATTTACAGTGATTTTTCTTCGCGGTTCTTGCAAGCATAAAAGTAGATCAATAACACCATAATCATCTGCAAATCTGTGAATTTGAGCATCTGATGGCAAGAATTTATTCAATTGATGAATTGACTTTTTATACTTCTCAAATTCCAGTTTTATTGCATCAATAACATCTAAACTTTTAAACAAAAAACTAAGTTTAATTTTACTCTTAAAATAATCCTCTCCCTCATAGCTATGTCTTAAGTTACTGTATTGTTTCTTAAATGCTGCGCCAATATTCTTTGTGATCGTTTTAACATCTTGATTGACAAAAGTACTATGACAAATTCTTTCCCCAACAATTAATGTGTGACGTCCATTGTAAATAATGAAGTCTCCTTTTGGTAATAAATCTGAGTTGCCATGAATATACAATGGAATTATATCAATACCATATTTCTTTGCCAAATAGAATGCTCCTTTGTGAAATCTGCCAATCCGTCTATTCGTCGAACGTGTCCCTTCGGGGAAAATTACTAAGGAATTGCCTTTATCCACAAATTCTTTAAGTTTTTGTTCACCATTTTCTATCCCGCTTGAAACTGGGTAATAACCAGCCAACTGAACGGCCTTTCCAAAAACAGGTGACTTATAAACCCAGTCGTTGACAAGGAATATTATCGGAGCATTTATAAAGCCCATACTTAACGTATCCAAAAAAGAACTGTGATTAGCTATAATAATGGCTGGTTTGTCAAATTTTTCATTTTTCGAGTTTACGAATTCATTGGATAATCCTGGACGAGAGAACATTACCGATTTAATGAATTTTGCAATTACCTTTCTATACCAACGCACCTTTTTGGCATTTTGAATGGGAACTAATTTCATGAAAAATATTCCAAAAATTGAATAAATAACGCCTCCTAACCCATAGTACAAATAGGAAAGGACTGTTGTTATGAATGAAAACAATCCCACGGGGGATTTCCCTTTTTGAGGCCGTCTTTCAATGAAAAACGCAAAAATTTTGGGATAAAACACAAACGTCATTATCAATGCTGAAAAAACTCCAATTAAAGAAGCAAATGAAATTGATGTTAGGGCTGGATGTTTCGCGAAAATCAAGGTTCCTAATGCTAAAACTGTTGTAATGACTGCAAGATAGATAGAGGTTCTATATACCGGTAAATCATCCTTTCCTGTGGTGTATTTCAATTGTAATCCACTTGTCATAAAAATACTAAAGTCAATTCCAAGTCCCAAAATTAGTGTCGTAACAATAGTACTAAAAACATTGAGATCAATTCCAAAAATTGACATTGTACCTGCTGTAATAAACCCCGTGAAGACAATCGGGACCATTCCCAAAAATGCCAATTCTATCCTTCTAAAAAAGAGCAGCATAATAATAAAAACCACTATAAAAGAAAGATTCATTAACCTTAAAAAATCATCACGTAACTGACCCGAAAATTGTTCATTAAGATGCTTTCTGTCAATAAGGACTATGTTATCTTGATCAAGCGTTTGGAAGACTGAATCTTTTAAGGACTCGTCAATTTTCAGAATTGTAGAAAATGTATAAAAGCCATCCTTTTCCGTTAGGAAGTCTTCAACCGGTAAAATATCAAAATTTATATAGTCATCATAGGTTAAACAATCAAAATCTCTGTCTATTTCGCTATTGAAATCTTCAAAAATATTTTTTTTGAAACCCATATTATTCGCTGACGCATTTACATTACTGGCTACATCTTTAAGCCTTTCTTGTTTCCAAAAGGCGGACCATAATTCAACTTTATATTTTTGTTCTTCATCTGACAGGACAAAACGCCCCATAGAAGTATAGTCTTCAACAAGACCTTCTGTTTTCATCGAACTCAGCTTTTTTTCGAGGTTATAGTTTTGATCTAATACTTCATCAATATCGTATCCATAACTTGCTATATAAATACTTTTAGCACCCATACTCCCTATATCATCCAATTGTTTTTCGGACTTTTTCATATTTTCGGGTACAAAATTCAAGTCAGCCAAATTGTTGTTAAATTTCACATTGGAATATGTAAGTAGTCCAATAATTATTATAATTAAACTGAAGACAAAAAGAACCTTATTATTGTGAGGCGAAAACTTAGCAATTTTGTCAATAATATGGCGCTTAGATATACTTTTGGGTTTATAAAGATGTGGTGTGATGATAAGTGCACAAAACGACGAAACTAAAACGCTGATAGCAGCAAAAATGCCTAAATCTTGTAAAACTTCAGAATTTACAAACAAAAGACAAAGAAATGCAGCAGCAGTTGTTAAACTACTCAATAGAATCGGCTTAGTAATGTGTTTATAAAGTTTAGAAACAGAAACCCCTTCCCGATAATGCGTTATAATATGCAAAGGGTAATCTAAGGTAATGCCTAATAATACAGCGCCAATACTAAGAGAAATAGCCGACACGGAATCTTTCATAAAATAAATGCAGGCTGCGGAAAACAGAGCTCCACAAATCACAGGTGTAAAAAGGATTAATAGGACAAAAACATTACGATAAAAAACAATAAGGAGTATCATTAAAATACTTAGGGAGATCAAAACCGTTCGATGAATATCTGATTTGATTTGTTCTGCATTCGCCAAAGCGATAAAGGGTGCCCCGAAATAAGTAAGTTGAGCCTCTCCTTTAAAACGTCCGTTAAATTCATCTTGCAACCCATAAAGTAATTGAACAAACTCTTCATTTTTATCCGTATCAGTTCCTGAATGAACTGGTGAAATAAATAATAATACCGTTCGTCCATCAGAAGAAGTAACAAATCCATCGTTAATTTGAAATTCTTCTGAAACCCCAATTCCTTTTAACTTATTTAATCCAATAGATGACAAACCTAAGGGATCCTTCATTACAAATTGTTTGGCAATTATGCCTGCGGGGGAAATAAGCAAATTATAATTTTGCTGCATACGTGAAGCAATGCTGTCTTCACTCAACCTAAATGCCAGTTTTTCATAGTCCGAGCTGTCTAAAAACAAGGGAAGATGCTGATAAACCAAATCAAATACATTTTCCATTTGATCTAAATCTACTTTACCTTGAATTTTTGAATAGTACTGTTTATAAGAAGCAAGACTATCAATAAAAAAGTTTGCTGCTTCTGATAGCTTCTCTGTGGAAACTTCATCTTCACGATGAATCATTACCACAATTTTATCTGAAAAATTTAGCTGTTGAATAACTTTGGCAACAAGGTCATTTCTCTCTCCTTTAGGTAGGATTTTCATTATATCTTCTTCAAGATTTATACGAGAGCCAAAGAAAAAACATGAACCAAAAAGAGCCAACAAAACCAAAAGACTTGGCAATTTTTTACGATTAATAAAATGATATATCCTTTCAAAAATATTACTCATATTTTTTTCTCTTTTAGAAATGAAATAAATATGTAGCTTATTATTCCAACAATTACAGCAGATATAGTCGCCAATGCAAAACTTCCAACAATATACTCATTAACATGGGTGCCAAAAGATTCAAGATTACCTCCTTCTTTCACATCTATTTTTGAGTTCAACAACAAGCTTCCAATTTTCAAGGACGCTAATACAATTAACGGAATCATAGGAGGGATACTTATATTTGAAGCGGCAAAAGCAAGAAACTTATTCAATCGAAAAATAACGGCCAAAAATAATACAATCACTGTTTGAAAGCCCCAAAAAGGTGCAATCCCAATAAAAACCCCTAGAGCTAGTGACGATGATTTTACTATGGCTGAGTCTTGACTACCTAATACGTCTTCAAAGAAAAATCGTTTAATGCTTTTTTTTTTAAAACTCCGAATAAAATCTCGAGGCTTTATATACGCTACAGCAATGGTTACAAGAAATACTCGAAGAATACTTATTCTTGTAAAGTCCTTAAACGGTCTAAAGTGAGAAACGCGCTCATTTGGATCATATTTAATTTGAACAGGAATATTGAACACCTCTATTCCTCTCCAAGCAGAACGCACAATACATTCTATTTCAAATTCAAATTTTTTGGTATACCATTTTTTTGGCATTTTTTGAATAGGATACAATCGAAAACCTGACTGTGTATCTTTAAGTTTTACACCTGATTCAACCAAGAACCAAAAATTGGAAAATTTATTCCCGAAACTACTTTTTCCTGGCACTCCTTCTTGGTTCATGTTTCTAGAACCAATAATTAACCTGTTTTCGTTATTCTTTATATAATCCAAAAAAAGTGGTATGTCATCTGGATAATGTTGTCCATCAGAATCTATAGTGATTGCGTATTCATACCCTAAACTTAATGCATGAATAAATGCTGTTCGTAAAGCAAAACCCTTTCCAATGTTTTTAGGCTGTTTGAGATAGATGATTTCCTTATAACTAGTCAATATTTCATCCGTTCGATCGGTAGCTCCATCATTGATTACAATAACATCATCCGAATATTTTAAAACTCCGTCTAAAACATATTTCAGTGTTTTGTGATTGTTATAGGTTGGGATAATTACACAATAATTAATATGTCCGTTATTATTCATTAGTAATCTTGATTAAATTATGCACGATTTGTTAAAATTGAATATTCGGATGATAATTTTAGCGCCAAGGTATCTTCAAAGTAAACCTCACATTTCACCCGAAAAGTCTCATCATTAGATTCTACAAATTGAATCATTAATATCAAATCTGGGTTGACTTCAGGATTGATGATTGCAGTGAATTTTATATATTTAGATTTATCTAAAACAATAGGCTTCCCTATAATTTCTGTACAAATATTTTTAATGATCTGAATCATACAAACACCTGGCGTAATTGGCTTACCGGGAAAGTGTCCGTTGAAAATATCATGTTTTTTATTAATTCTTATATGAACTTCGAAATTGTTTTTATCGATAGCTCTAAATTTTTCTTGATGGTAAAAGTCAGTTAGCAACATATTATTCATCATAATAGTGTGAGCAATGTTTTTTATAACGTTTGTGTGCTTTCGAACAAATGGATTAGTCTCATCCCATACATAACCGGCTAATACTGCACAAATTTGATGTTTTATATCTTGGTTTGCAGGTTCATGAAAAAATACAGTTTGCAAATTTCCTGTATACCATTCCTTTACATAAGTTGAAAACACATTGATCCCCCTTTTCATATAGCCTGCATAGTCTTTTTCCCAATCAACGCTTTCTCCACGCAATTGACGTGCAATCAGTTTTGCTGATAACATTCCGCTCTCTGTTGCAAATGCTACACCCGAAGAAAATACTGGATCAATAAATTCAGAACTGTTGCCTGTTAAAGCATATCCCTTACCATACATTTGCTTTACAGATCGTGAATAATTTTTCAATAATAGTGGCTTAAATATAAAGGGAAGCCCCTCAAAGCGTTCTTTGTAAAATTCGGAGAGTCCAATTGCAGTATTCATTGCTTCTGTGGTATTCCCAGTTTCAGATAACTTATCAATAAATTCAGATGGGCCCACAATACCAATACTCGTTTTCCCATTAGAAAAGGGAATAACCCATAGCCAAACCTCTGTTTCTAAAATATCAAAAGAAATTAAACTTCCTCGTTCCTGCGAAGAACGATTTACATCCTCAATATGTGTAAATATGGAAGAGTGATTGGCATGTGAAGAAGGTTTCTCTAAATTTAAAAGCCGGGGTAAGACTCGACCATAACCGCTGGAGTCAATAATGAATTTGGCTTCTATTTCAGTTTCTTCTCCATCCAAATCACGAACCGTTGTTATAGAGTCTCCGTTTTTATTAAATTCAACATTTATAACTTCGCTTTGAAAATCGATGCGAACACCTTGTTTTTGAACTTCCTTCGCGACAACATCATCAAAATCTGCGCGAGGAACCTGCCATGTCCAATCCCAACCCTCACCATACTTTTGGCTAAAATTAAAAACACACTCATTTTTTCCACGCAAAAAACGTGCTCCCCATTTTTTTTCAAACCCTTCCGAAATCAAGGCTGGAATTATTCCAATTTCATCTAAATGATCCATGACCCTTGGAATTAAACTTTCACCAACAACAGGTCTTGGAAACTTAGCTTTTTCAACCACAAGGACATCAATATTTTTACTCTGTAAATACGCAGATCCTATGCAACCTGATGGTCCTGCTCCAATGACTAAAACTTCAATTTTCTCTTTCTTCATAAATTATAACAAATATTTCTGTCGCATAAATCTGGTCTAAAGATAGAGAAACATATTTTTGAAACCTAACTAAGAAATGTTCTAATCAAACACCACCCTGATACAATGCTATTAATCCTTCAGCTGGTCTAATTCAAGTTGAAATTAACATTAAGTAATAGACATATTAAAAAGAATTAAATCAAATGTGAGGAACTTGAAATCAATAAAAATAATACAAACCAATTGGTCAAACATATTATGGCAGTTGTTGAAGTATCTATAGAATTAAATAAAACCAATTTCATTTAGCATCACTTAAAACATTTTGTTCTTTAGTTGCTTAATTCAATATCAATAAGTAAATTTCAAATTTGAAAGTGACTACTACGACAAAACCTAAATTAAAGTATCTACTTTTGTAGATTCGATATGGCTAAAGAAAACTAAATGAAAAAAGTGTGGGAAGAATTGTCTTTAAAAGAATTTCAAACTATTGTTAAAGACAAGAAAAGTGTGAAAATTGATGAGGAGTTGATGAGTAAACTTGGTGAAAATTATTTGTTTTTGTCTACTTTTTGTGAAGATAAAATAATTTATGGTGTGAATACAGGTTTTGGGCCCATGGCTCAATATCGTATATCCAACTCTGATCGGGTACAGTTACAATACAACTTGATTCGAAGTCACTCGAGCGGCTCAGGAGATTTATTACCAGTGGAATTCATAAGAGCAGCAATGTTAGCTCGTTTAAATTCTTTATTAAAATGCAAATCAGGAGTTCATATTAGTGTAATAGAAACGTTGTGTGAATTATTAAATAAAGAAATTTATCCCGTAGTATTTGAACATGGTGGAGTTGGAGCGAGTGGAGACTTGGTTCAATTATCTCATATAGCACTAGTTTTAATAGGTGAGGGAGAAGTTATTTATAAAGGGGAAAGAAGAACAACACTTGAAGTGTTTCAAAACGAAAAAATTCATCCAATAGAAATTAAACTTCGAGAAGGGTTAGCCTTAATCAACGGCACATCTGTTATGACGGGAATTGGATTAATAAACCTTGATAGGGCTCAGAACTTATTAAGATGGTCTGTAAACTGTTCTTCGTTAATTAATGAATTAGTTGGCGCTTATGATGATCATTTTTCAGAGGAATTAAATTCTGTAAAACTGCATGCTGGTCAAAGTGAAATTGCGCGAATGATAAGAGATCATTTGGCAGATAGCCAGTTAACAAAAAAGAGACATGAACACTTGTATACGGGAAAGGTTAACGAAATGTTTTTCCAAGAGAAAGTTCAAGAATTTTATTCACTGCGATGCGTTCCTCAAATTTTAGGTCCAGTTTACGATACTTTTATAGAGACAGAAAAGGTTTTGATAAACGAGTTAAACTCAGCGAATGACAATCCAATTATTGACCACGAAAAACAACAGGTTTTTCATGGAGGAAACTTCCACGGTGATTACATCGCTCTAGAAATGGATAAAATGCGTTTGGCTGTCACTAAGACAAGTATGTTGGCTGAAAGGCAGTTAAACTTTTTATTGAATTCGAGATTAAATGATGTTTTACCGCCATTTGTTAATAGAAAAACATTGGGATTGAACTTCGGACTTCAAGGAACTCAATATACAGCAACATCTACTACTGCTGAAAATCAAATGCTCTCTAATTCTATGTATGTGCACAGTATTCCTTGTAATAATGAAAATCAAGATATTGTTAGTATGGGTACCAATGCTGCTTTACTCACCAACAAAACAATAGAGAACACTTTTGAAGTAATTAGTGTTGAGTTAATAACGATCGTACAGGCAGTAAGACACTTAAAAATAAATAAGTTCTTGTCTCAAAAATCACAACAAATCATATCAAGTTTCGATGAAATAATTCCAGACATTCTTGAGGACAAGCCACTTTATCCCATTATCGAGAAAGTGAAAAATGCTATAAAAAAATAAACTTTTTAAATATGAGAACAAGTTTCATTTTAATCTGCTTAATATTCATCGCTTCTATAGTGTTTAGTCAAGAGCTTGCACTAGTAAGGTTGGGAGACCAATTTGGATTTATAAATCGTTCCGGGGAGCTCGTAATTAAGCCACAATATGTGAAGGCAAAATCATTTAGCGGAGATTTAGCAGCCGTCTTGGTAAATGATAAGTGGGGGTTCATTAATAGATCCGGTGAAATGGTAATAGAACCCATTTATGATGCTGTTAAGAACTTTGATAGTGGTGTAGCCATTGTTGCAAAAGATAAAGTTTGGAGATATATTGATTCCACCGGAAAAGACATAACAAACTTTCCTCCATCCGATAAAATGTATGATTTTAAAGAAGGGAGGGCTATTTTTAGAAATGGAGAGGGTGTAGGTTTCTTTGATAATAATGGTAATATTATAGTGGAGGCCGAATATGAAAATATTAAGCCTTTTAGAAACGGTTATGCTAAAGCTAGAAAACATGGTCGTTGGGGCTATCTTGATAAGAATGGCAACGTAGCGATTTCGTTCGATTATGATGATTTAGCCCCATACGATGGAGGGGTAATTTGGGGGAGAAAAGGAACTGCATATGGCGTAGTTTTTAATAATAATTTTTCCATTGTAGAAAACGCTAATGAGATTTGGGACTTTGGCCCTGATGGTCTTGCGCACGCCAGGATAGGGAAGAGTATCGGATTTATTAACAAAGAAGGAGAATGGGTGATTCAACCTCAATTTATTAAAGTTCGTACATTTTCTAATGGCTTAGCTCCTGTAAATATAAATGGCCTTTGGGGCTATATCAACAATAATGGAGATTGGGTGATTCAACCCATTTATAATGATGCTGAAATTTTTAGTGATGATGGTTTGGCTCCAGTTAAAGTAAAAAAATGGGGTTTTATTAATTCGTCTGGTAAAATTATAATTTCTCCAAACTACGACATTACAGTTATTGGTGTTCAAATTTTTAACTTTAAAGGGAAGGGTTTTGTTAATGGATTAGCGAGAGTCAAGTCAAAACGATTATGGGGATTCATCGATGTATCCGGAAATTTATTGGGTAATCGATGGTATCAAAATGTAGAACTTTTTAATTAGATCAATGAAATATGCACTTGTAACAGGTGGTTCCAGAGGAATTGGTAGGGCAATTTGCGAAGTATTTGCAAAAAATACTGAATATAAAATTCTGATAAATTACAATAGTAATAAAACTGCTGCTGAAGAAACACTTCGCTTAGTTAAGTCCCATGGTGGTAGTGGAGAAATAATTGGTTTTGACGTAGCCAACAACGCTAATGTTGAAGAAGTTTTGAATGAATGGCAAATTGCGAACCCTAATGCTTGGATTGAAGTTTTGGTGAACAACGCGGGAATTACAAAAGATGGATTGTTTATGTGGATGCCACAGGATGATTGGTCAAAAGTAATAGATACTAGTTTAAATGGCTTTTTCAACGTTTCACAATTTGTAATAAAAAAAATGTTGCGTAAAAGATTTGGTCGCATCATCAATATGGTTTCTCTTTCCGGTGTTAAAGGAACTCCTGGTCAAACAAATTATTCAGCGGCAAAAGGTGCTGTGATTGGGGCAACAAAGGCCCTTGCTCAAGAAGTTGCAAAAAGAAATATTACTGTGAATGCCGTCGCACCTGGTTTTATCAAATCTGATATGACCAAAGAATTAAACGAAGAGGAATTGATTAAATTTGTTCCCGCCAATAGATTTGGAGAAACTTGGGAAGTTGCTGAACTAGTAAACTTCTTGGCATCTAAAAATGCATCGTATATAAATGGTGAAATAATTAATATCAATGGAGGGATTTATTCATAACATAAACAATCGCGTAGTAATCACAGGAATGGGAATACACTCATGCATTGGAACTTCATTAGAAGAGGTTTCTGATTCGCTTATGAATGGGAAATCTGGAATTATACTTGAAGAAGAACGAAAAACTTTTGGATATCAATCTGGATTAACGGGATCTGTTCCAATGCCTAACCTAAAAAAGGATCTCTCACGACGGGAGAGAATTAGCATGGGAGAGGAGAGTTATTATGCATATGCATCCGCTATGCAAGCGTTGAAACAAGCCAATATTGACCCTTCATTTCGAGAAGATAGAGAAGTTGGAATTATTTATGGTAATGATAGTACAGCGAAGTCCGTTAAAGAAGCAATGGATATAATGCGTGAGAAAAATGACACCGCTCTTATCGGATCTGGATCAATTTTTAGATCAATGAATTCCACGATTACAATGAACCTTTCCACGATTCTTAAATTGAGAGGAATAAACTACACGATTAGTGGAGCCTGTGCTAGTGGATCGCATTCAATTGGTCAAGCATATATATTAATCAAACAAGGCTTGCAGGATTGTATTATTTGTGGAGGGGCTCAAGAAACGAATATGTTTGCATTTAGTAGTTTTGATGGGTTAGGTGTTTTTGCGCCTGACAATCAAGACCCTACAAAAGCCTGTCGCCCTTTTGATAAAAACAGGAATGGTCTTGTCCCAAGTGGTGGTGGTGCAACATTAATTTTAGAGAGCCTTGACTCTGCTTTAAGTAGAGGAGCAAATATTATCGCCGAAGTTGTTGGATATGGTTTTTCATCAAATGGAGGGCACATTTCTACACCAAATATAGACGGTCCAAGTATGGCAATGAAAAGAGCTATCTTTCAGTCGAACATCTCACTTAACGAAATTAAGTATGTAAATGCCCATGCCACCTCTACCCCTGTTGGAGATGGTAATGAAGCACAAGCAATCGCCTCTATTTTTGGAGGTGAGCATCCATTTGTAAGCTCAACAAAATCAATGACTGGGCATGAGTGTTGGATGGCTGGCGCTAGTGAAGTGATTTATTCAATTTTAATGATGCATAATGGATTTATTGCCCCAAATATTAATTTTGAAACACCTGATGAACAAACAAAAAAAATTAATTTAGTTACTAAAACCAAAAAAGAGTCATTTGATGTGTTTTTATCCAATTCTTTTGGATTTGGAGGAACGAATTCAGCTCTTGTAATAAAAAAATATGTATAAATATGAACATTGAAGAAATAATCGAGAAAGCAAATGCAATTTTAGTTGAAGAATTCGAAGTAGATATCGATACTATTTCCCCTGAAGCTAACTTGAGAGATACATTGAGTTTAGATAGCTTAGACTATGTGGATTTAGTGGTTTCCATTGAGTCTATTAGCGGAGTAAAATTGGGAGAGGAAGACTTTAAAGACATTGTGACATTTGAGGATTTTTATATCGTTTTACATAAAAAAGTTTTGGCAAAATCTGAAGGTTAAATGGCGGAATGGACTGGTAAATCAAAGGGCACATTATTAGGATATAAAATTTTTACCTTCTTAATTAAAAAGATAGGGCTTAGATTTGCTTATTTCATTTTGACTTTTGTTTCACTCTACTACGTCCTATTTTCTTGGAAAAGTAACCGAGCAATATTTTATTACTTTAAAAATTGTCTTCGCTACTCATTAATAAAATCTATTTTTTCAGTATGTAAAAGCTACTATATATTTGGTCAAACCCTCATTGACAGAATTACAATTTCTTCAGGAATGCTCAATAAATTTACCTACGAATTTGAGGGAGTTGAAAATATTTTATCTACCCTAAAAGCTAAATCTGGAGGAGTACTTATTAGTGCTCATGTCGGTAACTTTGAAATTTCAGAATACTTTTTTGCTGAAGGTCATAGTGATATAAGGATAAATGTATTGACAACCGACCTAGAAAGAAAAAGTATTAAGGCATATTTAGAAGGCTTGTCTATTGATTCAAAAGCGAAATACATTGCTCTTGGAGACGATTTTTCACACATATTTGCTATGAATGAGGCCTTGGGGAAGAATGAATTTGTTTGTTTAACTGGTGATCGTTTTGCGGACGGATCAAAATATTTTGAAGCTGAATTCCTCGGAAAAAAGGCTAAATTTCCAGCGGGACCTTTTATCATTGCATCCAAACTAAAAGTCCCTGTAATTTTCGTGTACGTAATGAAAGATTCTGCTTTCCATTATCATCTTTACGGTTTTTTAGCCGATGTTGAATCTCGAAAACCAAGGGTTTTATTCGATAATTATATTGAGAACCTATCATCGATTGTTAAGAAATATCCGTATCAATGGTTTAATTATTATCAGTTTTGGTCGTGAGAATTAGAATTAAACCCTAATTACGAACAAATACAGACTAAACCCGTTTTAAGAATAGATTTTTATACGTCTTTATTTTATTTATTATAACTCTATTTTTATTTTCGTACTCTTAATCTAACTAAGTTAAAAGGCTTCGGTGACCGAAAAATAAAAATATCCACCTTGAGAACCATAACCATAATCGACTCTTAAATTAACTCTTTCCGCTGGATTTACTGCAAACCTTAATCCGAGACCTGCTGTGTATTTTATTGATTTAAATGTTAGATCCTGAACCTGCGCAAACACATCACCAATCCCTGTAAATGCTGTCATTCCTATCCTCCAAAATATAGGGAGCCTATATTCCAATTGAGTACCAATAAAGTGGCGGTCTTTAAATCTGTTTTCAGGATATCCCCTTAAAATATCATCATTCCCCACATAAGACATGTCTAAAAACGGAACATCTCCAAATGTAAATCTTGCTTTAGTTTGCCAAGCCAAAATATGGCGAGGTCTAACTTGCCAATATTTGTTGTACATCCCATTCAGGTTTACAAATCTAAAAGTACTCCCAAAAATCTTTGTGTAAAAGTAACTTGAAAACTCAGCATATTGTCCAGAATATGAGTTTAACACATTATCCCTTGTGTCTATGATAGATACCAACCCCAAAGCAGATCCGACTCCTCCTTCGTAGCCAGTAATTAGACCGGTTTCCAATTGTCCTCCTTGTTCATGTTTAAAACCATATTCAATTTCAAGGTGATAATCTAGTCCTAAATAGATTTTATTAAAGATTTTACGTGAAACCTTTGACTTAAAACTAAAAAGGTTGTAAGTATACTTTTCTAAATCTGTTATAGATGTGTTGTTCCCGATACCATAAAACCGATCCGGAAAATTCCTGAACCTCAGCTCCCCCTTAAATAGAAATTTTTCTTTTCGTGTGAAAACACTCCAATCAGTCCAAATATCCGTTTGTTTATTCATGGTATAATTCACTAAAAATCGGATGTATGATGTTCTTGTAATGTCCAAGGTGTCATTTTGATCTCTTAGATGAAAGGAATATACTCCAGCTCCTCCTCCTCCCCACCTAGTATCTGGGGTATAATATATAATTGGCGAAATGAAAAAACCACTTTTATGCACTAATACAGTATCATCTAATGGGGTTATACCAAAATAAGACCAAATTGGTTTGCGTTTTTTGCTTTCTATCTCCACTTGGGCATGAACTGTATCAACAAGTATAACTTGAATCAATATTAAAAATAAAAACAAAAAAATATTTTGATACTGACGCATTATTTCATTATTATATGTGGCAATAATAATACAACCCTTTATGTTATTTATATTTATAATATTAAAGTATGACAAATTAATCTTTTTTCAGTATTTAATTTTTACATCAAGATTCAAAATTTGAAAAGCAAACATAGATCATACAATAATGAGATGAAAAATTTATAAAACAAGATGTATATAAACAAAATTATATGTGGAGGTTTTTTATTAAGTATCAGTACTTTTAACTCCTTTAACGCACAAAACTCCATAGGCACTCAAAACCTATCAGGCCAAAATATAAATAACATTTCAACGGCAGTTCCTTTTTTATTAATAAACCCAGATGCAAGAATAAACGGGATGGGAGGTGCTGGTTGTGCTACAAGCTCTGATGCTAATGCATTGTATTGGAATCCAGCTAGATTGGCATTGACTGAATTAGATGATCTTGGCATTAATATTACACGTTTTCGATGGTTGAGGGCACTTGTAAATGATCTAAGCTATTTAAACTTTTCACGATATTTAAAAATAAATAACAAAACAGTCTTTGGATCTTCTTTTAGGTATTTTTCTTTAGGTAATATTACTTTTACAGATAATTTTGGAAGTACTATCAGGGATTTTAAGCCTAGGGAGTATGCAATAGATTTTCATATAGCTCATAAGTTAAATGATCAATTGGGCATTGGAATATCCACTCGATACATACGTTCAAACCTTACAGGCGGCACTAATGTTGGTGGTGTAGATACTAAACCTGGACAAAGTGTAGCTATGGATATTTCACTCAATTATCTTGCTCCTTTATTTAAAATAAGGACTAAAACATCTAATCTATCTATGGGGCTGAATGTGTCAAATATAGGTTCGAAAATGGCTTATACAGATAATGAAGACAAGGACTTTATTCCTACTAATTTAAGATTTGGAACTGCTTTAGATTTTTGGTTTGGAGATAACAATGAATTAATTTTTGCAATAGATGCTAATAAATTATTAGTACCTACTCAACCTGTATATCAACAGGAGAATGGATCTGTTGTTTACGGAGCGGACAATTATCCAATTATATTCTCTGGTAGAGATCCCAACGTGGAAGTTGTATCTGGTATATTTGGTTCATTTTCAGATGCTCCTGGCAATGTTATTATTGACGAGAATGGCAATACTGTAGGCGTAGAAAGTGGGAGTAGACTTAAAGAAGAATTGAATGAAATTAATTTGTCTTTTGGGGTTGAATATGTTTTGTTTAATTCATATGCTTTTAGAGCTGGCTATTTCCATGAGCATCCAACAAAAGGAAATAGAAAATACATTACAGCAGGAACTGGTTTTAGCCATAAGTGGTTTGAGGTAGATGTTTTTTATTTTACGACATTAACTCAGCAGAGTCCTTTAACATATACTATGGGTTTAACCCTAAAAGCAAAAATAAACTGGCGAAAGGATAAAACAATTAAGCAAGAGCATAAAGAAGAAAATAATACTGAACTGAACGAAAGTAAAAATGAAAAAGATATTCCTGTTAATGATAACATTAAAGAATCAAATATTGATAATGATGAAAAAATAGAAGATTTAGAGACTAAATCTGAAACAGAAGAAAAAAATCAAATAGATTCAGAAGAAACCACCACTCCCTCAATTAAAGATAAAAACGAGAAAGCCCGATCAAAAGTAGATCGGCTATTAGATCTTAAAATGTTACTAGATAATGGTGTTTTAACTCAAGAAGAGTTTGACAAAGAAAAAAAGAAAATATTAGAGGAGGAGTAATTTAAAATTATATCTGTAAATTAACACCGCAACTAATAAAACTAAATGGCCATCCTATTTCAGCAAAAACTGAAGTGAATTTTGTAAATCTATATCTAGCTCCACCAACATATCCAATAAATATTGGAAATATAGAACGTGAATTGGAATAATACCCGTTAAGGTCTTCTGAATTCTGTGTCCATAGCACAAAACTATGAGAAAAGCCTGCATATGGTTCTATTTTTGATTGATTAGGGATAATAAAATGATAGAGCCCTCTAAGCGCTAAGTCATAAAAATTCCAACGTGTTTTTGAATAATAATTTGTAGAAGAAATTAAATATTGATACTCCCAAACTGCAGTTTGATAAGAAAACTTAGCTCCAACTCCTAAATAGCCAATGCCTAATTTTTTTTTCAAAATATATTCATAATACAAGCTTAATGAAGGACTTGTTCTTCTAGTTTCTTCATATGAAGAGTTACTTGAATAATAACTGTAATCTAACCCAGTAATCATCCAAGCATTTCCATAACCTATGCCACCAGATAGTAGTTGAGACAATTTATATTCGTTTTGAGAATTAACAGGTTTTGAACAAACAATAATAGCTAGTAGAAGAATGAAAGAAAATAAATTCTTGAAAGTACTATTCATAATAAGTTACATTAATTAGTAAACATAAGTTAAATTACACAAAAGTTATTAATCATTACCAGCTCCAAGCCTAAAATTTGCCCCTAATCGCATCAGGTAAGGTTCAATCAGCATTTGGTCTATCTTATCTCTTGCTATTTGTTCTGGGTTTTGATTCATGGCTTACTGCTAACAATTAGGTCTTTTACATCTACATCTAAAATTTTGGCAATATCATTCAGTACTTCTAGTCTTGGTTGCTGTCTATTCTGCACATAACCATTTACCATATTATAGCTTTTATCTAACTTTTCAGCTAGCCAAGTTTGCTTTATACCTTTTTCTTCCAGTACCTCTTTTATTCTGTTCATAAGAATTTGAAGTTTCTAAAATAGACATTATATATTGAAAAACAAGATATAAAAAACACGTATTGCAATATCTATTAAATCGGAAAACGGCGTTTGAAAACGGATAACGATGTATAACGGCGTTTAACGGTATTTGACATCGTATTAAGGTTGTTTTTTTGAAAATGGAAAAGAGAGGTAATATGAAAAATAAAAAAAGATCAAGCAGTAATGCTCAACCTTAAGGACTGAATAATGAAATTGAAAGAATTCTATTTTATTTACATCCCCATCTCTTTAAAATCGCCTATCATAATTTTACTTAACCTTAACAAGGCAGTTACTCCTGCAACAATAATTACTGCTCCAATCATTGTCTTTACAATTTTTTGAATCTCTTCATTAGAAGATTTAGTCTTTTCCGTTTTCATTTTCTTTAGGTTTAATTTTAATACTATTCTGTTGTGCTCTTCTCATAACGGCTGCGGAAACTGCTACTCCTATGAGTAGAATTCCGCCGACGATTATGAATTTCAACCAAGGATTTGATCCTGGCTGGTTCGAACCGTTGCTTTTGGCAATGAAGCTTGGCAACTGGTCTATTGGCATTGGTGTTTTCATCGTCTAAATATTTTAATCATTTTAATTTTTTCAAGAAAGAAGATACAGTAGTAGTAATTGTATGTATAGTAGTATTCAATGCCCTCCTTTTCTGATTTCCCAATATGGTATCCGAATTTGAATCCGTCAGCCTTGAGTATATCATAATACCTATCTACATGTTTAGTATTTCTTTCTGATTTATAATGTTTGTCAAAAACGTTATCATTTTTAAATAGAATTTTTTCTACGCTAATTCTATTTTTATTCTTGGACTTTCTCTTTCCATGGTTGTATGCAAAGTCAGCGTGCTGCTTGTTTAAATATATATTATCTCTTCTTCTAGGATAGAAAGAATTCCCGCATCCGCACCCACATTCCCTTGCGGAAATAGGTCTTGGAAGAGGGGCGGTTCCCTTAGGATCAAGTATTTCTTCTATTTCTGTATTGTTTAGCTCCATTATAATGAAAAGATTACTATATTTAACAAATATAAGAATTATTACACATATGTCAGAACAAATTAATATTTTAGATCAAGAAGAGTTGGATTATCTGAACAGTTCTGAATACAAATTTGACTATCCAGGACTTAGTGAAGCCATGGATGTACCTAGGTTTACGATAAGTGATTTAGGGGTTA